>P_A23_Liq_3_FmtDRAFT_1000183_pt1 | contig 13628 bp, 13 predicted proteins | sample PonA233FremontCA_FD_10237 | JGI IMG/M metagenome (IMG submission 10237)
CGGTGGTGGTAGCGGCGGTGCCGTTGGCGGGTGGAGAGATCCAGCAGTTGTTGCCGAGTCGGACGGTCGAACTCGACGCCGAGCCGTACGTCGTGGACGTCAACGCGAACGTCCGGTCGTTTCTCCGGTTCGACGGGCCGGCGACCGGGCGCTTCGAGACGAACGGAGACGGGGAGTACGTGATCGAGTTTCCCGAGCCGACACCGGTGTCGATCGGGTTCGAGAGCCTGGGGGCGGTCGTCGAGGACACCGTGACGGTGCCGGAGACGACCGACGGGGTCGCGACCGCGCTGACGGCGTTGTCGGCTGCCAACGACACGATCTCGCCGGACCGGACGTGGCCGACGACGCGTGACGAGCCGCCACGGATCGAGTTCGGCGACCGGACGGACGTGCCGGCGACGGTGACCGACGACCGGCCAGACACCGGGATCGAACTGGTCGTCCCCGACGACCTGCGGTACCTGTTCACCGGGGCGTCGCTGGTTCACTACCTCGGCGCGGAGGTGTCGGTCGAGCCGGGGAGAGAGCCGACACTGCGGATCGGCGGACGAGTCGAGCCGCTGGGGGAGCTGCCGTCGTACCAGCGTCGGACCGCAGAGCTGTTGGCGGAGTGTTTCTACCTGGACTGTGTCGCCCGTAGCGCCGGGCCACACGGCGGCCGGTTGAGCGTCGTCGACGTGTTCGACGAGCTCGGACTCGACGCCGACCGGTTGTACGAGGCGTCGTTGGCCGAGCGGGTCGAGACGTACCTCGACACGGAGTTCCGGCGGGTCCGCGACCAGTTTCCGGAGTGGCACCTCTCGATGTACGTCGCGCCGACGTTCGACCACGTGCCGACGTTGTCGCACCTACTCCAACAACTGCCGCACTTCTTCCTGCCGGAGTCACACGACCTGACCGAGACGGAGTGGCTCGAACTCTCCTCGAACGACACGTTCGCGCGCGATCCGCCGGACCCAGAGCCCGACGCCGACGCACTCCGACGGGTCACCCGAGAGGTGTCGAACGTCGACTTGGTCCAGCCCGAACTCGGGCCGGGTCGCGAACACGGCTGGCTCGCCGACGACGTCCCGATCGAGGTGTTCAAGACATTTCCGGAGGCGTACGAGAACCGGCGGAAGTACCTCGCCCGCGAGGAGACCGAGTTGACCGTCGCGGCGGTGTTGAACAACGCCGACATGCGGGCAGAACACGACCACGCCATCGAACACTACGAACTGCGCGCGGACGAACTGAACATCGACATCACGATCCGAGAGAACATCTCCGTCGCGGAGTTGGCCCGGACGTTCGAGGCGACACACGACCTCGTCCACTTCATCGGCCACCGGGAGTCGGCTGGGTTGGAGTGTGCAGACGGTTACCTCTCGACGGAGAGTCTCGCGGTGTCGAACGCGCGGACGTTCTTCCTCAACGCCTGTGGCTCCTACCCGGAGGGGGAGGCGTTGATCAGGAAGGGGTCGATCGCCGGGGGCGTCACCTTCGAGAGCGTGCTCGACAGCGAGGCGGCGCGTGTGGGGACGACGTTCGCTCGGCTGATGGTGTTGGGGTTCTCGGTGAAACGCGGGTTGGACTACGCTCGCCGACAGCTACTGATGCCGAAAGACTACGCCGTCGTCGGCGACGGCACCCACGTGCTCGCACAGAGCGACGCGCTCGTGCCGCCGACGCGGTGGTTGTTCCGCGACGGTGATCAGTTCCAGATCCTCGCAGACAACTACGAGGCGTGGGCACACGGCGGCTACATGCAGTCGACACTGGTGGGGGGGACGGACCGGCGGCACCTACTCGGACGCGAACGGGTGTACACCGTCGACTGGTCGGAGCTCCGAGCGTACCTCGACACGGCACAGGCTCCGATCGTCTACGAGGAGCAGTTGTGGTGGCCGGACGAACTCCGAGCGGAACTGAGCCAGGAGTGAGCTACGGCCCGATTCCGACCATCCCGTTCTCGAGCGCGTTCGCACAGTCGTTGTCGGCCAGACCGAGCAGGTCGAGCACGATACTCCAGAACCCACAGGTCGGGTCGGCAGCGCCGGCCGTCTCGGCCGTCTCGGCGCTGGCGTCCGTCGCCGCGGCCACGGAGCCGGCCTGCGCCGTGAGCAGCCCCACGACGACCAGCAGACCGACCAACACCCGAGCCCCAGTGTGGAGCCGGGCGAGCGTCCGCGTCTGTCTCGGTGACTCGTTGCGAGCCATGTCTCTACGGAGTAACCACAGACAGTTATAGATTACCCAATTGAAGTGTAAAATCCTCGGTGAACAAAACACAACTCCGAGTTGATAACCGCAGTACTTGAACCCACCCGGGATCTGCCCCGGTGTCGGGGGTGTGTGGTGTGTGAATCCGCCACACGACAGCGGGAGGCCCGGCAATTCTTACGAAAACACTATGCCGCGAGAGTGGCAGGTTCAGGTATGCGAAGGTGGGTACCGTGAGCACGCTCGAACGCGATCCGGCGGAGGACATGGTACGGGTACTCGACGAGGACGGGGGCGTCGTCGGCGACGTTCCCGACCTCGACGACGACGAACTCGTCGAGATGTACCGGCAGATGAAGCTCGCGCGCCACTTCGACGAGCGCGCGGTGTCGCTCAACCGGCAGGGGCGGATGGGGACGTACCCGCCGTTGTCCGGTCAGGAGGGCGCACAGATCGGCTCCGCGATGGCGATGGCGGACGACGACTGGATGATCCCCTCCTACCGGGAACACGCCGCGGCACTCGTCCGCGGACTGGGACTGACCGAGACGCTGCGGTACTGGATGGGAGACGAACGCGGCAACAGCCCCGACGAGGAGACGAACGTGTTCCCGGTCGCGGTGCCGATCGCCTCGCAGATCCCGCACGCGACGGGGATGGCGTGGGCGGAGACGCTCCAGTCGGAGTCGGTCGACCGGGCGTTCCTCTGTTACTTCGGCGACGGCGCGACCAGCGAGGGGGACTTCCACGAGGGGCTGAACTTCGCGGGCGTGTTCGACACGCCGAACGTGTTCTTCTGTAACAACAACCAGTGGGCGATCTCCGTCCCGCGCGAACGGCAGACCGCCAGCGACACGCTGGCACAGAAGGCACAGGCGTACGGGTTCGAGGGGGTCCAGGTCGACGGGATGGACCCACTCGCGGTGTACAGTGTCACGCGCGAGGCGCTCCAGAAGGCGCGCGATCCCGAGGAGGGACAGTTGCGGCCGACGATGATCGAGGCGGTCCAGTACCGGTTCGGTGCACACACGACTGCCGACGACCCGTCGGTCTACCGCACCGACGAAGAGGAGGAACGGTGGCGGGCGAAAGACCCGATCCCGCGACTGGAGTCGTACCTCCGGAGCCAGGGGGTTCTGGACGACGACCGTGTCGAGGCGATCGAGGCGAGTGTCGAAGACGCGGTGGCCGACGCCATCGACGAGGCGGAGGCGACTGCCGACCCGGACCCACAGTCGATGTTCGAACACGTCTACGCGGAACAGACGCCGGAGCTACGCGAGCAGGCCGAGCGGTTCGCCGAACTCCGGGAGAAGCACGGCGACGACGCCTTCCAGATCGAGTGAACACATGAGCACACAGACACCAGACACCGAGGCGACACAGAGTCTCACGCTCGTCCAGGCGGTCAGAGACGGGCTGGCGACGGAGATGCAACGGGACGAGGACGTAGTCGTGATGGGGGAAGACGTCGGGAAGAACGGCGGGGTCTTCCGTGCGACCGAGGGGTTGTACGAGGAGTTCGGCGAGGACCGGGTGGTCGACACCCCGCTTGCGGAGTCCGGCATCGTCGGCACGGCGGTCGGGATGGCCGCGATGGGGATGCGTCCGGTCGCCGAGTGTCAGTTCTCCGGGTTCATGTACCCCGGGTTCGACCAGATGGTCTCGCACATGCCGCGGCTCCGCACCCGGTCGCGAGGGCGGTACACCTGTCCGATGGTGTTGCGGGCACCGTACGGCGGTGGGATTCGCGCGCCCGAACACCACTCGGAGTCCAAGGAGGCGTTCTTCGCCCACGAGGCCGGGCTGAAGGTCGCCATCCCGTCGACCCCCTACGACACCAAGGGGATGTTGACGGCGGCGATCCGCGACCCGGACCCGGTGGTGTTCCTGGAGCCGAAACTGATCTACCGTGCGTTCCGCGGCGACGTTCCCGAGGAGTCCTACGAGGTGCCGCTGGGTGAGGCCGCGGTCCGGCGGGAGGGAGCAGACGTCTCCGTGTTCACCTACGGCGCGATGACCCGTCCGACGGTGGAGGCGGCCGAGGAGTTGGCCGACGACGGGATCGACGCCGAGGTGGTCGATCTCCGGTCCGTGTCGCCGTTGGACCGCGAGTCGATCGTCGAGTCGTTCCAGAAGACTGGGCGCGCGTGTGTCGTCCACGAGGCACCGAAGACCGGCGGGTTGGCGGGGGAGATCACCACGATCCTCCAGGAGGAGGCGTTGTTGTACCAGAAGGCACCGATCCAGCGCGTGACCGGCTACGACGTGCCGTACCCGTTGTACGCGCTCGAAGACTACTACATGCCCAACGAGGCACGCGTCGCCGAGGGAATCCGCGACGCGGTGGAGTTCTGAGATGACACGCGAGGAGTTCGAGCTCCCGGACGTCGGCGAGGGGATCGCCGAGGGTGAGCTGGTCAACTGGCTCGTCGACGAGGGGGACACAGTCACCGAAGACCAGCCCGTCGCCGAGGTGGAGACGGACAAAGCCGTCGTCGACGTGCCGTCGCCGTTCGACGCGACGGTCGCCGAACTGCGTGCCGACGAGGGGGAGATGGTCCCCGTCGGCGACGTGATCGTCGTCTTCGACACTGGGGGTGGGGAGGCGGACGACACCACGGCTGGGGCAGACGACACGAGTGACTCGGAGACGACAGCCGACGAGGTGACGGCGACCACCGGTGCCGACCCGGCAACTGCCGAGGCCGCCGAGAACGGTGAACTCGAGATCTCCGACGGCCGGGTGTTCGCGCCGCCGTCTGCACGCCGAGAGGCACGCGAACGCGGCGTCGACATCACCGCCGTCGAGGGAACCGGGCCGAGCGGTCGGATCACGGTCGCAGACGTGCGGGACCACGCCGAGTCGACGGACGAGCCGGCGGAGCCGAAGCCGGTCGACATCGACGCCGGCGAGTCGGTCGTCTCCGGTGACCGGTCGGCTCCCTCGGGGCCGACTGACAACGGGAACGCGGCCGCGTCGGCCGGCGACAACGCGGCGACCACGGCGGCGTCCGTCGAGTCGGCCGACCGCGACCGGACGCTAGCGGCACCCGCCACCCGGCGAGTGGCCGACGAGGAGGGTGTCGACCTCGACACCGTCCCGACCGACGAGAGTCGCGACGGGGAGGCGTTCGTCACCGCCGAGCAGGTGCGGGCGTACGCGACCGCACAGCGGGAGGCGCAGGCCGCAGACGCCGCCGTGGCCGGTGGTGCCTCCGCGGAGGCGTCGTCTACCGGGGTGTCTGCGGGGTCGGCCACCGCGGGGGCGTCCACAGACGCCGGAGAGACGACAGGTGCAGACGACGGGGTCGCCGACACGGTGGCGTACCGTGGCGTGCGGCGGACCATCGGCGAGAAGATGGCCGAGTCGAAGTACACCGCACCACACGTCACGCACCACGACACGGCGACCGTCGACGACCTCGTCGACACCCGCGAACGGCTCGCCGAGCGGGCCGCCGAGCGCGACGTCTCGCTCACCTACATGCCGTTCGTGGTGAAGGCGGTCGTCGACGCGCTCCGGGAGTTCCCGATCCTCAACTCCCAGTTGAACGAGGACGACGAGGAGATCGTCGTCCGGGACGACTACCACATCGGGATCGCGGTGGCGACCGACGCCGGGCTGATGGTGCCGGTCGTCGAGAACGCAGACGAGAAGGGGCTCGTCGAGCTGTCGAGCGAGATCGCGGACCTCGCGACGCGTGCCCGCGACCGCGAGTTGGCCCCCGACGAACTCCGGGGGAGCACGTTCACGATCTCCAACTTCGGCGTCTTCGGCGGGGAGTACGCCACCCCGATCATCAACTACCCCGAGACGGCGATCCTCGGGATCGGCGAACTGGACGAGCGTGCCGTCGCCGAGAACGGGGAAGTGCGGGCCGCGCCGACGATGCCGTTGTCGGTGTCGATCGACCACCGCGTCGTCGACGGGGCGGAGGCCGCCCAGTTCACCAACGCCGTGATGGACCGGCTGGAGTCGCCCGAACTGTTGTTGCTGTAGTCACCCGCGTAGCCGGCCGCCGTCGACGGGGAGTGCGACCCCGTTGACGAAGCTCGCCGGCTCCGAGGCGAGAAAGGCGACGCCCCGGCCGAAGCCGGTCGGGTCGCCGACTCGGTCCAACGGGATCGCGCTCGCCCAGTCGTCGAGACCGGCTTGGTAGTCGTCGTAGTCGCCGCGGTCGATGCCGGCCGCGATCAGTTCCTCGATGCGAGCGGTCTCGTGGGCACCCGGCAACACCGCGTTCGCGCGGATCGACGGGGCCCAGTCGCGGGCGACACTCTTCACAACGCCGATCACCCCCCGCCGGACCGCGTTCGAGAGGATCAGGTTCTCGATCGGCTCGGCGACGCTCGTCGACGTGATCGCCGTCACCGTCCCCGTCGGGCTCTCGGCAAGGTGGGGACGCGCCGCTCGGAGCGTCCAAACCACACTCATCACGAGCGTGTCGTACGCGCCGTACCACGCCTCGTCGTCCGTGTCGTCGAACGAGCCAGGGGGCACCCCGCCGGCGGAAGTGACGACGTGGTCGATGCCGCCGAACGTCTCGACGGTCGCGTCCACGAGTGTCTCGACGTCCGAGCGGGTCGTCAGATCCGCCTCCACCGCCGACACCTCGCCGGGGGCGTCCGCCAACTCCGACTCCGCGGCCGTCAGTCGCTCGGGCGTGCGGCCGCAGATCACGACGTTCGCCCCCTCGGCCGCGAACGCCGACGCGGTCGCGAACCCCAACCCGCTCGAACTCGCCGTCACCAGTGCCGTGTCCTCGGCGACTCCCAGATCCATACCCGCTCGTTCGGACGGTGACCGCAAAAGTCGACGGGGTCGTCGTGTGACAGTTCGACAGACGCTCGAACGGGCGGCGGCTACTCGGAGCGTCGCACCTCGACGGCACCGTCGGCACCGACACTGACCAGCAGCCGCGTCGTCACCGCACGCCCCCGAACCGCGTCGCCGGCAGCGTCCGACACGAGCTTCATCAGGTCCGGTGCAGTGTAGTTCACCTTCACCCCCGCCTCGTCGCAGGCGTCGTAGACCGTCTCGGGCACGTCGTACAGGTCCGTGTCGGTCGGGACCTCGACGCGGACGGCCGCCGACAGCGCCTCGGCGACCGACACGGTCTCTCGCGCGCGAGCGACGTTGGTGCGAGCGCTCGACTCGACACTCGAGACGTTCGCGCGCGATGTGCCCAGTCGGTCCGCGATGGTCGACTGCCGGAGTCCACGTTCTCGTAGTGCCAACACCTCCGCCTGCCGGCGTGTCAACACGTTCTCGGCGGGGTCGAACCCCGCACGTTCGAGCAGCGTGTCGGCGTCCGGAACCGCACGATCGTCTGTCACGGACGCGTCTCGGGCACACGACAACCTAAACCCGTCTGTCGGCGGGCGTAGAGCACCGAACGGAGTCTGGACTGTCCGACCGCAGCGTGCCACCCTCGCCCGGCGTCAGCCGCCCCAGAAGTTCTCTCGGGAGCCGAGTCGGTCCTCGTCGAGACCACGGCGCTCGTTGCCCTCGTCGTCGTCGGCCGTCTCCGTCGCGTCCGACTCCGGTTCCTCGTCACCCTCCGGGTCGTGTTCGGCGACGACCTTCTTCGCGCGGGCGTGGTTCTGCTTCACCTGGTCGATCCGGACGGTGACGCGGGCCGGTGGGAGCACGCCGTCGACGAGGACGATGAACCCGTCGCCGGCCTTACCGACACCGGCACCGCTCTCGTGGATGTCGTCGACGTCGAGCGTCACCTCCTCGCCGGGTTTGAGTGGCTGTGACTTGAGATCCGAGATGGGCATGTCGTAGCTGGCACACCACTCGGCACCGCCGCGGTCGCCGTAGTGTGAACACCCCATCCCTTGGATCCGCTCGGAGTACCGGGGGCACTCGTCCGCGAGTGGACAGTCCGCCATACACCACCGTCTCGCCGAGAGCGATTAATCCTTTGCGTCCGGCCGTGGCGGCTGCCGGGTGGTGTCGGGCGACCGGTCACTGCTCGGGAGCGGCGGGGGGTGCGACACCCGACCGGGGCCGTCCGACGGCAGAGCGTACGGTACAGTGCTCTTCGAGGTGAACGAAAACAAAATCCGTATCACCGCCGCTCACCCTGTGACCTGTATGAGCCTCGTCGACACCGTCGTGAACCTCCTCACCGCCGACCCGTCGCTGACAGTGATCCTCGCTGGGCTGTTACTCCTCGTGTTCGGCGGGTACTTCTTCCTCCGACGGCTGCTAGTGAAGTCTGCTCGGAGCTACCGCGAGGGACGGGGTGGACGGTGACGCCGGTGAGCGGCAGTCACCGCGACCGGCGGGTCGCCGGGGGTGTCGACACCACCCCGGTCGGTCTGTCACCGATCTAGGAGGGCGGGTACTGCTCGCAGTTGACGAAGCAGGTGCCCGGCGGCGGCGTGTGCGCCTCCGGTTGGACCACCGGCGTCTCGGCGGTGGCACTGACGGTCGGTGTCTCTCCGAGTTGGGCGGCAGCGACACCCTGTCCTGCGAACGACAGTCCGACTGCGACCGCGAGTGTTACGAGTACACGTCACACGCGTCTGACAGACTTCCCCGACCGAGTACAACTCTTTTCCAGTCTGATCACACACCGGAGGGGGTACTCCGAGAGACAGACAACCTGTACGTGTCTCGCCGTCGTCGGTGACCGGGTGCGGCCCACACCTCGCCGCAGAGACAACACGAGGGTTCGCCGACACACGGGAACGACCCGGTGGCCGTCGGTCTCGGAGCGACTCAGTTCGACGACACGTCGGCAGACGGTGGTGTCGGCTCCCCCAGTGAGCGACGGCCCGAGGTTCGCGGTCCGCCCCGGTAGACGGAGCCGGACGACGACCGACAGGTGAGTAGACACGCACTTGTGCGCGCGGCGAGACCCCGAGGTATGGTAACCGCGGAGACGCTGGGGTTGTTCGTCGTCGCCAGCCTCGCGTCGTTGTTCATGGCGTGGTCGATCGGGGCCGGGTCGTCCGGCTCGACGCCGTTCGCACCCGCAGTCGGGGCCAACGCGATCGGCGTGTTGCGGGCCGGGCTGATCGTCGGCGTGCTGGGCTTCTTGGGCGCGGTGTTGCAGGGTGCGAACGTGACCAGCGCGGTCGGGACGGAGTTGATCGGCGGCGTGACCATCACCGCGACGGCGGCGATCGTCGGGCTGCTCACCGCCGCGTTGTTGGTCGCGGTCGGCGTGTTCGCGGGCTACCCGATCGCCACCGCGTTCACCGTCACCGGGGCAGTGGTCGGCGTCGGCCTCGCGTTGGGTGGTGACCCCGCGTGGGGGAAGTACGCGGAGATCGTGACGCTGTGGACGCTCGTCCCGTTCGTCGGCGGCGGTGCCGCCTACACCACCGCGCGGATTCTCCGGTCCGACCGGGTGCCCGAGACCGTCGCCGTTCCGGTGCTCGGGGCGCTCGTCGGCGCGATCCTCGCGAACGTCGGGTTCACCCTGCTGGGTCCGGCCGGCGAGCAGGCCTCCGTCGCGGGTGTGCTCGGGCCGGGACTGGGGGTCGGGTTCGGCTCACCGCTCGTCACGCTCGCGATCGCCGGTCTCGCGGGGGCGTTGTTGTGGCTCGACTTGGCCCGCGACGAGACCGGGGGCCAACGCCGGTTCCTGCTCGTCCTCGGCGGGTTGGTGGCCTTCTCCGCGGGCGGGTCGCAGGTCGGGCTGGCGATCGGACCGCTCGTCCCGTTGTTGGGTGACGGGATCGACCTCCCGGTGATCGCTCTCCTCGTCGGCGGCGGGCTGGGGTTGTTGGCCGGGTCGTGGACCGGCGCGCCGCGGATGATCAAGGCGTTGGCGCGCGACTACTCCAGTCTCGGTCCCCGGCGGTCGATCGCGGCGCTGATCCCCTCGTTCGCCATCGCACAGACGGCCGTCGCGTTCGGCATCCCGGTGTCGTTCAACGAGATCGTCGTCTCGGCGATCGTCGGCTCCGGCTACGCGGCCGGCGGGAGCGGCGTCTCGCGACAGAAGATGCTCTACACGGTGTTGGCCTGGATCGGCTCGCTCGTGCTCGCTCTCGGGGGAGGGTACGCCACGTTCACCGTCGTCGACTGGGTCGTGTGACGGCCCCGGCCGACTCAGCTCTCGGCCTCGACACCCGGCTCCTCGGCGTCACCGGAGTCGGCCGGTAGCCGTTCGGGATCGGGGTCCGTGACGGACACCCGGGCGCGGATGATCCGAGTGTCGTCCACCTGTTCGATCCGGATGTCGACGCCGTTGTAGCTGATCTCCTCGCCCTCTTGGACGAGCCGACCGGCGCGGTTGAACACGAAGCCGGCCAGCGTCTCGAACTCCTCGCCCTCCGGGAGGTCGATCCCCAACTGCTCGTTCACCTCGTCGACGTTCACCTCGCCACGGACGAGCACCGTCTCGTCGTCGACGAACTCGAACGGCTCGTCTTCGTCACCCTCCAGAATCTCGCCGACGATCTCCTCGGCCATGTCCTCCAGCGTGATCAACCCCTCCGTGGTGCCGAACTCGTCGATCACCACCACCAACTGGACGCGCGACTCCTGCATCTCCTCCAACAGGTCGTCGACGTTCTTCGACTCCGGCACGTGGAGCGTGGGTCTGACCACGTCGTCCAACTCCGGGCTCGCCTCCCCGTAGTAGCGTTTCCGGACCAGATCCCGGATGCTGACGACGCCGATGATGTTGTCGAGCGTGCCCTCGTACACCGGGATGCGTTCGTGGTCCGACTGGACACACGTCTCGATCGCCTCGTCGACGGTCGCCTCCGTCGACACCGCGTGGACGTCCAGCCGAGGCGTCATCACCTCCTTCGCGATGGTGTTGTTGAACCGGAAGATCCGGTCGAGCATCTCGCGTTCCTCCTCGTCGATCACACCCTCCCGTTCTCCCGTCTCGATCATCTCCTGGATCTCGTCGCGAGTGACGTAGGAGCTCTCGATGGCCGACCGACCACCGGTGATCTGGTTGACGACCCGGGTAAGGTAGTCGAAGAGGACGATCAACGGGTACAACAGGTACTTCGACAGCTTCAACGGACGGGCGATGCGTCTGGCCCACGACTCCGTGTTCTCGACGGCGTAGCTCTTCGGCGCAGACTCCCCGAACAACAACACCAGCGCAGTGATCCCGAAGGTGGCCGACAACACTGCCCGCCCTTGGCTCATGAACTCGGCGAACAACCCCGTCGCGATCGACGACATCGCGATGTTGACGATGTTGTTCCCGACGAGGATCGTCACGAGCAGTCGGTGTGGGTCGGACTTCAGTTCGCTGACCGTCTCGGCACCGGGCAGCCCCTCTTCCACCATCGACTCGACTCGGTGGCCGGCCAGCGAGAACATCGCGATCTCCGACGACGAGAAGAACGCCGAGAGAACGATCAACAACACGATCGAGAGCCACCCGGCGACGGTGACCGCCGTGTCGACGGTCGGGAGGCTGTCGAGGAGACCAGTCTGGAGCAGGCTGGCTGTCGACGTCGACGGCAGATCCATACGGCCGAGGGATTCGGTGGCTCCGTGGTTAAACATTGTCCTCTCTGGGGCCCAGGGCGCTCGTCGACGCCGAGAGACGAAGAGGTTAGGCCCACAGAACCCGTAGGTCGGCTCGTGGCCAACGACCAGATCACACTGTACCGGCTGCAGGCGTGTCCGTTCTGCGAGCGTGTCGTGCGGGTGCTGGACGAACACGACGTAGACTACGAGTCCCGGTTCGTCGAGCCGATGCACTCCGACCGGAACGCCGTCGCCCGGCTGACCGGTAAACGCACCGTCCCAGCGATTCGCGACCCGACGACCGGTGTGACGATGTCCGAGTCCGCGAACATCGTCGACTACGTGGAGGCGACGTACGGCGACGGGGGTGCGTGAACGTGGTCGAGTTCGACGTGGTCGAACTCCCGGCGACGGACCACCCGGAGCCGGGTGAGACCGCACCCGAGTTCACTCGCCCGCTCGTCGGCGAGGAGTACTGGGCCGACGCCAGCCTCTCGGAAGTGGTCGACGACGGGCCGGTCGCGCTCGTGTTCCACGGGATGGACGGGTCGTTCCCGGCGACGTACATGTGGAACGAAGTCCGCGACCGCGAGTGGGGCCGGCGGCTCCAGGTCGTCGGTGTCTCCGTCTCGACGCCGTACGCACACAGGCGGCTGATCGAGGACCGCGAGATGGACTACCAGTTGTTCTCCGACCCCGGTGCCGGGCTCGCGGACGACTACGGTGTCGCCCACGACCTCGACGGGATGGCCGGCGTGACTGAACACCGACCCGCGGTGTTCCTGATCGACGGCGACCGCACCGTCCGGTACGCGTGGGTCTCCCGAGAGTGGCCGGAGTTCCCAGACTACGACGAGATCGAGGCCGCCGTCGACGACCTCTGAGCCGGCCGGGACACGAGGCTACGCTGGACAAATCTTATCTGTTTTCGGTATAGTCTCACTAGTGAGGTATGAAACAGCGCTCGACACGGCGGACGTTCCTGCAGGCGGCAGCCTCGGCGGGGGTTGTCGGGGGCACGGCAGCCGGAGCGGCGACGGCGGCCACGGGGTACGACTCTCTCGACCCGGTGTTCACGACCGCGGATCTGAGCGTCCGGGGGGGGCCGGGCACGGGGTACGCCCGGACGACGGTCGTAGACGAGCGGACTGGGGGGCAGGTGTGCGAGGGGCCGGAGTCGGCCGACGGCTACGACTGGTGGAAGGTGGACTTCTCCGGCGACAACGACGACGGACCGGTGACAGGGTGGGTCGCCGGCAACTGGCTGGCCGCGGCCGACTTCGCGTGTCCGATGACCGGAACCGTGACCGACACCTACTGGGCGTGTCGACCGTTGGGTGGGTGTTCACGGTACCACCGGGCGGTCGACATCGCAGGCGGCGGTGGGACACCGGTAGCTGCGGCCGCGGGCGGCACCGCCGAACACCGCTCCGACGACGGCGGCTACGGTAACTGGCTGCTGCTCTACCACGGTGACGGCTGGAAGACCGGCTACGGCCACCTGTCGTCGTTCGCGGTCGCGGACGGCGCGACCGTCGAACGCGGTGACACGGTCGCCTACGAGGGGGCGACCGGCTCCGGGTCGGGGCCACACCTCGACTTCCAGGTGTGGAACCCGAACTGGTCGAAGGAACGGAGCTACTACGACGACGGGGAGTCGGTCGTCGAGGGAACGGGTGTGCCACGAGAGTTCTTCTGACGGCCGGCGCGACGCGTCACACACTTGTTCGCGGACGAGCGACAAGGCAGTGTGAACGAGACGCTCGATCGGGCTGCGGCCGCCGTCCGCGACGGGGACACGGTCGTCTACCCGACGGAGACGGTGTACGGGTTGGGTGCCGACGCGACGGACGCCGCCGCAGTCGAACGAGTGTTCGAGTTGAAGCGTCGGGACCGGTCGAAGCCGTTGTCGGCGGCGTTCCCCGACACAGAGACTGCACTGGCGGCCGTCGACGCC
>P_A23_Liq_3_FmtDRAFT_1000184_pt1 | contig 13602 bp, 9 predicted proteins | sample PonA233FremontCA_FD_10237 | JGI IMG/M metagenome (IMG submission 10237)
GGCGAGCCGTTCGCGTCCGGCGTCACCTGTGTCGACTCCGTCTCGCCGGTCGACGGCGGCTCGTCGTCGGTGATCTGTGCCGCCGCCCAGTCCGGCCCGGCGGCCCGGGTCCAGACGACCAGCATGCTCGGCAACACCAACACCGACGCCAGGAACGCGTAGACGATCGTCATCGCGGTGATCGTCCCGAAGTCCTGCAACGGCGGGAGGATGGCGAACACGAGGACACCGAACCCGCCGGCTGTCGTCGCGGCCGACCCCAGCAGTGCGCCGCCGGTGCCGGTCACCGCGCGGTCCATCGCACCCCACACGTCACGGGTCCGCTCCAGTTCCTGGTTGTACCGCTCGGAGAGGTGGATACTGTACGCCACCCCCAACCCGACGGTCAGGCTGGTGATCGTCCCCGTGACCACGTTGAACGAGATGTCGATGAGGAACATCGTCCCCAGAATCCACGCCACGGAGAACAACACCGGCAGCAACGTCACGCCGCCGAGACTCGCCGACCCCTCGGTCACCCGGTAGGAGAGCATCAGGAACAGGAACACGGCCACCAAGGTGACGATCAGACTCGTCACGACCGTGTCCAACAGGTCGTCCTGGACGATCTTGTTGATGATCGGCGATCCGGTCGCGGTGACGTCGTAGTCGTCGTCGTCGATCTCGTCGGCGACATCGCGCATCTGTGACGTCACGTTGTCGCCAGAGGCGTCCCCCCGGATAGAGACGATCAGCCGTAGGGCCTCGTAGTCGCCGTCTTCGCGGACGAGGATCTGTCGTGCGTCGCTCGGCGCGACCTCGTACAACGAGTCGTAGACAGCCGTGACGTTCTCCTCGGGGACACCGTCACCGTCGGTGTCGGCCGCGGTGAACGTCTGGTTGAACGTCTCGTTGTTCGCGGCGACGTCCCGCATCGTCGTCAGCGGCGCGGTGATGTCTGCCTCCCCGTTCGACAGGTTCTGCGTGACGTTCCGGTCGGCCGCGAACGCCGTGGCGTCGTCCGTGTCGGCCAACAGTCCGGGGTCGTCGACGGAACTCTCGTTGGACTCGACGAGAATCTGTGCCTGCGAGTTCTCGCGGACGAAGTTCTCGTTGACGAAGTTCAGCGTGTCCTTCGCGGTGTAGTTACTCGGCTGGATCGCCTCCGGCAGGTCGTCCATCCAGTCGGGCGGCTGCTCCGCGAGGAAGTCGTCCTGGCTGAAGCTGGTGTCGACCTGTGTCGCGCCGATGCCGCCCGCAGCGGTGATCACCAACGCGAGCGCGATCACGACCGCCGGTGCACGCCGCGCGGCCGTCGACCCGATCGACAACACCGACGAGAACGCCCCGCCGCCGGTACCGAACGCCGTCATCTGACGGTCGATCCCGTACCCCTCCAGTAGCTCGTCGAGCTCCACCTTCAGCGCCGGGATCAGGATACCGAAGATGAGGAACGCCGCGGTGATCCCCACCGAGGAGACGACCCCGAAGTCCTGGATCGGCCCGACCGGGCTGGTCAGGTTCGACAGGAAGCCGATCACAGTCGTCGCCGTCACCCACACCAGGGCGGCACCGACCCCACCCAGCGCGATCGTCATCGCGCGTCGCGGGCCGGCGTCGTCTGCCGCCTGCCGTTCCTCGCGGTGCCGCATGAAGATGTGGATGGCGTAGTCGATCGACAGTCCGATCAACAACACCGGCACCGCGATCATGATCTGGTTGAAGCCGATGTCGGCCCACCCCATGAACCCGAACGTCCACAGGAGGACGGCGACGATCCCGACCAACCCGAGCACGATGTCCACCGGATCGCGGTAGGCGATCACCAGCGCGATCAACACGAAGATCCCGGCCAACGGACCGACGATCTGGAGACTCTCCTCCTGTGAGGCGGTCGTCTCGTCACTGATGATCCCGGTCCCGAACACGAGGTACTCCCCGGGGTCGTCCCGCGACTGCACGAGATCCTGGATCGCGAGTTGGGCGTCTACCAACTCGTCGGAGGCGGCACCCGGTGCGCTCCCCTCCGTGTCGGAGTTCTGGGTGACGAAGATCGTCGTCGCCGTCGCCTCCGTCGATCCCGGATCGTAGCTTGACGGGAGGAACGCGAACGCCCCGCCCCCGCCGTCACCGTCGTCGGTCAACACGGCACCGAGCGTCTCGTCGATCGCCGACTCGTTCATCGACGCCAGCTTGGTCTGTTGTTCGTCGAGCGTCGCCTCGGAGGCGTTCTCGAGTTCGGCCTGCTGCGTCTCTAGCTCGTCTCCGAGCGACTCCAACCGGTCTGCGTCTGCCGCTAGCTCGTCGCCGCGTTGCTCCAACGTCTCACCGCGTTCCTGGAGTTGCTCGCCGCGTTCCTCCAGTTCCGTGCCGCGTCGTTGGGCGGCCGCGAACTCCTCGCGGAGCACACCCTGTGTCCCGAGTTCGAAGGCGGACTGCGCGACGCTCTCGTTCGGTGCGTTCCGGAGCTGTGTCGCCGCGTCGCTGTAGATTCCGAAGTCGGTCTCGTTCAGCGCCACCGCGGTGTCGTTGTTCACTTCGTCGAACGTCGCCCGGACACTCGCGTTCGGGTTCGACTGGAGCGTCGTCAGCCCACTACGGAGTCGCTCGCTGGTGGCGTTCAACTCGTCCGTCCGGTTCGCCAACGCCTGTCGATCGGCCGTCAACGCCGCCTGCTGGCGTTCCAGTTCCGTCCGGTTCGCTTCCAGTGCGGCCTGGCGCTGCTGGACGGACTCGTTGAGTGTCTGGATCTCGTCGGCCGTCTCTCGAACGTCTTCGGCCGCGTCACGCTGGAGCGCGGCCGTCGCGACCACGTTCGCGACTCCGGTGGTCGGCTCGTCGCCGTTCAGGCTCTCTTCGATGGTCTCGTTGTCGCGCAACGCCTGTTGCACCGCCAGTTGCGCCCTGAGTGACTCTGCGTCGAGAACGTTCCCGTCAGACTCCCTGACGATCAACTGCCCCGTCGTCGTGTTCTGGTCGGCCGAGAAGTTCCCCTCGATGTAGTCGAGCTTGTCGGCCTCGGTGGAGTCGGTCTGGAACTGGTCCAACGACGACTCCTGACTCACGTCCCCGGCACCGACGCCGATGCCAGCGGTGAGAACCAACATCACCACGATAGCGATCCGACTGTGCGTTGTCACCCGTCCGACGAGTCGATCCAAGAGACTCACGGCCGCCCCCCTCGACTGAGTACTGCTGCCTGACTCACGGTTGTTACCACTCTACTACTAACACCCTGTACACTTCAATGACGCGGGACGTTCTCGTCGGCTGTAGTCGGTCGCCAGTGGGCGGCTCCACGGGATTTTAACACACGTAGACCCCAGTAGGGTTCGTGAACGGCAACAGCTTCGGACGGCTCTTCGAGGTGACGACGTACGGCGAGAGCCACGGGGACGCGATGGGGTGTACGGTGTCCGGCGTGCCGGCGGGAGTCGAACTGTCGGAGGCGGACGTACAACGCGAACTCGATCGGCGCAAGCCCGGCCAGTCGATGATCACCACCAGCCGGGGAGAGCCGGACGAGGTGACGATCAACTCCGGGCTCCAGAACGGCTACACCACCGGGACCCCGGTCGGGATGGTCGTCCAGAACAAGGACGCCCGGTCGGGGAAGTACGAGCCGTTCGTCACCGCACCCCGACCCTCACACGGTGACTACACCTACTCCGCGAAGTTCGGCACCCGCAACTGGGGCGGTGGGGGGCGATCGTCGGCTCGCGAGACGGTCAACTGGGTGGCCGCGGGCGCGATCGCACAGCAGGTGCTCGACGCGAGCGATCTGGACGTGCAGGTGAAGGCACACGTCAACCAGGTCGGCGACATCGAGGCACCACCGATCACCTTCGAGGAGATGGTCGAACACACGGAGGACAACGAGGTGCGGTGTGGCCACCCGGAGACGGCCGAGCGGATGCGGGAGGCCATCGACGAGTACCAGACAGAAGGCGACTCCATCGGCGGATCGGTCTACTTCGAGTGTCGGGGCGTGCCGCGCGGGTTGGGTGCGCCGCGGTTCGACTCGTTCCCGGCACGGCTCGGTCGACTGATGTTCGCGATTCCCGCGACGACCGCGTTCCAGTTCGGGGCCGGCCGCGACGCCCGGCTCATGCGCGGGTCGGAACGCAACGAGGACTGGGAGTTCCACGACGGTGAGGGACCGACCGTCGCCGAGGAGGGGGACCCGGTGCCGGAAGGGAACGACCACGGCGGCCTCCAGGGCGGGATCACCACCGGGGAGCCGATCTACGGGGAGGCGACGTGGCACGCCCCGACCTCGATCCCGAAAGAACAGACCACCGCCGACTGGGAGACTGACGAACGGAAGGACGTCCAAGTCGTCGGCCGTCACGACCCGGTGTTGATGCCGCGTGCGGTGCCGGTCGTCGAGGCGGTGTTGTGGTGTACGATCCTCGACTTCGCGATGCTCGATGGACGTGTCAACCCCGACCGCGTCGACGACCGACCCGGGGAGTACGACACGGAGTACCACCCCAGCAGCCCGCGCGAGGAGTAGTCGGCCCGTTCCGTGAGGCCGGGCGCAGTCGACGCACCTATCCTGCAACTACCTGTACCCCGACGCATGTCGACACTCCGAGTCACGGGGGGGCGTGTCGTCCGACCGGACCACACTGTCGAGCGTGCAGACGTGTCGATCGACCGAGACGACGGTACTATCCTCGAGGTCGGGGATGTCGGCGGGAGTGGCGACACGCTCGACGCCGACGGCGGGCTGGTGATCCCGGGGTTGGTGAACGCCCACACTCACGTCGCGATGACACTGTTGCGGGGGTTCGTCGAGGACCAACCGCTCGAGCAGTGGCTCGAAGAGACCGTCTGGCCGGTGGAGGCGGCGCTCGAACCCGCCGACGTGCGGGCCGGCGCACGACTCGGCGTCGCGGAGATGATCCGGGCGGGGATCACCGCCTTCTCCGACATGTACTTCGAGGTACCAGAGACTGCGGCCGTCGTCGAGCAGGCGGGGGTTCGGGCGACACTCGGCCACACTGCGATCAGCGTCGGCAAGGAGTCTGCGGCGGCACACGCCGACATGGAACGGAGCCTCGCGGTCGCCCGCGAGGTCGACGGCGCGGCCGACGGCAGAATTCGGGCGACGGTCCAGCCACACAACCCGGCGACGGTCGACACCGACGTGTTGGAGACACACGTCCCGACTGCCCGCGCGGAGGGGCTCCCACTGCACTACCACACCAACGAGTCGACCCGCGAGGTGGCCGACGTCGTCGAGGCGACCGGCCGTCGCCCGATCGTCTACGCCGACGACCTGGAGATGCTCCAGCCGGGGGACACGCTCGCACACTGTGTCGACGTCGACGAGCGGGAGATCGAACTGTTGGCCGACCGCGGGGTGACGGTCGTCCACAACCCGGCGGCGAACATGAAGACCGCCAGCGGGATCGCGCCGGTCGCTCGGCTGCGCGAGGCTGGTGTGCCGGTCGCGCTCGGGACGGACGGGCCGGCGTCGAACAACGACCTCGATCTGTTCGACGAGATGTGTGACGCCGCGATGGTGGCGAAGGTGGCGACCGGGGACGCGGCGGCACTCCCCGCTCGAACGGTGTTCGAGATGGCGACCGCCGAGGGGGCGCGAGCGTTGGGGATCGACAGTGGGCGGATCGAACCCGGCGCGAACGCGGATTTAGCGGTCGTCGACACGAGCGAACCGAAGTTCGGGCCGGGCCACAACCCGCTCACCAGCCTCGTCTACACCACCGACGGGAGTGACGTGCGCCACACGGTCTGTGACGGGCAGGTCCTGCTGCGTGACCGGACACTGACGACGATCGACCTCGACCGCGCACGACGCGACGCCGAAGAACAGGCGCGGCAGTTGTTCGACCGGGCGGGCGTGACCGACACGGAGCCGACGACGACCGTCGAGTGACGACTGGCGGTGCGAGCCGCCGGTCGGCTCACATGTCCAGCACGGGCGTGTCCTGGGTCGCGCGAACGACGAACACATCCGCCGCAGTCGCCAACGACGGGACGTAGACGCTCGTGTTCAGTTCCTTGCGCGCCTCCGTCACCACCTCCCCGACGGGGAGGTAGGCGGTCTTCACCGGGACGCCCGCCTCGTTCTTGAACCGGACGGCGACCTCCGCCTTCGCGGAGTCACCCTTGTTGTGGACGGTCGCCTTGATCCGGGCCTGCTCCGTCTGGAGGTCGGCGATCGGGGTCTGAACGCCGTCGGTGTAGAAGGCGTGTTCGGTGACGACCATGTTGTCGACCGGGTCGGCCTTGATGTAGGCGAACAACTGGTCGCCCATCTCGTCGACCATCTCCTCGGTCTCCTCGTCGGTCACCAACGCCGCGATCGGGTTGAGCGCCGCGCGGAGACTGCCGGCGACGACCTTCCGGTTCTGGCTCGACGACTTGAGCTTCTCGTACTCCGTGAGGAACGCGTCCATCTGCTCGGGGAGGTCCCCGCCGAAGTGGTCCCGAAGTTCGCGGATCTCGTCGTCGAAGTTGACCTGTTTCGGCAACGGCTTGTTCGGTCGTCTGCGGACACTCTCCAACTGTGTCGGCTCGCTCGACGCCGTCTCGTCGTCGGGCGCGGGCACCTTCGCCTCGTCGCCGAAGTAGCCCAGCAGGTCCAGCACCATCCCGACGATCAGCGTGATGACGGTGACCGCCAGGACGATCCCGGCGAAGTACTGGTTGATCGGCTCCGGGAACGCGAACACGAAGATCGCGACGAACACCGCGGTCACGCTGCCGGCCGTCAACAGGAACGCCGCGAGGTTCGGGCCAGACTCCTCGGTGGGGTCGGGTTCGACCGGCTCCGGCTCCGTCTCCGGGCTGCTGGTGTCGCGGGTCCCGCGGGTCGCCCCGCCGCCGTCCGTCCGCAGGCTGTCGTCCGACTGACTGTCTGTCGGCCCGGACATCTACTGTGCCGCCCCCGAGCGGAGGTCCGTCGCGGCGTCGACGACCATCGACAGGAGGTGCGAGAACCACAGCCCGACGGTGATCCCGAAGGCGACCCCCGCGCCCAGGATGTTCACCTGCTGTGGTAACGGTGCGAACGCGAGTGCTGCCGTCGACGCCCCGAAGACGACCATCATCAGGTACTGTACCTTCGTCAGATAGTCTGCCCGGCGAATCTGGTCGATCACACACCCAGTGTGGCGAGCGAGTGCTATAAACAGTGTCCTCTCCGTCGCGAGGGTGGTGAGGACCCACACGACGACGAGGGTCGTCGGCCGTCCCCGTCGGTGAGGACGCCGACGTTGTACTGCCGATCCACCGGGAGATCCGCCTCGGTGCCGACGGTCTTGGCCTCGCGCACGTCGTCGATCGCCTCGGCGGCGACCGCCGTGACCACGAGCACGTCGTCGGTCGCGACCGTCTGGTCGTCGTCGAGAAGTACGTCCTGTACTTCCTCACACGCTCCAGCCAGCGTGTCCTGTCGCGACTCGGGAATACACGTCTCCCGGAGTCGTTCGATGGCGCTCTCGTAGCTGCCGACTGTCTGTTCGCGTCGCTGTGCGTCCGTCGCGCCGCCACGTTTTGTGGCGGAGAATCCTTCGAACTCATGTCGTGCGACCAGGCACGACACGGGGGAAGTAAGAGCCCACACTCTTAGCACCTCTTTCGAAGCGGTATCCCTCTCCCGTGCCGTACGCTCGCCCAGAAGCTCCGCCAACCTAGTAGTATCAGTAACGCTAGCATAAGTTGAGAGCCGGTGTTACCGGACTGTACCGAGAGTACACCACCGAGTTCCACCCAAACACCCTTTTCCCCCGGTCGTCACCCACACCCAGTGCGCGACCTCACTCACCAGATCGAGACGGGGATGCAGACGTACCCGGACGATCCGGCGGTGACAGTCACTCCGGCGGCGACTGTCGACGCGGACGGCTACGCCGTCGAACGGGTCGAGTTCGGGAGTCACACGGGGACACACGTCGACGCGCCGGCACACGTGATCCCGGACGGGCGGACACTCGACGAGTTCGACCCGGACGCGTTCGTCTTCGACGCCCTCCGAGTCGACTGTCGGGCGCTCGGGGCTCGCGAGGCGATACCGGCAGCGCTGGTGCCGACGGAGGCGGACGCCGACTGTGTCGTCTTCGACACGGGGTGGGCCGACCACTGGGGGACGCCGCGCTACCGCGACCACCCGTACCTCGCGCCGGCGGCCGGAGAGGCGTGTGCGGCGGCCGGGCTGGCGGTCGCGACGGACACGCTGAGCCCAGACCCGACACCGTCGGCCGACGCCGGCGGCGACGGAGAGACCGACGACGACACGGGACAGTCGAGCGTGGCCACCGATCCGACGGGCGCGCCAGTCCACCAGGCCGTGTTGGGTGCTGGCTGTCCAATCGTCGAGAACTTGACTGGGCTCGCGGGGCTCCGCCGATTCGAACTCCGAGCGTTGCCGTTGGCACTCGGTGGTGACGGCGCACCGGTGCGAGCGGTCGCCGTCGAGTCGACGGGCGACGCCGACCCGGGGTGACGCCACACCCACCGGCGCTCGTTCTGCGAACCACGACGAGAGATTTCTACACGAGTGAACTGATCCAACGTCGTAGGCCGTTAGTTCGTCTCACGGCCGATACGTCCGTGGTAAGTGTTATTACACCGCACGATTCACAGAGAGTCGCATGGTGCCAGAGACGACGACAGTCGAACTGGAGGGGAGCACGGTTCGGTGGACCAACGAGTCGTTCTCGATCACAGTCACAGAGGCGGAGACGGTGGCAGACGAACTGCGCGAGCTGATCACGCAGTCGGGCGTCGAGGCCGTGTTGGTGGACAATCAGGCGGCCGACGGGACGTGGCCACAGGAGACGAACGCGGTGTGGGACGAGTTGATGGCCGAGATGTACGAGGCCGGGGTGACCTCGGCGACGCTGTGTCCGTCGCTGACGAACAAGATGCAGGTGAACCGACTGTCGAAGAACAACGGGACCGACGACCTGATCCGTGCGTTCGGCCCGGACGAGCGGGACGAGGCCCGCGAGTTCGTCGGGCTCGTCTCGCCCGTCTGAGAGCGGTCGACGCTCTCGACACGCCTCCACGAGCTAGAAGTCGAACTCGGTCAACAACCAACTCTGGCCCTGGTACTCGGCGTAGAACTCGAGCGTGCCGGACTCGTCGGGACACAACGCCCAGTCGTCACTCCCGTCTCTCCCGATGTCGACGTCGACCCCCGCGTTCCCCGCCTGTTCGTTCGCCAGGAGGCGTGTCGACCCGACACCCGCCGCCTCGGGGTCGTCCCAGACTGTCTTGAGTCGTTCGCCGGTCTCCGATCTGACGAGCACGTAGATCCGGTCGGCGGCGTCGAGCACGTCGATACTCGCGCGGAATCCGACCTCGTAGTCGACCGCACAGCCGTTCTTGAAGCTGGGGTCCGTCTCCGCGCTCTCGGTGAACGTCGTCTCCTCGACGGAGACGACGGCTCGTGGCGGCTCCGTCGGCTGGTTCGTCGCGCCGAGAATCGCGCCGCCGATGGTCGCCGCGAGGACGACGACGACTGCGACCAGCAGGACCGTCGCGATCACCGGCGAGACCCCGCGGTCGGTCGAGTGGGTCACGTCCAGTCGTCGGCACCGTGGATGTTCAGCCCACCGGTCTGAACGTTGTCGTCCAGGTGAAAGATACTAGCACGCTCGACGCGGACGAACTCGACACGGACGGTCGGCGGCGACACGTGCCACGGTACGTCCGCGAACGCCGTCTCCGTCGCTGTCGTGAGCCGCCCAGTGAGTCGGTCGGCGATCTGCGGGTACGGCGCGTCCGGCGGCACTGCGACGGTGACGGTGATCCGCGCCGGCTGGCGGAACAACACTCCCGTCGTGGCCGTCTCGACCCCGACGAACGACCCCGGACGATCGGCGAGCAGCGCGCGCGTCTCCTCGCCGGCCGCCCGTTCGACGGTCGCCGTCTGGCTGCCGGCGACTGTCGCACCCCCGAGGAGTGCGGTCGCCACGGCCAACGCGAGCGTCACCGCGGCGAGCCGTCGGCGAGTGCCGGTCGCAGTCTCGAAGCCGAATCGGTTGTCCGGTCGGTAGCCTCGGTACCAGAGCGTTCCGAGGGCGGTCGCGTTGATCGACAGGTAGTTGACGACGACCAACAACCCGGCACCGATCACTGCCACCGGTCGCCCCCAGGCGATCCCGATCCCGACGATGGCCGTCGGTGGGACCAGCGCGGCCGCGATCATCACGCCGACGAGCGCCGCCGAGACACCCGCGGACAACGACAACGCGCCAGCGACGCCCGCGCCGAGCGCGACCGGGAGCGCGAGTAGGTCCGGTGCCAGTCGCTCGGCGACCTCTGGTGTCGCGAACACCGTCGCGGCGTCCGCCGGGACGACACCGGAGAACCGCAACACGGCGGCGAACACCGTCGCCGCCGCGACCGCGAGCAACCCGCCGCCGATCTGGAGCCCGACACCGCGCCGGAACAACGCCGACTCGTCGACGACCGTCCCGACGGCCGTCGCCATCGCCGGTCCGAGCAGTGGCGCGATCACCATCGAGCCGACGACGACGGCCGCAGAGTCCAACAGGAGGCCCGCAGTGGCGACGACCGCACTCACGACCGCCAACACCGCGAACGTCGACATCTCGGGTGCCATCTGCTCGGCCCGACTCGCGAGCTCCTCGCGGGCGATCCGGTCGTCGTCACCCGACTCCGACTCGTACTCCTCGGCGAGCCGGTCGAATCGGTCCGAGACCACCGTCTCGGCGGTCACCACGACCGTGTAGGCGTCGCGTTCGAGTCCGGCCTCCCGGAGTCGTTCCAACACCGGCTCGACGGCCCCAGTCGGCAACGGGAACGACGCCACCGCGGTGTACTCTCGACCGCTAGCCTCGTCCGTGAGAACGTAGTCCACGTCTTCGGCCTCCAGCGCCTCGACGACCGTCTCCCGCTTGCCGGCCGGAATCGTCACCTGAACGAGTCGCACGACGGCGACTCGGCTGCCCTCTGGTTAACTCCGGCGGCTGTCGCGTGGTTACTGGCCGCCGCCGGCCGGTGTCCCGTCGATCTGTTCGACGACGCGGGCGTGAAACTCCTGGAGCGCCGCAGACTCGTCGTCCGCGAGCACTACGTCGGAGGCGACCAGCGTCGCCAACCCGAACGCGCGCGGCGACGGGCTGTCGACCTCGTGGTGGGTGACCTGTACGTCGCCGGCCTGTACGGCCGCGAGCACCTCTCGAATCCCGCGGAGGTCGAGTTTGTCCTCGACGATTTCCCGGTAGGTCTCCTCGATCACGGCGAAGTCGTCGAGTTCCTCGGCGAACGAGAGCAACATCTCCGAGGAGACCTGTTGTTCGGCGGCGGACTTCTCGTACCCCTTGTAGCGTTTGAGGATCATCAACGCCCGGGTGGCGTCGATCCGGAAGTAGCGTTTCAGGAGGTCGGTACCGTCAAGTGCGGCCCGCAGGTCCGGGAGCGCCGCCGCCGGCTCGATGCTCTCGATCACGTCCGCTACGTCCACCTTCCGGTTCAACGGCATCGAGACGGTGAACCCGTTGTCGGCGACCGCCAACTGGACATTCGTGTTCGTCCGCCGGCTACACCGGTAGGCGACGAGTCGCGAGAGCCCGTCGTTGAACCGCCGACCGTAGTTCGAGTGGACGTAGTAGCGCCGACGGTACTCCTCGCGGTCGAGTTCCTCCTCGACGACCAACCGGTCGTCCGTCGGGATCGACGACGGCCCGGCGTACCGGCGTTGTTGGTCGAACATCCGGGCCAACGACCGGACGCTGTTCTCGTCGATGGGGAACCCCCGGAGCCACGACCGGACGGCCGTCCGCCCACCCTCGCGGAGTCGGGTCGCGATCTCACCCTGGACCGAGAGGATCTCCCGACCCAGATCGTAGCTCAACGGGAGTCGCTCGGAGAACCACGAGGGGACGGTCGCACGCGAACTCGTCGGGTCGACGTACACCTTCGAGCCGCGGCGGTACCGGAACTCGTAGTTGCCCCCACCCAACACGAACACGTCCCCCTTCTCCAACGTGTCGAGATACTCCTCGTCGAGTTGGCCCACCCACTCGTCGTCGCTCCGGGTGTACACGTCGCAGGTGAACGAGTCCGGGATCGTCCCGATGTTGGTCATGTAGATGACGCGGGCCATCCGCCCCCGTTTGCCGATCAACGGCTGGCCCACGTCGTACTCCTCGTAGTGGTGTTCACCGTCCGGGGCGTCGTTCGTGTCCCGCCAGATCTTGGCGTAGACGTTCTTCTCTTCGAGTCCGTCGTAGTCGGCGGTGAGGTACCGACACAGTTGCTCCCAGTCGGCGTCCGTGTAGTCGCGGTACGGGTACGCCCGCCGGAGTGTCTCCAGCACGTCCGTCTCCGGGCGGATCTGGTTGATCGCCATCCCGTACACCTGTTGAGCGGCCACGTCCTGTGGCCCCGCGGGAACGAACACCCGGTCGACGAACCCCTCTGTCGCACGCTGGAGCATCACGGAACACTCCACGAGTTCGTCGCGGTCGAGCGCGATCACCCGCCCCTCGACGGTCTCGCCCAACTGGTGGCCGGCGCGGCCGACCCGTTGGAGCAACGACGCGACGGACTTCGGCGAGCCGACCTGGACGACCAGATCCAGGTGCGGCATGTCGATCCCCAGCTCCAACGAGGTCGAGGAGGTGACCACGTCCACGTCGCCGGCCTTCAGATCCTCCTCGACGGCCTCGCGTTGTTCCTTCGACATCGAGCCGTGGTGGCACCCGGAGTTGGTCTCGTCGTAGGCGTCGAACCGACTCCGCAGGTTCTCCAACACGCGTTCGGCCCCCGACCGGGTGTTGGTGAACACGAGGGTGTTGTCGTGGTCGCCGACGAGTTCGTGGAGGCGGTCGTAGAACCGCTCGTTCACCACGTCCCGCGGGGTGTCGATCAGGTCGTCGGTGGGACACTCCAACCGGAGGTCGAACTCCCGGACGAACCGCGTGTCGACGATCTCGTAGTCGCGGAACCCGTCGTCTGCCGGCGAGTCGTCTGCGCCCGACTCGGCCGCTCCTTCACTACCCCCGATCGGCTGGCTCCCGGACTCCCGACCGACGAGGAACTTCGCGACCGTCGGCAGGGGTTCGACGGTCGCGGAACAGCCGATCCGGGTGGGCGACCCCTCGGTCATGTTCTCCAACCGTTCCAACGACACCGACAGGTGGGTGCCGCGTTTGTTCTCCGCGAGGCTGTGGATCTCGTCGACGACGACGTACTCGACGGTGCGGAGCTTCTCCTTGAACTTCGGGGAGTTGAGCAGGATCGCCAACGTCTCCGGGGTGGTGTTGAGGACGTGTGGCGTGGTCTCCAACATCGCCTGCCGGTCGCTGTCGCTGGTGTCACCGTGTCGGATGGCGTGGCGGAGTTCCGTCTCGTGGCCCCGTTCGGCGGCCCGTTCACGGATCCCGGACAACGGCACCGCGAGGTTCCGGTGGATGTCGTTGGCCAACGACTTCAACGGCGAGACGTACAGACAGTAGACGCTGTTGTCGAGCCCCTCGGGGTCGTCGCGGTCCCGCCGGTACAGCTCGTCGATCACCGAACAGAAGCTGGCGAGCGTCTTCCCGCTCCCCGTCGGGCTACAGACGAGCGTGTTCGTCCCCTGGTCGATCAGCGGGATCGCCTCCCGTTGTGGCGGGG
>P_A23_Liq_3_FmtDRAFT_1000188_pt1 | contig 13439 bp, 14 predicted proteins | sample PonA233FremontCA_FD_10237 | JGI IMG/M metagenome (IMG submission 10237)
GTAACTTAAAAACCGCCGACGGGGGGTCGCGGTCGCGGCGCCCGCCCGCGGTCGTGGCCCGTCACGGACGAGCACCCGTCGCGGTCAGTCCGCCGCGACCGCCGAGTCGTCGCCGTCGAGCGCCGGCCGACCGAACCAGTAGTCGAACGCGAGCGGGCCGGAGCCGAGCGTGAACACCGCCGACGCCATCCCGAACAGCGCCACGTGCGCGAGGACGGGGTCGTCCGGGAGCCCGAACAGGGTCGTCGTGAACAGGACGAACGAGAGCGCGGCCGCGCCGCGGGTGAAGAAACCCGCGATCAGCGCGAGCCCCACGGCGACCTCGGTCACCCCCGCGCCGACGACCCACAGCCCCGGGTCGACCGGGACCACCGCCGTGAGGTCGTACTTCTCGACAACCTGGAGCGCGCTCGCGGGGTCGGCGAGCTTCTGAATGAGGCCGAGGTAGACGAACGAGACGCCCATCCCGACCCGGAGCACCGNCGGGACGTAGCGCCGCAGCGGGGCCGTCGACTCGTCGAGGAACGACTTGAGGTACTGGACGGGGTCGACCCGGCCGTAGTANGAGCCCGGCGTGCTCGCGACCGCCAGCAGCATGTCGTCGGCGCTCGGGCGGCCGCCGCCGAGGATCAGCAGCGCGAGGAACACCGGGACGTACTCCACGGCGAGGAAGACGAGGGGGTCGACCGCGAGGAACACCCACGCGTACGTCAGCAGGCCGACCGTCGCGGTGATCCGCGTCGCCAGCCCGAAGAGGGTGAAGAACCCGAGCCCGATGAACAGCACCCGGAGGAGCGGGCTCGCCCCGGTGTCGAACGCGAGCGTCGGCGCGAAGAGATACCCCTCGAAGCCGGCGCCGACGAGCGGGAGCCCGACGGCGAGGCGGAGCATCCACGGGACGAGGTCGGCGTACCCGGCGAGCTTTTCGCGGAGGACGACGATGTCGACGATCGTCGGTCGCACCCAGAGGTACGCCGCGATGCCGACGAGCCCGAGCGCTCCGGACCCCGCGAACAGCGCCGCGTTGAACGGGTCCGAGAGCACCTCGATGACGAACGCCACAGCGTCGAGCGGGTCGCCGGAGTCCTCGGTGACGTAGTCGACGTGGGCCGCGGCCGGTCGCGCGGCGAGCGTCGCGAACATGGCGAGCGCGGCGACGGCTACCGATCGGTGACGGACGGACATACCCCTCGTACGGGCTGGATACACCTAACGGTATTTCTTCACGAACGTTCGAATGCGACGGTGTGGCGGCGGTTTCGGACAGATACGGGACGGTCGTTTAGGGTGCCCGCGCGACGACGCCGAACGTTTCGGTCCGCGTCTCGGCGCGCTCGATCTCGAACCCGGCGTCGACGAGCGTTTCGCGCGCGTCGCGCGCAGCGAAGCGCTCGTCGACCGGCGGCCCGTGGTCGCCGTCGCCGTCGGCCGACCAGTCGAACACGACGAGCCGCCCGTCGGAGCGGAGGACGCGGGCGAGCTCGCCGATCGCGTCCGGACTCGCGAACTCGTGGTACGTCATCGTCGAGCACGCCCCGTCGAGTTCGCCGTCGGCGAGGGGGAGGTCCGAGACGTCGCTCGCGACGAGGTCGACGTTCTCCGGGAGCCCCTTGTCGCGGTAGTACTCGTGCATCTCCGACTGGACGTCGACGCCGTAGACGGTCTCGGCGTGTTCGGCGACGGCGTCGGTGTAGAAGCCGGTACCGCTGCCGAGGTCGGCGACGACCGCGGCGCCGACCTCGACCAGCGGGCCGATAAGCTCCTCCGCGGAGACCCATCGGTAGCGGCTCGGGCGCTCGAGTTGCGACGCCTGCTCGGCGTCGAACGTGTGGAATCCCATGGGCGGTATTGCGCGTCGAGTACTAAAACGCGTCCGGTCGAGGCGCGTGCGACTGAGCCGACGCGACCCCGCGACGTGGAACGGGACGGCGACCCGTCCCGCCGGTCACCACTCGGGTTCCAGCGCGTCGAGGAGCCGGTCGACCTCCGCCTCCGTCGAGACGGCGTGGACCGACACCCGGATCCCGTCCGGGTGCGGGAGCGACCGGACGACGATGTCCCGCTCGCCGAGTCGCTCGACGGTCGCCTCCGGGTCGTCGACGTCGATCGTCACGAGCCCGGACTCGAACGCCCGCGGGCTGAGGAGTCGATCCTCGGGGACGCCGTCCTTGAGCCGGTCGGTGAGCGCCTCGATCCGCGCCTCGATCGCGTCGAGGCCGACCGCCTCGATGGCGTCGAGCGCCTCGACGAGGCCGACGTGCGCCGCCGCCGTCGTCGTCCCGACCTCGAAGCGCCCTGCGGCCGGCTTGAACTCGATCTCGTCGCCGGTCGGGTCCTCGACGCCGCGGTAGCCGACCGCGTGGGGCGCGAGATCGGCCGCGGCGTCGCGGTCCACGTAGAGGAATCCGGCGCCCCACGGGCCGAGCGTCCACTTGTGGCCGGCCGCGGCGACCGCGTCGGCGCCCCACTCGCTCACGTCCATCGCGCCCTGCCCGGGCGACTGAACCGCGTCGACGAGGGTGAACGCGCCCGCGTCGTTCGCGACCGCAACGAGGTCGGCGACGGGGAGGCGGGTGCCGTGGGTCCACGTGATCGCGCTGAAACAGACGAGCCGGGCGTCCGCGACCGCCGCTGCGTACTCGTCGCGGTCGACGCGGCCCGCCTCCGTTTCGAGGACGCGGACTTCGACGCCCTCGCGTTCGAGGCGCTTCCACGGGAGGACGCCTGCCGGGTGTTCGAGATCGGTCCGGACGACCACGTCGCCCGGTTCCCAGTCGATCGCGCCGGCGACGCGGGTGATCCCGTCGGTCGTGCTCTCCGTCAGCGCGACCTCCTCGGGGTCGGCGCCGACGAACGCCGCGATCCGCTCGCGAACGCGGTCGTACGTCTCGAACGCGTGGCCGTACGGGTCGGTGGTCGCGGAGCCGTACTCGTGCTCCTCGATGAAGGACCCGGCCGCCTCGACGACGTACTCCGGGCTCGGCCCGTGCGCGCCGAAGTTGAAGTACGCCGCGTCGCCGAGGGCCGGGACGTCCGCGCGGAGCTCTCTCGGGGTCATACCGTCGTCGTCGAGTTGGATCGTTCTCATGGTGTCGGTTTCGGCGACTCGGGCCGCGATGGCCGGCGCGGTCCCGCGTCTCGGGTGTTCAGTGTGTGACGCCTGTCGGACCGATTCAGGCGGTGTGTTCGCCGACCGCGTCGGTCAGCGCCTGCTCGCTCTGCGCGCCGACCATACGCTCGACCGGCTCACCGTCGGCGAACACGAGCAGCGTCGGGATCCCCTGGACGCCGTACTCGCCGGCCAGGGCCTGGTGGACGTCGACGTCGACCTTCAGCACCGCCGCGTCGGTGTCGCTCGCGACCGCCTCGACGGCGGGCTCCATCATCCGGCACGGACCGCACCAGTCGGCGTAGAAGTCGACGAGAACGACATCGTTCTCGGCGACTCGGTCGTCGAACGCGTCGGCGTCGTCCAGCTGGATCGGTTCTGCGGGAGCGGCTTCTGTCGAACTCATACCACCGGGTACACGCCCGGGACTGATAACGGTTTTGGATATAGACCACAATACTACACACTACGGAGGATGAGCCGGAGCGACTCGGCCGCCCCGGCCGCTCTCGATCGGTCCCGATTCCGGCGGAATCGGTGGCCGTCGCCGTACTGACCGTATCTTTCCGCCGGCCGGTTCGGGGACCGAGACGACCCGCTGCCGGGTCGCNGCGTAATCGAGAAGAGCGGCGAGAGCATCGATCGGTGACAACACGACTGCGCGTCCGGGGCGGTCCGCTCGCCCGACGAGTCGGGCGTCGCTACTGGATGTGGCCTTCGCGGCGGAGCTGGTCGGCGTCCTCGTCATCGTACCGCCACTCGACGTTCGCCTTCTCGTCCTGCCAGTCCCACGGCTCGGCGAGGACCACGTCGCCCTCGTTGATCCACGTGCGGTACTTCATGCGGCCGGGGATCCGGCCGAGTCGTTCCTCGCCGTCGGCGCAGCGCAGTTGGACGTGGTTGCCGCCGAGGTGTTCTGTCACTACGGCGAACACTTCGTCGTCGTTGGGCATGCGGAGGTTCTTCCGCCCGGATTCTTCGCTCATACCTTCCGTTGTGCGCTCGCCCGTATAAGTGATTGGAGACGCGTGTGTGCGCCCGTCACGCGATCCGTTCGCACGACGACGGCGCCCCGGAGCGCCGGACCGAACTCACTCCGCGTCGGTGAGCGTGGTCGACCGATCGTCTCCGTCAACGGTCGAACCTTCGACGGCCGTACCTTCGCCGGTCGCGTCGCCGTCGGTCGCGTCGTACCCGGCCGCGTCACCGTCGGTCGCCCGCTCGCCGAACGCCGCGTCGACCTGCGCGAACGTCTCAGCCTCGGTCCCGGAGTTGTCGACGACGACGTGCTCCGACGCCACCTCGTCGAACAGCTCCTTGAAGTGGAGGTGGATCTCGAAGTCGGCGTCGCTGATCCCGTCTCGGCGCTCGATCCGGCGCTCGACGACCGCCTCGTCGCAGGCGACCTCGACGAGGTCGAACTCGGCCGCGGCCTCGGCGGCCGTCTCCTGGGCGTCCGCCCGGAACCGGGCATCCGCGAACGTCGCGTCGAGGACGACGGCGCCCCCGTCGTCGACGTCGTCCCGAGCGCGCGCGAGCAGTTCGGCGTAGACCGCCTCGGTCTCCGCGTCGGTGTACTCCGGGTCGTCGAACAGCTGCTTGCGTATCACGTCGGTCCGCCGGATCCGCCCGTCGACGTGGTCGGCGATCCGCTCGGCGACGGTCGTCTTGCCGACGCCGGGCAGCCCGCAGACGACGACCAGTCGCCCGGTCGACGCGCCGTCGTCGGCGACCGGGGCGGACGAGGTCGGCGACGCCGGATCGAAGGAACCCGCCGTTTCACCGCTCGAAGCGGGGGATTCGGTTCGGTCCGACGGTCGACCGCCTCGGTCACTCATCTACCGCTATTCTCCGGGGTGAGGTAAAAGAAACTTCTCATTAGCCACCCCCGACCGACGCGGTGAGGTCCCCCGGCTCGCGGCGGATCAGGACCCCTCGACGTACCGCCGGATCAAGCGTCCGTCCCGGGCCGTCCACCGATAGCCGATGGAATTAATCGAGTATCGTTGCGAGAGCAGCGACGAGCAAGGCGACGATGGTTCCGACGAGGAGGCCGGAAGCCGCGGCCATAGTCACAGAGAGGTACAGTGACAATCCGGTTACCGCCACGACCGCGACGATTACAACCGGGAGTTGTAGCGCAAATCGGGAGCCGAATTCGGAGGTGGCCTCGGATCGGAAACTTATGCTCGGAGGGAAGAATCTCTGCTCAGAAAATCTCCCCGAGCGACGGGTTTGCGATCACAGTCTGATGACTCGTTCAGTGTTCAGTTAGACAGAATAACGCACTGCCTCCGCTGAACTCGTCGCTATATCGTCCGGTGATTACATCCGGGACTCCCGCCGTCGAGTGGTATCGGCCGCAAGAAAGTGGGTTGGGGCGGATTTGAACCGCCGGCCTCCTCCATGTCAAGGAGGTGTCATAACCGGACTAGACTACCAACCCGAAGGGGCTTACTGACGCGTCTCGTCGTTTCCGTGGGACGTAATTGAACCTTTCGTTTCGAACCGCCCGCGGGGCCGGCCCGGCGGCTCGATCGGGAGACAGCGCGGCGACGGTCGCGGCCCAGGCGGGTCGTCGGTCGGTGTCGACCGGACGGCGGGTACGGAGCGGTCGCACGGCGTCCGCGCGCAGACGGCTTCCGACCGGTTTTACCCGTTCGGCGACAGTCCGTCCGTATGGTCGACCTTGCCGCCCGCACGGACAGGCTGGACGCCTACCTCGCCGAGCGCGGACTCGAAGCGGTCTGGTTCGCGCGGCCGAACGGGTTCGCGTGGCTCACCGGCGGCGACAACGTCGTGGACGCCGACGCGGCGACGGGCGTCGCGGCCGCTGGCTACGACGGCGAACTCCGCGTAATCGCCGACGACATCGAGGCGGACCGGCTCGCCGACGAGGAGCTTCCGGACGCGTTCGCGGTCGAATCGTTCCCGTGGTACGCCGACTCACTCGCCGCGGCGGTCGCCGAGCGGTCGCCCGCGCCCGCCGCCGCGGACTTCGACGTGCCCGGCTTCGAGGCGGTCGACGGGAGCCGGCTCCGACAACCCCTCACCGACGACGACGTCGAGCGGTACCGCGAGCTGGGTCGGGAGGTCGCGGCCGCCGTCGAGACCGTCTGCCGGAACCTCGAACCCGACGACCCGGAGTACGAGGTCGCGGCCGGCATTGACATCTCGCTCGCCTCCCGCGACGTGGACACGCCGGTCGTCCTCGTCGGCGGCGCGGAGCGAGCGCAGGCGTTCCGCCACTACACCCCGAGCGACGCCGCGCTCGGCGACTACGCGCTCGTCTCGGTCACCGCGGAGCGGGCGGGGCTCTACGCCTCGATGACGCGGACGGTGGCCTTCGACGCGCCGGACTGGTTCGAGGAGCGACACCGCGCCGCGGCGCGCGTCGAGGCCACCGCGATCCGAGCCACCGAGGCCGCGGCGGCCGGGACGCTCGTCGGAGGAGACGGTGACGCCGCGTCCGCGGACGCCCCCGACGCCGCCGGCGACGTGTTCGAGGCGATCCGAGAGGCGTACGACGCGGTCGGCTTCGCCGACGAATGGGAGAAGCACCACCAGGGCGGCGCGGCCGGGTTCGCGGGCCGAGAGTGGATAGCGACGCCCGACGGCGACGAGCCCGTCCGGTGGCCGATGGGCTACGCGTGGAATCCGACGGTCCGAGGAACGAAAAGCGAGGACACGCACCTCGTCGCGCCGGACCTGACGGAGCGGCTCACGAAGACCGGTCGGTGGCCGACCCACGAGACCGAACCGGTTGACGTGGCGGGGATCGACGCGGAGCCGGTGGAGCTGGCGGCGCCCGTGATCCGGTAGCGGGACCGGTCTCGTCGGGGGGCAGCGCTGCCGGCGACGCGGTCGACGGCGTCCGCGGGTCAGTACACGTACTCGCTCTCGTCGATGCCGACGTACCCCTTCTTCACCCGGCGCTTGTTCCACTTGTAACCGGCCAGCAGCTTGAGCGACTCCCACCCGGAGCGGTACGGCTGCGAGAGGAGGTCGTCGCCGGTCTCGGCGGCGAGCATCGCGTCGGCCGCGCCGATGACGCGGTCCCAGTCGGCGGGCTCGTACTCCGCGACCATGTCGGCCATCGTCACGTTGCGGACGACCTCGTCGCCGATCGCTTCCTTCCAGCGGCGGTTATACGAGGCCAAGTCGCCCTCGGCGGCGAGTTCGCCCGCGATCGCGCCGGTTCGGACCGCGACGTGATCGCCGCCCTCGTGGAACGCCGACGTGGTCCCCATCGCGCCGCCCGCGACCGCGATGCCGGCCTCCACGGGCGAGTCGATCGGCCGGGTAGACGAGATCGGGTACGTCTCCGTCCCGCCCCGCTTGCCCGCGTCCTCGACGAGCGGGAACTCCTCCTCGATGTCGTACTCCTCGCCGTACTGCCACTCCAAGAGTCGGCGGATGTACTCGCCGCCCTGCGGGATCGACTCGTCGTCCTCGCGGAGGAGGGCGTACTCCGAGGCGTCGATCTCGTCGATGTCGAGGCCGATCGGCATCGTCAGCCCGACCCGGCAGACGCGGTCCGCGTTCGGGAAGATCCACGGGTACGCGGTCTCGCCCGGCATCACGCCCCACCAGAAGACGAGCGCGTCCTCGACCTCCTCGAACACGTCTTCGGGAACGCGCCGATACTCCTGATACGCGATGTGGTTGGCGGTCCGGGAGGCCAAGCGCTCGGAGGCCTGCGCGTCCGCGGGCAGGTACTCGTCGAGGACGCGGTTCGTCACCGTCCGCTGCGGGCCGTCGGTGAGAACGACGAAGTCGGCGCCGACGGTGCCGCCGTCCGCGATTTCGAGCGTGTGGCGCGGGTCGCCGTCGGCGGGGCCCACCGAGAGGTCAGTGTCGACGCCGCGAACGGAGGTCCCGACGCGGTACTCGGCCCCGGCCTCCTCGGCTCGGTCGCGGAGCCAGTCGTCGAACCGCGCCCGCTGGAAGGTGTAGCCGAACTTGTCGTACGAGGAGTCGATGCCGGTGGAAGTGAGCGTCGCCGACTCGTCGGGCCCCCGGAACTCGGCGCGGTTCAGCTCGCGTTGAATTACTCCGTCGTCGAACTCGTCGGGGTGGATCCCCATGATGTCCACCCAGTAGTCCAAGATCCCGGCCGCGTCGGTCGAGTCGGGACCGAGGCCGTCGCGGTCGGCCCGGGGGACCCCTTTCTCGACGACCAAGGCGTCCGCCCCGCCGGTCGCGGCCGCGTGCGCCGCGGACGACCCGGCCGGCCCGCCGCCCACGATCGCGACATCTACGCGTTCCATACCTCGTGAGGTCCCTGTCCGGCTATTAAATTCACGGTCCCCGATGCGGGTCCGACCGGCCGACGTGTCGACGGACGCACGGCGGCGAACGTTCGTTTCCGGGCCGGTGACCGATTGATCATGTTCGATTATCAGCAGTAAGCGGCCCAGAGAGACACGTTTTTATCGGGGAGAGGGATTTCATCCAGCACACCAATGGCACGCGAGACGTGGGCGACGCGGGCGGGGTTCATCCTCGCCGCGGTCGGGAGCGCGGTCGGGCTAGGGAACATCTGGCGGTTCCCGTTCATCACCGGCCAGTACGGCGGATCGTCGTTTCTGATCACCTACCTCGCGTTCGTCGCGCTGATCGGGTTCCCGGCGATCCTCGTGGAGTTCGTCATCGGGCGCCGCACCGACCGGAACCCAGTCGGGGCGCTTCGGGAACTGGGCAGCGGCGTCTGGTCGTCCGCCGGCTGGCTGTTCGTCGTCACCGGCTTCATCATCCTCTCGTACTACAGCGTCGTCGCGGGGTGGTTCCTGCGCTACACGCTCATCGGGATCACAGAGGGGTTCACCGTCGCCGACCCGGCGGCCGCGGACGCGCTGTACGAGTCGGTCTCGACCGGGCTCGACACCCTCCTCTTCCACGCCATGTTCATGCTGCTCGTCGTCGGGATCATCGCCGCCGGCGTCAGGCGGGGGATCGAACTGAGCGTGAAGGTGATGGTGCCGGCCATACTCGTCCTGCTCGTCGGACTGGCCGCGTACGGGTTCACCCTCGACGGCGCGAGCGCGGCGTACGCCTACTACCTCTCGCCCGACTTCGCCACAATCGCCGCGAACTGGACTGAGATCCTCCCCGCCGCCGCCGGACAGGCGTTCTTCACGCTGTCGCTCGGGATGGGCGTGATGATAACGTACGCCTCCTACCTCGGCGAGGACCGGAACCTCGCGGCCGACGCCGGGATCATTGCGGCGCTGGACACGCTCGTCGCCGTCCTCGTCGGCTTCGTCGTCTTCCCCGTCCTCTTTTCGATCGGGATCGAACCGGGCGCCGGCGGCCCGCGGACGATCTTTGTGAGCCTCACCGCCGCGTTCGCGGGCATTCCCGGCGGCCGGATCCTCGGCGTCGTCTTCTTCGGCATGGTCGGGATCGCCGCGCTCTCCTCCGCGATCAGTATCCTCGAGGTGCTCGTCTCCTACCTCATCGACGAGGTCGGCGTCGCCCGGGTGCCCGCGTCGGCCGCGCTCGGAGCCGCCGTCTTCCTGCTCGGCGTCCCGGTCACGATCGACTCGATCTTCCTCGGCCTGTACGACGGGCTCGCGGACGGGATCCTGCTCGTCCTCGGCTCGCTGCTGCTCGCGCTGTTCGTCGGCTGGGTGATCCCGGACGTCGGCCGCGAGGAGCTCAGAAAGGGGATCGCTGACGGCGCCGGCCTCGACGCAGTCTGGATCTGGGCGGTCCGGGTCCCGATCCTGATCGTCGTGGTCGTCGTGCTGTACCTCGGCGTCGTCGACTACGTCGGCTTCCTCACCGGCGACTTCGCCGGCTGGCTGGCGGCGCGATAGCCCCGGGCTACCGGGCTGACTTCCCGTCGCCGCCTCAGACGTGTTCCTCGCGCGGCTGGACCACGACGAACCCCTCGCCGCCGAAGCGCATCTGGTAGCGCTCGCCCGACTCCTGGCCGATCATGTCCGAGAGGCTGCGGTTGACCTCCACGTCCGGCGACGTGCCGCTCCACGCGACGGTCGCGCTCGGGTCGGTCGACACCGGCGGTTCGAGGACGATCGGGTCGCCGTGGGTGGTGATCGCGACGTAGCCCGGCCCCTCGAGGTAGACGTTGCTGAAGCCCCCGGCGAGCGCGCCGGCGAGGCTGTCGATCGTGTTGATCTCGTAGGAGAGCGACTCCTCGAAGGCGAGCACGTCCTCGCCGTTGACCGTGATCGACTCGCCGGCGTCGAGCTCGACGACTTGGACCTTCTTGCCGTCGTCGGCGAAGTAAACGTGGCCCTGCCCCTCGACGGCCATGATCGGCGTTCCTTCGCTCGTAGCGGCCTCCTTGAGGAACCCGGTGATACCGCCCTCCGCGGAGGCCTTCCCGGTGAAGGACACGTCGCCCGTGAACGCCACCATCGAGCCGGCCTTCGCCATGACGGTGCCGTCGACGTCGACGTCTAGGGTGTAGCTGTTCTCGCGCTGGAACGGTTCCGCGCTGTCGGTCGGTGCGTTCGCGGCGGTGAACTCGTCTAGGTTCATAGTACGGGGACCGAACCGATCGGTTCGGCTGTACGGAAGTTCCGCTGTATCGATTAAGAATCTACGGGACCCGTTTCGGGGAGCGAGACGCGGCCCGTCCGTGTTCGGGAGACGAGTCCGGCCTCAGTACACGACCAGCGAGAGGTACAGCTGGCCGATCCCCGCGACGATCATCACGGCGCCCGCGATCCGCTTCAGCAGTCCCGCGTGGTTCATCACCCGGTTGGCGTTGCTGACGAGACCGACGCCCGTCGCGACGGTCGTCGCGGCCATCAGGACGGCGACGGTGCCGGCGTAGACGCCGAGGAGGAGTACCGCCGTCTCGGACGGGAGCGCGATCGCCCGGGCGACGACGCTGAGAAACACCGGGGCCACACAGCCGGCGCCGGCCAGCGCGTACCCCGCGCCGAAGACGCCGAACCCAAACACGCTCGACCGCCGCTCCGGCAGCGGCACGGATATCGACGGCGCGCGCCCGGAGACCACGAGCAGTCCGAAGGCGATCAGCAGCCCGCCGACGAGCGTCTCGAACACCGTGATGTTCGACAGCGTCGAGTAGCCGATCCGGACGGTCGCGCCCGCGAGCAGCGCGAACGTCGCTAACACGCCGACCGCGGCCGCGATCCCTCGAGCCCCCGCCCCGACGACGGACGCGGAGTCGGCGTCGACGGAGTTCACGTAGAAGCCCACGTATCCCGGCAGGAGCGGGTACGCGCACGGCGAGAAGAACGTTGTCACACCCGCGGTCACGGCCAGCGGGACGTTTGTCGCAAGCGAGACGTCGGTCATGAGTCGGGTCGCCCCGTCATCCGTCGAGCGCCTGCCGTATACCCTCGATGAACTCCTCGGTGGTGTGGGTCCCGGACGTGGCCCAGCGGACGCGCCCGGAGGCGTCGACGGCGCGCGCGCTCGGGTAGCTTCCGACGTTGAGTCGCGCCGCGAGTTCGGCGGAGACGTCGGCGGCGACGAGCCAGTCGCCGTCGTTCTCCCGCCACCAGTCGGCCACCGTCTCCTCGCTGACCGCCTCACCGACGGGCTCCGTCGTCACCGACACGAACAGCACCTCGTCGCCGATCCGATCGTGCGCCTCCGCGAGGGCCGGCATCTGCTCGGCGCAGGGCGGACACCACGTCCCGAAGAAGTCGACGAACGTCGGTCGGTCCGGGGCGGGCAGCGTCACCTCGCCATCGCGGCTCCCCGGCGCGTCGACCGTGTCGAGCGTTATCGGCTCGACGAGTTCGGGCGCGTCGCTGCCACCGAGCGCGTCCGGTACCCCGCCGGTCGCGACGGCCCCCGCGCCGCCGAGGACGCCGACGCTCGCGAGCCCCGCCAGGAGGTGCCGTCGCCTCACGCCGTGACCACCCGTCGGAAGTCGTCGACGATCCGTTCGACGTCGGTGGCCGGCCCGCGCGGGTACGCCCGCTCGACGATACCCCGCTTGTTGACCAGCAGGATGAGCCCGTAGTGCGGGAACGCGTACTCTAGGTTCTCGTACTGCTCGCCGTCCGTCTTCTCGATCTTGAGTCCGAAGTTCTCGTCCATCAGCTCCACGCCCGCCTCGTAGCTCTCCGGGCGGAGGAAGTGCCAGTTCCCGGCGTCGAGGTCGACGCCGCGCTGCCCGGCGTACTCGCGGAGCACGTCCGCCGTGTCGCGCTCCGGGTCGAAGGTGAGCGGGAGGAACGCGGCCTCGTCGCCGAACCCCTCTTCGGCGGCGACCTCCTGCGCGCGCCGCAGCCGGAGGATGAGCGCGGGACAGACGCCGTCGGGGCAGTTGGTGTAGAAGGACGTCCACAGGAACGCGCGTTCGCCCTCGAACTGCGTCGTCGATATCTCCTCGCCCGCGATCGGGTCGGGAACGGTGAACTCGGGCATCTCGTCGCCGTGGATCGGGTGGACCGGCTCGCCGCGATTCTGTTCCGGCGGGCCGAGGATCGTCCCGTCGTCGCCGGAGTCGCCGAGGACGCCGGCGCAGCCGGCCGTGGCGGTCGCGCCGGCGGCGGTTCCGGTGGCGGCGAGCGATCGGAGGAAGTGGCGGCGCTCCATGTCGTTGCCCGAACTACGTAGTCGCTCGTAAATGAACCCCGCGGCTGGTTGCGCGCGGTGAACACTACCGCGACCGCCGCAGACCGGCGAGACGTCCCTGAGAGACGGCCGTACACGGAACATCCCCGATAGACGAACGTCCGGAACCTCCGTGGTACCGTGGCCCTCGCAAGGGTTATCCCCAAACGGGCTGTACGTTTATTCGCAATGGCAAACGGTAAGGTTGATTTCTTCAACGACACTGGCGGCTACGGTTTCATCTCGACTGACGACGGCGACCTCGACGACGACGAAGACGTGTTCTTCCACATGGAAGACGTCGGCGGCCCGGACCTCGAGGAGGGTCAGGAAGTGGAATTCGACATCGAATCGTCCCCCAAGGGACCCCGCGCGACGAACCTCGTCCGCAACTAACCCCCACGTAGCGGACGGCGCGTCCGCACGCACTACCGGATTTCGGCCGTCGTTCGACGCGAATGGCGCCTATCTCCGTTTCTCTCACACTTATCACACCCCGACGAGCGCCGGCTCTCTCCGACGGGGAGTGACTCATTTCGACGTTGGACGGCGCTCTCCCGACGGCGACGCGATCGACCGTTTAAATACGAGCGCGGGCGGATCACTTCACAGTGAGCGATCCGATCCCGACCGGCTGTCGCCCGGTCGACGAGCTGTTGGGCGGCGGCTTCGAGCGCGGCGTCGTCACGCAGGTGTACGGGCCGCCGGCCGCCGGGAAGACGAACCTCGCGCTCGCGGCCGCGGTGGAGGTCGCGGCCGG
>P_A23_Liq_3_FmtDRAFT_1000189_pt1 | contig 13439 bp, 10 predicted proteins | sample PonA233FremontCA_FD_10237 | JGI IMG/M metagenome (IMG submission 10237)
CTACCGAAATAAAACGTGGGTGACTCAGGCTTCGGGCGAATGGACTCTTTTGATCGAATAACGCCTGTGTGCTTAACATCACCGTGACTACATATTCAAGAGTACTTTATAGAATACACATGATAGCTTCGGCGAAGAACTATTACGAACTATCTGGTGAGCGTTCGATTTTCAGCCCTTNGAGTTTATATAATTGAGCGAAGGACTTCAAAAACTAGATGACCCTATTTGTGAAGGTGTNATCAGTCTTGTTATATGCGTATATGCGTGATTGAATCGGCTAACTGAGAATATGAACCAGATCTTNATGAATATACATGTCGGTTATTCAGCTTGAGTATCGGTGCTTGTGTCTACATTTGAGTTCATATCATCATTTTCACTTTCGTCTGTATTCGTTTCCGAGGTGGTTGGTGATTTACCACCGGCTGGACCGGTCTTAACAGTTGCATCAAGAGATCCGCTTGTGTGATCAAAAACAAGATGTCGGTGGGGATATGCAAACTCAAGTTCTGCTGCATCCTCATGGAATCGCGACCAAATAGCATCTGCAACGTCGGATTCAGTCGCTTGGAGCCTATATGGTCGGACAACCCAATATCGAAGTCGGAGCACAATCCCATCATCTCCAAATGAATCAAGAAATACAGTCGGACGAGCTGGATATCGAGCATTCCCAACACGAATATCAGGACCGCCCTCAATGACATCATCAATGCTTGCCGCAGCGCGTTGAATCAATTCGCGGGCTCGTTCAAGATCAGACTCATAGGTAACAGCAATATCAAGTGTCTGTCGGACACGTTCATCTTCTGCTGAGAAGTTTGTCACAAGTTGTTCGCGAATAGATGAATTTGGAACCACAAGAAAGGTATTATCAAGTGTAAATATCTTCGTGTATCGGATTGTGATATCGTCAATAAATCCACGCCGTCCATCATCAAGTTCAATCATATCACCGATCTCATATGGCTGATCGGCAAGAATAAANAATCCATTGACAATACTCCCCGCAATTGGTGCAAGAACAATACCAAGAACTGCAGAAAATACAGTCACCGACAAAACAATATCACCAACTTGTAATCCAACAATGCTCGCTGCAACCGCAACGGTAAATAGAACAATACTCAGGCGAACAAGGCGAAGTGCTGTCTGTGCAACACTTTGTCGTTGAAACCGCCGAGCGACCTGACGTCCGATTAGGCGGGTGATATATCGTGAAATGACAATACCTACGATAACAACGGCGAGTGCGACCACCCATCGCCATCCTGGAAACTGAATCCACTGTGGTATCACGTTTGCAGGCGATGTATTCGATGATCCCGACGGTGTCGGTGTCTGCGTTTGAACTGGCAACAGAATCTGTGTCAGCAGCAATATACTAGATGGACTCATAAACACCGGTGATTCCAGTAACAACAGATACTCAAATATATCCTTTCCTGGCACAACAACGGATACCATGTCGATAATCACATACTGGCGGTTGATTATACATCATTATCGGTAGAAACCACAGCCAATCATGAATCGGTCCGCTGTCTTCGGATATGATACAACCCTGATGATAAGCCCAAATCAGGAGTTTCTAGAGTAGATCGATTCCGACAATGCATTGAGATATTATATTATCCTCAATGACAGTATTTAATCCTTACAGGCTATGTCTCCTTTCTCAACTCCCCGCCGAATGACCGGTAGGAGTAGGTATGGAGGAGATACAAGTCAAATACACAATCTAATACGGTGATATCAACAGAGGACCGTATCTGTATATCGGATTTCGGATACAGAATTATGAATATGATGCTACTCGAAATATAGTAAATAGTAAGTCATTTCAGATAAGATATATTGGCATGCCAGAAGACTTGCATGTAACTATGGAGCAAGTGGGCGAGCGATTCAATCTTGGTGAATATGAGATTGACGCATATCTTGCAGTGCTTGAACACGCCCAATTGACCGCCTCTGAGATTGCAGACCAGACCGAAATCCCACAACCACGGGTTTATGATACCGTTCGGAGTCTCTCTGATCGTGGACTTGTCGAGTTACGCGAATCACGACCGATGAAAATTGTCGCTGTTGATCCTGATGACGCCTTTGAGAATGTTCAAACGTCACTTGATGAGTTAATCGCCGAACTTGAGGCTCGATATACCGCCCCAGCACGAGATACCGAAGCTGTATCGCTTGTTAAATCGCGGTCGACAATTCTTCGATACATTGAGGAAATAATTCATAATGCTGAGTATGAGCTTGTGCTCTCACTTACCCCAGAGTTACTCAGGCGATTCCATGATGACCTTGCAGTTGCGATTGATACAGGAGTCAGTATCGATCTGCTCATAACGCCGCTTTCGCGTGCCCCCAATCCATCAGAATTCGATTATCTTGAGGTTGCAACAGTCACTCGAGCACGCCGAGGAATTACAACACCTGTGCTTGCAGTTGCAGATGGCAATTACTCAATTTATGCAACACAGGACGCGCTTCGGGATGACCGTGACCGATATGGTGTCATTTTCAATCGTTCTGCGCTTGGATTCCTTGTATCGGGCTTCTTTGGGACGGTGCTTTGGTCAACGGCTGAGACACTTGCGGATGATGGTAAACAGCGACCATTCCCACGCCGATATGCATCAATTCGCCGCGCTGTCAAAGATATTCGTGAACTTGAGGGAACATTCTATGCGTCGGTGTCAGGTCGCGATGTTGAAACAAGCGAGCCAATTGTCGCTGAAGGTCGGGTCATGACCACAACATTCGAGGAGACAGAAGAAGTAGCAGCAATCCGGCTTGAAACTGAGGATGACGTCGTCGATATCGGCGGACTTGTTGCAGCACTTGAGGATATCGAAGCCCAACAGGTTGTTCTTGATCGCAATGGAATACCTAATCGCACACAGTTTGAATGAGAGCGTGAAAATTCCATAACTCAGTATAATTGGATGCACTTTTTCGACACAAGAGATATATATTCAATCTCAAAATATCAAATATAGTGTCAAAACAAACCGTTCGCTTCCCCGATGAGGTCGTTGAATCAGTCGAGTCACATGTGAGTGATGAGGAGTTTACCAGTATGTCGGAGTTTCACCGATTTGCGATTGAGCACTTGTTGTGTCAACTTGATACCGAATATGAGCCGGTCATTCAAGAATACGATGAGATCGAGCGCTCAACGGTGTACACTGGAGAAGCAGCCGCGTCACAAGGTGTGGGACGAGCGGATGAAAGGGGTGAATTTCTTCAGACAGCTGGTCGTGTCCGTCAGTACGCACTTCGCGGTGATATTGAAACAGCATATGATCTCATTGACAACCGATATGAACCGAGTAGCCCAATGGCGATGTTCCTTGATTTGATCGTTCGGGGTGCCGCAGGAATTCACTCATCCGCAGACAATCACCCGTCATTACACTCAGAGTGAACTACTCCATACAATTGAGTGAAGTGAAAATTTATATTCTCTCCATATTCTAGATATTTTTCAGCTAAAATTGAGGACAGGATCTCTTTTTTATTGACTAACAGGAGTGAGTATGCTAGGTGATTTAATATCCGATACCATCTTGTGCATCCTACTCGTTGTATCTATAGATATGGCTCGCTCGACAGATTCTCATATGAGGTTATTCCGGTCATCGAATAGTAGTTCGCACTGCCGATATCCGTCTCAGATCTTGTGGGTTTTTGATGATTCACATTGTGCTCGCTCTGTTCATATGATCGGCAATCAAGAAGGGTTGGAGTCTCCTTATTCCTCCATCATAACAACATGACTGACTGGACCGAGCGATACCGGCCAACGACATTATCTGCGGTCCGGGGGAACAATGCTGCCCGCGATGAGTTCATTGAATGGGCAGAATCTTGGGATGATCATCATGAGTCAGTCGTGCTTCATGGTGCACCCGGAGTCGGGAAGACCTCAGCCGCACATGCACTTGCAAGCGATATGGGATGGGAGACCGTCGAGCTCAATGCGTCAGATCAACGAACGAGTGATGTCATCGAGCGACTTGCCGGACGAGCAGCAAAAAATGCGACACTCGCCGGTGCTGTAAGCGGAACCACAAGCACTCGGCAATTGATTATCATGGATGAGGCTGATAATATACATTATCAGTATGATCGCGGAGGCAAGCAGGCTGTCACGACTCTCTTGAAGGATGCGAATCAGCCGATTGTCCTTATCGCGAATGAGTACTATGATATGTCAAGAGGACTCCGTAATGCCGCTCAAGACATCGAGTTTCGCGACATTTCTGCACGCTCGATTGTCCCTGTCCTTCGGAATATCCTTCGGAAAGAAGATATCGAATTTGAGGAAGCAGCGCTCAAGCAGATTGCTGAGGTGAACAGTGGCGATCTCCGTGCGGCGATCAAAGATCTACAGACGACTGTCGAGGGCAGCGATCGCATCACTGTTGATGATGTCAAAACAGGCGGTCGTGATCGGGCAATGGGTCTCTTCTCATTTCTCGATAGCGTATTAAAGGAGGATGCGGCTGAGGAAGCACTTCAGAACTCATATGATGTTGATGAAACCCCCGATGATCTCCTGAAGTGGGTTGAAGATAAAGTGCCACTAGTATATGATGACGCTGAGCTGGCGCGAGCTTACGAATTTCTCTCGAATGCAGACATCTGGACAAATCGCGTGTACGCGACTGATTACAATTACCGTTGGTGGCGGTATGCAACTGATAATCTCGCTGGGGGTGTCGCAGCCGCTCGTGAAACACAACGAGGAGGATGGACACGGTATGGTGGTGCTCCATACCGTTCGACACGTGACTCAACTCGTGATACAGTGGTACGTGAGGTTGCGAAGACGGGTGGATTTTCGATGGCAACAGCTCGTACAGCGGTAATACCGTTTCTGTCTGCAATCACGCATTTGTGTAAACCACGATCCCTCACTGTCGGTATGGCGGCATGGTATGAACTTGATGAGGCTGGCGTATCCTATATTACAGGAAGTGGTGAAACAACAAAGAAAGTCGCTTCAATTGTTGAGGATGCGGCTGAGCGTCGATCGGAAGCGGTTGAGGCACACGCCGGGAGTGCATTTGCTGAAACAGAGACAGAAGAGAAGACCAACTTTACCGGAAATCAGGACTCTGGTGTGGACGTACAGTCTCACAAGAGTGCTGAAAGTGGAGATGATACTGTCACAACAGCCAATACTCCTGCAGAAGACCATGCGCAATCAGGAGCCAGCGAGACAGCCAGTGCAACGGAGTCAGCATCTGATTCGGATGCAAGTACGGATACAGACGCTGATGATGATGATGGTCAGGCTGGTCTTTCAGAATTCATGTGATGAGTTGTCTAACCCGAGGGGCGAGATGCTAATCGATGATGATTTTACTCGATCTATCGATAAGCGAGTATTGATAGACTGAATCGCACGGAAAGAGAGATTACAACAATTTAGAGAGGAATTGTTTTCCGCGCGTTGTTGATGGGTTTTCAAAGAATGATGTCGGGGAAGCACTCTCGACAATTCGACCATCAGCCATCAGCACAACACGATCGCCAACCTCGCGAGCGAATCCCATTTCATGAGTAACAACCATCATTGTCATCCCATCACCCGCGAGATCCCGCATTACACCAAGTACCTCTCCAACAAGTTCTGGATCAAGCGCGCTTGTCACCTCGTCAAAAAGCATTATTTTCGGCTCCATCGCAAGCGCACGAGCAATCGCGACACGCTGTTTCTGCCCACCAGATAACTGATTTGGATATGATGATGATTGCTCAAGTAGACCAACTTCATCAAGTAAATTCTCAGCGCGCTGTGTTGCCTCCTTATCAGGAAGGTTTTTTACCTTTCGTGGTGCGAGAGTGACATTTTCGAGTGCCGTCTTATGAGGGAACAAATTGAACGATTGAAACACCATTCCGATCCGCTGGCGAAGTCGGTTGACGTCAGCATCCACTGCTGAGATTGATTGTCCATCAAGCCGTATCTCACCGTTTTGGATTTCCTCAAGCCGATTGGCACATCGAAGTAAGGTTGATTTTCCTGAACCAGAGGGACCAACAATGACACAGACTTCGCTGGTGTCAATATTCAGTGTAATATCCTTCAAGACGTGCGTTTCTCCAAAGTATTTATCAATGTCATCAAACTGCAATACGGCATTATTCATTCGTATCACCACCCCAGTCGGCACGTGTTTCAAGATACTCAACAAGTCGCCCCATCGGAACAGTGATTGAAAGATAAGCAATTGCCACTAGTAAGAGCGGTGTCCATGGATCAAATGTTGCACTATTGACATCGCGGAACTGTTGGATAAGTTCCGGAATTGCAATGACAGTGAGTAACGACGTATCTTTTACTAAGATAATCTGATCATTACCAATAGCTGCAAGCGCATTTCGCCACGCTTGTGGGATAACAACCTCACGCATCGCTTGGACATATCCCATGCCGAGTGACCGCGCAGCCTCCATTTGACCGTCTGGTACCGCACCAATACCGCCACGAACTGCTTCACCAACATACGCGGCATGATTGAGCGTCAGTGAGAGTATCGCTGTTGGAAGTCCCCACCCCTGGATTGGAAACGTTCCTGGCCAGAGGGTTGGGATACCGAAATAAATCACAAAAATCTGAAATAATAGTGGTGTTCCGCGAAAGAACTGAACGTATGCTGCTGAAATTCCTCGAGTGATATTTGTTTTTGAGACACGAGCCAATCCAACAAAAATGCCTGCAGTAACAGAGAGCACACTGCTGGCGACAACAATCCCGAGCACAAGTCCATATGCGCCAATGAACTGCGGGAGGATTGTTGGGATTAGTCCATAACTAATCTGTGATGTAAGGATATACGTGAGTAACAGGATAATACCGAGTGCGAAGAGACTCGATACTGCAACACCAACGCGTCTAAGGACAGTATCATCGAAAAATCGATCATCTGCAACAACTGTTTGTGCATCCGTGTCTGTCTCTGTGTCTGAAGTCGCGCCTGAGTATGAATCAGCCATTATTGAATAGCAACAAGAACGTATGTGGTGAATTCGAGTGTGTGTCGTAAATTATGTCTAACGAACCGACAAGTCAACGTTTGTCTATTACCCTGAGAAGTACTCTGAGTAGATTTCGTCGTATGTGCCGTTATTCTTAATCGTCGCAAGCGCCTCATTCACGCGCTCAAGGAATTCGCTATCATCTTCTCGGAATGCAATACCATAATTTTCGACAGTCAGGGTTAGATATGGGGGCGCATCTTGACCGGCTTCAACTGCAGCACCCTCACCTTCGATAAACTCAATATTGTCTTCTTGACTGGCAAATTCGGCATTCACTGTATTATCATTGATCACTGCGCTGACCTGACCGTTTTTAAGAGCCTGAAATGCGGCAGGAATCTGATCATATCGGTTTAATTCAATATTTCCATCAAACTCGGATTGAAGTTCCTCTGCAGCGTTTGCACCAGTTGTGCCCTTTTGAACACCGACAACAGTACCCTCAAGATCTCCGCGTGAGCTAATTGAACTATCTGCTCGAACAATGATGGTTTGATACGCCGTGAAATACGGATCAGAAAAATCAACCTTCTCATCGCGGGTATCATTGATTGTCATTGCCGACATGATAATTCGGAAGTTACCGTTATTTAACGATGGAATAATCGAATCGAAGCTTGTTGGTTTGAACTCATAATTGACACCAAGTTGATCTTCAAATACTGCTTGCGCAATGTCAACATCAAATCCAGTCAATTCGCCGCTCGTTGTCTCATACTCGAACGGTCGATATGGGATATCGGAGCCAATAACAACATTTGAGGGAACGACTGACTCTGCAGTTGCGGTTTCTGTGTCTGATACTGTATCAGTAGGTGTATCTGTCCCGGCTGAAGAGTCAGCAGTAGCCGTTGACTCTGATTCAGAATCTGATCCTGTACATCCCGCAATAAGGCCGCCAGCAATAACACCAGCGCCAGATTTTATGTAACTACGTCGGTCCATACTACCGTTCGATATTTTCCAGGACTATAACAAAGCATCGGTTCAGCAGATAACAATTCAATTCAAGCCCACATTTATATACGATCTCTCGAACAGTCGATGAATAACTCAATACATTGTTATCACGCAGATTGTGCACTCACACCACAGGCTTTAGCGCGCGGATATAGCTCCAAACGTCGTTTTAATCGGTTTTATCCCGTACTGAGCACTGACCGAAGTGGTCTCTCTGTCCTGCTTTAGTGAGATAGTATCGGGATTTTTTCCATCATGGAAGCCATCCTGCTGATCAGGTGAACGGGATGCAGGAAGCACATGATAAAGCTGAATCCGCACGTCTCTAGACGGTGAACTAACGTTAACATACACGGGTCTGATTGTTATATCAAAAAATAAGTATTACTGCCTGACACTATGAGTGTATCTGTGGTCAGTCACCACCAGGAATACCGCGGGAAGGTGGATGTGTATCTTTTCTTCGAAGGGTCACGACCGCACCAATAGTGAGGGCAAGAATGAACAAACTGCCCCCCATCGAAAGATACTGTAGCATACCGGCATAGACCTGTCGTCCGATAATAAGTAACCCAATCATTGTCGCCGCCGCAAGGCTGGCTGTCATGCGCACACGCCATGCCGAATTGGAGTCATCAACCACACTGGGTGCCCATGCTCCGATGGTAATAACTGCTGTATAGATCATCAGTCCAACTGCATAGTAGACTGACTGAACAGTTGGGTCAAATATGATAAACGCATGAGGTGTCAGCAATATAAGAATTGGAGTGGCAACCATCGCGAGCGTTCCGATTCGGAAGAGAGTAGATCGATTAATCACAGGTTGACTCCAAACGGTCGCAAGCACAACTCCGGTGAAGATCAATGAAGCCGTAAGAAAGTGTGCTGTTAAGATTACCCACTCATACGTCGTGACGGTCAGTGCTCCAAGGATAATTTGTGATGGTAACAACACTGTTGACCCAGCAAGCGCAATTCGGATGCGTCGCTCAATCCTGCGTCGCCATGCTGTCACGGTTGTCCCAAGAATAATAATTCCAGTTATCATCGCAACGAATCGATGGAACCATTCGATGAAACTGCTCCAATTTGCTGGGAAAAGGCCAAGATAGCCGTCACAAAACGGCCACCGACCCGCACATGTTAATCCAGCACCCGCGGCCGCAGTGTAGACGCCAAGCACCATCAACACTCCTGTGAGAAGCGTTGATGCGGCGATAAGCCGGCGAAGTCGTATGTCAATGCTCATGCGCGGATGTGTGAACTGCAGTTACTTGAATTGCTCTTTCGCTCCTGATATACAGCGGTAATTAAGCCATCAATCATTGATGATGTGCGACTCGCTGTTGTGCTGATGCTGTTGCTGTTGTTATTGATATATCGTTTTTGATCACTCAGCTGACCTAGTTGACATCCTCTCCGCCCTGAACGGCGAGGATTCCCGACCGTAGTTGGGATATTAGGGTAGGGTTTGCAGTCTACCACTTTTCCTGCGGTTGGAATTCGCTGGACAACTCCTGAAGGGAGACTCCGGACTGTGCCAACCAACCGGCACCCCTATGCCCACCCAAATCAGATGAAGACTCAGAGTTATTTTCGTCGGTAATGTCGAGACGGATGTTTTCCGCCCCATTCACATCAGCGGTGAACGCATCATCATGTTCTTCACGCACGTACAATCCCCGTTCGACACGCTGACTCTCGTCCTTCCTACCACAGATAACCGATATATTTCAAACAGATGCACCAATGATGATTGTATGAACACGGANCAACTCACCCATCGTCAAGACAGAATTGAGGCGTTTCTTGATACTGAATCAATCGATGCCGTCTGGTTTGCACGTCCACAAAATTTCACATGGATAACAGGTGGGAGTAATGTTGTCGATCATACTGCCTCAGTCGGTGTTGCCGCTGCTGGATATACACGAAATGATGGATTCGTCTGTATCACCACCAACATTGAGGCAGAGAGACTCCGTGCAGAGGAACTTCCCGATGAATTCACAGTCATATCTTATGAGTGGTACGAACAATCACTCAATGCTGCTGTCGCCATGTACACACCAACAGCGAGTGTAGCGGACTTTGATTTACCAGGTGCCAAACAGACCGCGGGGGATCAACTCCGCCGACCGCTTGCAGCGAGCGACATACAACCGTATCAAGAGGTATCCCATGAAGTCGCAACCACGATTGAGCGGGTGGCAAAAGAGATTGAGCCAGGTGATACAGAACAGGAGGTGGCAGCAGCACTCAACGCTACACATGCTGCACGTGGTATCAACACACCCGTTATTCTTGTTGGGAAGTGTGATCGTGTATCAACATGTCGACATTTTATCCCAACAATGGCGACAATTGACTCATGTGTGACGATATCAGTGACAGCAGAGCGAAACGGACGTCATGTGAGTGCAACGCGGACAGTAGCGTTTGAGGAATCAATACTGAGGAGACTTCGTGAACATCATGACATGGCGATGCGTGTTGAGGTAACAGCACTGGATGCGACTCGAGAAGCAGCACGGAATGATGGAACTGCAGCTGATGTATTTGATGCCATCAGTGACGCATATGAGACACTTGGAGAGTCAGACGAATGGCGCCAACACCACCAGGGGGGTGCAACGGGATTCATGGGTCGAGAGTGGATGGCAACGCCTGACAGTAATAAAAAAATTGAGTCACCACTCGCATACGCGTATAACCCAACTGTTCACCAGGCGAAATCAGAAGATACAGCATTACTTATCGATGATACCATAGAAGTGGCCTCAACGACTGGTAACTGGCCAACGCAGCGTGTTACCTCCTGTCAAAGTTCGTTTGGAATTGACCGACATAAAGTGCTTGATGCGAGTTAACTCTTCAGGGATTTCGCTATTTGAGAGAAATCACTCATTTTTGAGTATATTGTTCGTTATCTGTCGAAATACGCTTCGACAGTCACCTTTTTGAATCCTGGCTTCGTCCGGCGAATATGGGATTAGAAGATGACGCGCGTGATTATCATCGCGAAGACCCATCTGGCAAACTTGAGATTTCAACGACAAAGCCGACAAACACACAGCGTGATCTGTCTCTTGCATACTCACCTGGGGTAGCGGCGCCATGTCGGGATATTGCTGAGGATTCCACCCGCGGGTATGAATACACCGCAAAGGGAAATCTTGTTGCTGTCGTCTCAAATGGGAGTGCTGTGCTTGGACTTGGCGATATCGGTGCACAAGCATCAAAGCCAGTGATGGAAGGTAAAGGTGTACTGTTCAAACGGTTTGCTGATATTGATGTATTTGATCTCGAACTTGATCTGGCAGACCCAACAGATATCATCAATTCAGTCAGTGCAATGGAACCGACATTTGGTGGAATAAATCTTGAGGATATCAAAGCACCCGAATGCTTTGAAATCGAATCACAGCTTCGAGAAGAAATGGACATTCCGGTATTCCATGATGATCAACATGGAACGGCAATTATCTCAGGCGCTGCGTTATTGAACGCTGCTGATATTGTCGATAAGGATCTGTCTGAATTGAATATTGTCTTTTCAGGTGCTGGCGCCTCAGCAATTTCGACGGCGCGATTTTATCTTTCACTTGGTGCGAAAAAAGAGAATATTATTATGTGTGACTCAAGCGGTGTGATTAGCTCCGACCGTGAGTCGCTCAATAGATATAAATCAGAGTTCGCAGCAGATGTTCCTGCCGAAACGCTTGCAGAGGCGATGGAGGGAGCAGATGTTTTTGTTGGTCTGTCCGTTGGAGGGATTGTCTCAGAAGAAATGATTGCTTCAATGGCTGCAGATCCAATTGTTTTCGCAATGGCAAACCCCGATCCCGAGATTGGATATGTGGAAGCCAAAAACGCTCGGGATGATACCGTTGTCATGGCAACAGGTCGATCTGATTATCCAAATCAAGTGAACAATGTTCTTGGATTTCCGTTTATTTTCCGTGGAGCACTCGACGTTCGCGCAACTGAAATTAACGAAACAATGAAACGTGCTGCTGCTGAGGCACTCGCCGACCTTGCTCGTCAAGATGTCCCTGATGCTGTTGTGAAAGCATATGGTGAGCAACCACTGCAGTTTGGTCCCGAGTATCTCATTCCAAAGCCGGTTGATCCCCGAGTTCTTTTTGAGGTCGCACCAGCAGTGGCACAGGCGGCTATTGAGTCAGGATGTGCAAGGCGTGATATTGATACTGACATCTATGAGGAGCAGCTTGAGGCCCGTCTTGGAAAATCCCGCGAGATGATGCGTGTTGTCTTGAATAAGGCAAAGTCAAATCCAAAACGTGTTGCACTCGCAGAGGGACACGATGAGAAAATTATCCGAGCAGCCTATCAGATGCATGAACAAGGGATTGCACAGCCTATTCTCGTTGGTGACAAATCAGAGATTGTCGCCACGGCAAGTGAACTTGGGCTCGAATTCGGTCCTGAAATTGTTGATCCAAGCGATGAAACATGGGATCATTACACCGATAGACTCTATGAACTGCGTCGTCGAAAAGGAGTAACTCGAAACGAAGCAGAAGAACTCATCAGTGGCAATAGTAATTATTTCGCGAGTGTCATGGTTGAACAGGGTGACGCTGATGCGATGTTGACTGGACTCACTCATCACTACCCATCAGCGCTTCGTCCACCATTACAGGTAATCGGAACCGCACCCGAGGCAGACTACGCCGCCGGTGTGTACCTTCTTACCTTCAAGAATCAAGTTGTGTTTGCTGCCGACACGACAGTCAATCTCGCACCGGAAGCAGATGTTCTCGCAGAGATTACCAAACATACTGCAAGTCTCGCCCGTCGATTTAATATCGAGCCCCGAGCAGCAATGCTCTCATACTCAAACTTTGGGAGTGTCGAAAACGACGGGACGAAGAGACTGCAAGATGCTGTTACATCATTACATGATGACCCTGCAGTTGACTTCCCGGTCGATGGAGAGATGCAAGCGGATACTGCAGTTATTGAGGATATTCTCACAGAAACATATGATTTCTCAGACCTCGATGAACCAGCGAATGTCTTGGTCTTTCCAAATCTTGAAGCCGGAAATATTGGATATAAATTACTTCAACGACTTGGTGGTGCAGAGGCAATCGGTCCGATGCTTGTTGGCATGGACAAACCCGTTCATGTACTCCAGCGTGGTGACGAAGTCAAAGATATCGTGAACTTAGCTGGCGTTGCTGTTGTTGATGCACAAAACGATTGATAATCTAGAATAAAACTTTACGATGAAGACGAACCCGACTAATATGCTGGTGGTCGGCAATTGACATCCTCCTCCGCGTGAACGCGGAGGAATCCCGAGCGTTGGGAGTTTCAGGTTCAACACTCCCACCGAACAACCAGCCAGTGCGAATCTGAAGGGTTGTTCGCGGTCTGAG
>P_A23_Liq_3_FmtDRAFT_1000190_pt1 | contig 13357 bp, 8 predicted proteins | sample PonA233FremontCA_FD_10237 | JGI IMG/M metagenome (IMG submission 10237)
GAACTGTTTCAGCAACGCCTCAGCAGACACAGCCGACGACTGGCTCAGATCGTTCAGCTTCGCATGGAACCAGCTTATCTGAACACTACCCCTAACAGAGACATAAAATCTAATACGCCTACCGGGGTTCCTGTGAGATCCGAGATTCCGCCTGTGTTGGTTTTATGTATAGCTACATCTCCTCTGGATGGGGCTCTTGCGGTCTCTATGACGCGTCCGGAAATGAGAAACCGGCATTCCAACAACGTCGTGAGATTAGTAATATTTAGCTCAGGATCAAGTGACTCAATTATCGGATTGACCGATATCCCCCTCCCAATATACGCGGGAAGATACTTCGCGGTGGCCTCTACCAATTGCTCGTGGGTTGGTTTACTCATTCTCCAAATTCATATTCAGATATTCTGTCGCGAAGTCCTCGGCGACAGCCCGATTGAACCCGTCGATACGATTATCTAACTCGTTAAGAATTCCTTCCATATCTCGCTCTCTTAGCCCCTCCAACTGCGGGAAGATGTATATCGTCATGGCCTGGGCGTAATCGATGTCTTCGCGCTTGGTTTGTTGAAGCAGATGTTCGATGAGGTCTTTGATCAATGCAGGGCCGATGTGCTTTCGCCGCTGGATTGCTTCCCATATTGTGGCTACATCTTGGAATACTTCCTCAGAAGAAATCTCAGATGAGGCCGTCACTGACAGATTCCACCGATTGTCGTTACAATATTCTTCAATAAGCGTTGAATTGATCTGCGAGGGTGTGGGCACCGGGACAGAAATATGTGCAAACCGCCGCATAAAGGCGTAGCTCATGCGATACAGTGATGATTTATCATCTGTATTCATCGTGGCAATGATTCGCCAATCCGACGGAATGTAATAATGGTGTGAGGTAAGCGGTCTAAATGAGAGTGCATCTGGGTCTCCGATTAATTCAATTTGGCCGTCCTTATTTTCGAACGGTAGAGTGACATTATTAGCTGTTAATGCCGAGAAGAGCGATCCGAATGCCTTGTCTATATCAGCACGATTGATTTCATCGATGATTAGCCATTCATTCTTTGCTGTCGGAGGATGGGTGCTATCTAAAAACCGGGTAAGAAACACGCCCGGTTTGAACTGAAGATTCTTATCGCGATCAGGATGATAGCCCCCGATCGTATCAAACGTTGACCAATCGTCAGTGGCCGTTACTAACGCATACTGCTGATTCCGGTAGTGTTGGCAGATTCGTTTGGCGAGCTCCGTTTTCCCCGAGCCAGGTGGCCCGGTAAGAATGATATGTTTGCCACTCCTGAGAGCATTATCAATCTGGGTTGGAAGACTGGCTCGCTCATCAGCAGCGGGTGTGAAATAGATATCTGAGAGTACCATACTATCGGACTGCTCATCGAACACATCTGAGGGTGGGCTCCATGTATCGATTACCGCCTCCTGTTCACTCACCGTTGTTTGCGGCGAGAGACCCATCCCTTCCGTTAAATGAAGCCTAAACGCTCGGTCAGCCAGTTCAAGTTCACTCGCCCACTCAGGGAGTGTCTCCTCTGAGAAATTAGCAACCCTCGTTGGGAGTTCGTGTTTTTCGATGGCGTCTCTGACGTCTGCGACAAAGTTGATGTATTCACTAACGGAGGCTGATTTTGGGTTTGGCGTGTCATATCCAAGAGAAGATAAGGCGTCGACAGAACTGGAATTAAGGATCGCAAACTCTTCTGGATCGACGGCATGGAGTAACTCCGTGGCGATCGCCCAACCGAAGCCATCCAACTGCAGCACAGCTTCAAGTGAGCCCTTATTGTCAAGGCCGTCATCCGCAGCAGCCTGTAATGCTGCAGCCACCTCTTGGGGCCCCTGCGTGGCGAACACTAAGGTATCAACGTAATAATCGAGACTGCCAAAGGCTCTCGTTCCACGGAAATGGTCGGTGTCTACGACCCGATAAAATAGATTCTCTGTCGGCGTGGTAAGAAATTCTTCAGTATACTCTCGTTTGTTTTTGACTTGTTGCCAATGTGGATGTAATTCAGTAGTCTGGCCACCGCCGGTAATGGTCGATTCAAGATCGACATATTCCAATGCTGCAGTGAGCTCTTGATTGTCGAACAACGTGTTCGATAGCGACTTGGTGGATTGGTTCTCTAACGCACCGACCCTATGCCCGACACCTGAAACTAATCGATTGAGATGGTCGACATCAATGGGGGTCGCCTGAGTGTGGGTGAATAATTTATACTCAGATCTCGGCACAGAGACCGGAATGCCACCGTCATAGAATGGCTCCCAGTCAACAGAATATATGTTATCATCTTCAAGATCGGCTGATGGCTGGCCTTCATCGGATTTTGCGCCCCTGTGATTGGTTTCACGAACAATACCAAACCCAGTCACGTAGTCAGTTACATTGTCTGTTCGTCCCGCAACGATGATATCACCTGGATTGATGGCAGCTTCGGAGCTGAAAGTTGAATTACCACCCACATTGATATAGCCGTCATTAACCCATTGAGACCACTCTTCAGTGGATGGGATCCCAATTTTGAACGCTCGTCGATTCTCCAAATTAAATTGTAGCTGCTTGAACGTGAGATTGAGAAATGAATCGTATATTGAAACTAACGCATGAAGCTCTTGGACAACATCGTGCTCTTGGATAGTGTCTGTACTGTACTCAGCATGGAGAATAGTTCCCTTATTATAATCCTCTGCACCTTGCAAGCTTGTTGACAGCGAGGCAGCCCCTGCTTTCCAAGGACCGGACATACTTCCATAATCACTGGAATCAGGCATTCCCCGATAGTACTCAGCTTGGTTGTTGAGCAACTCAGATGTAGCTTCCGCGATATCTGTGCTCTGGGCCAATCGGCTAAGCTCAGCACCGCCCTGATTCAATGTTAAATAAATTTGATTCTCGATCGGATCGAAGAGATACACAACGTAGACGCCACGTTGCACGCTGTGTGTGACATCGTCTCTCATGACTGCAATATACGGAATGTGAGCCATCGACCCCTGACCAAACCCATAATCAACGACCCAATTATTTCCTAACTGGGATGTAACTTGGGTTTCAATGGACTGGCTCGCTTGCCGGAATAGTTCTTGAATTTCAGGGAAATCTCCTACAGTGGGGGCTGTTTGTGCGTCGACATCACCGGGTGATGGATACGCAGTGGCAATATTACTGAGATGAGAAGCCAGGGCAGAATCGCCGGGTGACATGTAGCCGACCAGAGAGTCATCAAAATTAAAGGTATTGTTTGGTGTCTCTTCTCACACCAGGGGATATGAATATCCGTCAGCGTCTGCGTTAGAAGATGGTGAAGATTGATATGAGGCAGGCCTGAACCAGTGCATACGTGACTAAATGTGACCTCTGGCTTTCGCAGCCCTGACTGGGTTGAACAACGAGGCTACCAACAGCAGGCGATCAGAGCCTGGGTTGAAGCTGGTGGTCGTGGTATTTATAACATGGCCACTGGCACTGGAAAGACAGTCACATCACTCTTAACAGCCGCAGAGATAGCCGATTCTCTTGATGGTAATTTGGCTCTCGTAATTGCAGTCCCGTATCAGCATCTTGTGGATCAATGGGCGAACGATCTCACTGATTTTGGAAGCACCCCAGTGTTAGCCTATCAGTCTCGCTCGGACTGGCAAGAACGACTGGAACGGGAACTCTTAGAATTTAATATGGGTGTCCGACCTTCACTGGTCATCATAACGACGCATACCACCTTTGCCTCAGATGCGTTTCAGAATTCTCTCTCTCGGTTGAACCAAAACCGGACGATGCTGATCGCTGATGAAGTTCATCACCTCGGGGCTCCACATCACCGGGACTCATTGCCAGAGGCGATTGGGCTTCGATTGGGCTTATCTGCAACACCGGAGCGATTTTATGATGATGAGGGGACAGAATCCCTATTTGACTATTTTGGTGACGGTGTCGTATTCGAGTACTCTCTTAAAAAGGCCATTCAAGAAGGGGCTCTCGTCGAATACTACTATCTTCCCCATGTGATCGAACTAACTCCCGAGGAGGCTGAACAATACAGTGCGTTGTCGTCGAAAATTGCACGCCTAGCCGCACAGCAGGGTGGGGATATCGGGGATGCTGATATGCAGGGGAACACAAGCCTGAAATATGCCCTGTTCAAGCGAGCACGGCTTATCGGAACGGCCGAAAATAAGCTTGAAAAACTGGAGGACTTGATCCGTAGTCGTGATCAGATCGAGCACACACTGGTGTACTGTGGCGATGGCTCTGTTGAGGATGATATGACCGGCCAAACGAAACGACACGTTGACGCCACAGTGGAGCTTTTGCGTAATGAACTACATTTGTCAGTCAACCGATTCACTGCTCGGGAGTCACAAACAGAAAGAGAAGTGCTGTTAGATGAGTTTGAATCGGGTGATTTGCAAGTCTTAGTTGCGATCAGGTGTCTTGATGAGGGAATCGATGTGCCCGCCACGAAGACGGCCTACGTCTTGGCTAGTTCATCGAACCCCCGACAATTCGTCCAACGACGGGGGCGAATTCTCCGGCAGCATCATAATAAGGATCATGCAGTAATCCATGATTTCGTTGTGGCCCCACCGTCGATGTCTGGGGGCACAATGAGTGATGATGAGTTCAAATCTGAACGGCGGTTAGTGGAAAAGGAACTCGAACGGGTCAATCTCTTCTCAGAGGCTGCCCGCAACCACCCCGACGATGACGTTCCAGGGCTCCCAACGAGCTCCGGCTCCCTCAGCGATCTCAAGACCCGATATAATCTCCGTCAATTGTAGAGCTTTCATCCAGTGTTCCACTACTGCTGTCCCGTGATTCATCATCTCAGTGTGGCAAAGTTTTATTCTAAGTGGGGTGTCAATCAAGAAGTATGGAAAAGTCTGGGGTCTCAATTGATCCAGAGACGCTGAACCATATTCGCGAGAAAGTCCTCCAAACAGAACAGGAGCAACTCCACTTCAAACGCCCACCAACCATTATCAATGATATCGAAGAGATCATAAAAAATGAGATTACAGAGGTCGAATTCGATGAAGATTGATTGAAGGCACACATGATACTCAAAGATCTTCATCTGACTAATTTTCGGCCATTCGTAGATGAGAATATCAATTTCCATACCGGTGGTGAACAGAATGTGGTTGTTGTCCACGGACAAAATGGATCCGGGAAAACAACTCTTCTCAATGCGATAAAATGGGTGCTGTATGGCGATGCTAATTTTGACACCCATCCTGACCGGCTCGTTAACCAGGGGGAGATGTCCAAATTGAATCCTGGAGAACGAATTACTGTCGCTGTCGAATTGGATTACACCCATGATAATGTAGACTACAATTTACTTCGGAAAACAGTGTTTGAGCGGGCACATGAGTCTGATTTTGACGGCCAACAAGTCGATACAATTGTTACACTAAAAAAGAAGAATGGCGATGCCTGGGAACAAGTAGGTAATCCCTCTCATGTGGTCGAACAAGCTCTCCCCGAGCGATTGAGTAATCTGTTTCTCTTTGATGGCGAATACATTAACAAACTCTCCGGAGTTGATCATTCAGGGGAAATCCAGACAGCGATTCAAAATATCATGGGCCTAGAAATATTGGAGCGGTCTAAAGACCATCTTAAGAAAGTTCAATCTCGGTTCGAAGATGAATTGAAGGCTGAGGGGAGTCGTGAACTTGAAGAATTAGTCAATAAAAAACAAGATTTGAATGGGTCTATTGAAGACATAGACCGACGGATCAAAGAAAAACGAAATACTATCGATACTCTGCAAGCTGAGAATTCTAATATTGATTCAAAACTCGAAAAGATCGAAGAAGTCGCCGAGTTGCAAGAAGACCGGCAAGAATTGGAGAAACAACGAGGCAGCCTCAAAAACCAGCGTTCAGATTTGAAAGGGGAGCTCCAATCCAATATTTCGACGCAGGGGTACCTTCCGTTTGCGATGGATGCCATCGAAGAAACTGCAAAGGAAATCGACCGACTTCGTGAACAAGGGAAAATCCCGTCCGAACTTGGGAATGAACTTGTCGAAGACCTCTTAACAGATGAGGAATGCATCTGTGGTCGACCGCTAAAGGAAGGCTCTGATTCCTATCGGGCAGTAGCGTCATACAAATCAGATATGGAAACCAGTGGGATCGATCAGGCCGCAATTAGATATATCGCCCATCTCGGTAATATCCAAGAAAAACATTCGAGCTTCTTTACGGATGTCGAAGAGATTGTGGCGAAACGCAAGTCACTCCAAGATGAAATTGATGATCTAGATGAGGAAATCGATGAGCTAAGCACACAGATCGCAGACCACGATGAGTACGACCCTGAGCAAGATGAATCCCCCAAAGAGTTAGAAGACAAACGGCAAGAAAATATCCAGCGGGTCGGGGAATTGAAGGCTGATATTGAGAATCTGAATGAGTCTAAAGAAGAAAAACAGGAGAGTCTCAACGAGGTCAACAAGGAGATAGAGGATGCAAAAGAAGAACGAAAAGAAGTGTTACTCGCCCGCAAACGGATGAAAGCAGCCGAGGAGATTCGTGCGGATATCGAGACTTCCTATGAGGATCTACAACAAAAGGTACGGACGTGGTCGAACAAGCGGGTTGGAAATACATTCGATGGGATCGCAACCAAAGACTACAAAGCTGAAATCACGGATGACTTCGAACTCAAGATCCGCGAACAGATGGACAATAGCTCAGTCACTGTAGATAAGTCTCGCGGCGAACGGCAAATTGCAAGCTTAGCCTTCATTGGGAGCTTAGTTGATATTGCCAGACAACGATACGAGTCAGACTCTGAGAGTGATTATTTCAAAGGCGGCATCTACCCGATCATTATGGATTCGCCCTTTGGCTCGCTAGATAACGAGCACCGGCGTGAAATCAGTAGAGTCATCCCAGAACTTGCCGATCAAGTTGTCGTATTCGTCACTGACTCCCAATGGACTGGGCCTGTCGCAGAAGAGATGGATGAAATCTCAGGTCGGCAATATCGGCTCAACTACGACTCCGGGGATCAGTCAACTCATCCACGAACAACAATTGAACTCGAAACCTCACAGGGAGGGACATAATATGAGTGACGCCACCGTTCGAGTCAACTACGAACAAACAGCTGTCTATGAGCAATTCGTCGACGAGTATGGTGTCTTCAATAGCTATCAGGATTTCTTTGTGTTTGCCGCAGCGGTGGGGTACGCAAACGACAAGAAATCCGATCCTGGCAGTGGCAATGAGATGCTGTGGATGCACTTTACCGACAAAACGCTGTATAAGGCTACCGCTGCCGCGATCGCCTATAATGACATGAAAACGCCAGAGGCGTTGATCAACCCTGAGAAGCAATTGAATATCTTAGCTAAATTCCAAGCTGGCGGAACGACAATCTTAGAAGAGGAATTTGGCGACATCGAGGGCGATCCCACCAACGCCTTGTTGAATTATATTCAAGAACACCGGAGTGCGGAAGATGAGGAAGGCACCCAAACTGTTATCGAGAAGATCATCCAAGACTTTGATGATGATATGTACACTAACAGCGAATAGCTGAAATCAATCTGGTGGGTTGGTTCAATCTTTGCACAAGTGCTCTTAAGATAATTTTATAGTATTTTCCGAAGAGTAAATATCAGGAAAGCGGTTCGAATCATGTTAAAACAAGTGAGAAAATACAACTGTGTCTATTAACTCAACTCAAAAGTAATATGATTTCCAGTTGTGAACGAGTCAGGCCATGTGCCAATTAATTATATGACTAACAATTTTGGGTGCTCTACTGCTTTCTTCCTCGATTTAGACTTGCTATCAGGACTAATAACCCATATTCCGCACCCCTGATTTGCAGCTCGATCAATTTTTCCTCTGGCGATTAGGTCAAATAATGTTCGAAATAAAATACTATCAGTTGGGCGTTGTGGATTGGATAGATTGACAACACCAAACGGCCACAAACGGCCGCAATAAGCATGCTCGTTCTGGTTTCGTCTGTACTCGGAGTGACGGCTCAAGTGGACAGACCGTCCGCTGAGCCGGTTATCTCCGAAGTGACAGTACTACAACTAGTTCGTAAAACCGCAAGAGGGAAAAAAGGTGGAATCGAGATCGAAGGGTGCGGAATATGGGGTAATAAGCGAAGATATTCGTACAGGTTTCATGTGCCTCTTGATCTGTATTGATCACAGTGCTTCTTTTCGAATTCACGATTCGATCAGAATTTCTCTTGGCCCTACATGTAGGTCGATCTAGTGGAGTCGACAGGGTGCATCCGTTGCCTATTTCAGTGGTGTATTGCGAATGTACTGGTCGCTATAGAAGTTAGTAAGATTGAATTCCTTCACAAATTTGTCCCGGTGTAATTTATGAAACAATTCTTGAGGGCTCATTTGCCGATGTCATATAGCCTGATTCACCGTTCTGAGTGATAAAAAGTGTAGTGCTCAGTCAGGACTAATTTCAGGGAATACATACCCGCCTTCGGTGCGGTCATAGTGACCGAATTCCTGCAAGACTGGTCTAATGTCTTGTTTCCAAAAACTACCTCGACTCGTGTATAACTCCTCATCATAATAATGATGTTCAATCTCTCTCCGCCCCAAGGCGTCAGTTGTGTTAATTGCTGTTCTAAGTGCTGCAGCAGCGTTTTGCCGTCGCTCTCGTAATTGGTGAGACATCGGTTCTTCTTTCGATTCAAAATGGGCATTGACTGCTTCCACAATGCGATCATCATACTTATCACTGATCCGGTCGTCATCAGTTGCTTTTTGAGCATTTTCTGGTTGGGACTCCGCAGCTGATTCATCACCGTTGTCGATCTCTTGTGACCGATTTTCTGATTGCGTTGCCGTCTCGCCAATGTCGTTGACGATGGTATCTAAAATGTCAGAGCCGGAGTTACTCTGATCAGATGCGTCTGCATCCTGTGAGTTTTCTTGAATTTGGGTATTTTTTTCGGTACTATCTATCTCACCCCGCTGTTGCATGTATTTCTCTTTGGTCGCTGACCATGAGTCAAAATAGTTGGTTACTATATTGATCGAACACTTACCGTGTTGCTTGTAGTGAGATAAAGAGGGGATAGTCCCTGTTTTCGCTTCCACCTGCTTGATATCTTGGAGAATTCGTTGTTCCACATCGAAGCCACATTCCTCAAAGGCCGCTTCTATAGATCCGAATTCACCAAGATAATCTTCATGTCTAACCCAAGTGTTGTCGTTGATATCCTCTGCCGATGGGAGATGTCCAAGGGTTTCCTCAAGCTCCCGTAATTGATGGGCGAGTTCTTCCCGAAAGCTCGTAGTCGTCGTAGTGAAGCCTGACAGCGACCGTTGCCGATACAGTTCCTTCTTTGTATCCTTCCAAGATCCGAACAGGGACTTAATAATCGATTGGGGGAAACGACCCTCGTTCTGATAACCCGACATCGGTGGGATGTTTTCACGCTGCTCAGCGACAGCTTCGATATCAGCGAGTACATACCGTTCAAGATCAATATTCGATTCACGACAGGCACTCATGTATGAGCCAAATTCCCCAGCGTAATCCTGAGGTGTAAAGTCGGTTTGCTGACGGATGTCGCTCTCGTCTGGCAATCGATCTAAATCTGCAGACAGTGCTGCAAGTGCTTCGAGCATTGAGTCCCTCCGCGAATCACCTGTGGCTGGCCCATCGATTGCGTTCGAGTCACCGGATGAACCGTCATGTGTGACCGTTGTAGGCTGCTCCTCAGTATGGGATCCGCCCTGGGCCCGCTCCTGAGTCCTGTAATCCTTGGATAGCTCCGTTTCGAACTCGTCAATCAAATATTCAGCATGGGTGAGAACCTCTCTCAGCTTCTGCTCACTCTTCGTATGCTCTTCGATAGAGGTTTCTAACTCTGATATCGTTTCGCGTAATTGTCGTTGGCTGCGCTGGTGTTCATCAATCGCTGCTTCAATGGTGGTGATCAGCGCCGACATATCGGTCGTGTCATCGTCCGGTGGATCACCACCCGTGCCAGTGTGTTCTTTGCTCATACGTATTGATCAAGTATCTTCGATGGGCGTTGATAGATCAGATCGTTTCAGCTATGTCTTGATGGTGTGAAATTTTGTCCTCACACCATTCATTAAGCAAGGTTTCTGGGAGCATTTGGATATCTACATATTCTTCAGCCCACGTCGCTGAATCGAACCCCTCAAAATCGCAAGCATACGTTTCTGTGAGTTTCCCATCCTCAATGGAAGAGTCTGAATCGATGAGCTCGTGGAACTATCGTGTTTGAATCTTCCGCGTGGGGCATTTTCCGGCAACCGCTGGAGCGGATTAGTGTAAAAATAGTCTCCCTTATAGTAGTATTCTGCCCCCTCTGCGAAGGTGCCCTCAATATGTCCTATTTTCCAGTCAACTCGGCGATCTCCCTGGGTTACAGTCTTGATCGCATAGACTGTCCCTCTCCCTTCGTGGGACACCTCGGTGGAGATTTCAGTGTGAATATCTGCAGTGCTCGCATCGTTTTGATCGTTAGCCGATGGGTCTGCCACAGTCTATGTGTTCGGATGACACATCATAATAGTTCTTGCACCATGATTTGGGTATATCGGGTTCAGGAAATTTCCGATGATCCATGGGCTACCATCGCTCACTTCCCGTTAGCGATCTATTTTACAGGAAATCCATAGATTCTGGCGCATCACCGGTGAGGCCTCCCCGTTCAGTCGTCTCGATCGCATCCGGATCAAACGTCCCAAGGAAAATCGGGCCGTCTTCACTCATCGTCAGCATGTGATTGGCCTCGTTGATGGTTACTGTGCCGCCACCTTTCAATTCATACACATACTCAGCGACATCGCTGAGTTCTGGATTAGTGATGTCTTCAGTTGTGTCCGTATGTTTGAGTATTGGATCAGCGTCTGCGTTGACGGTAAACTCAAAGCCCCGCCGTGGGCCTTCGTAGGGATCACCCCGTTCGAGCTCCTCCTCATCTGGAATCTCGACCGTGAAGTCACTGCCACCTGATGGTAGTGGGTCATCAGTTTCTCGGAGCCGGCCATCAAGCACACCCTCTTCTGGTTCCCAATAGAGGTGATTGATTTCGGCTCCCGCTAGTTGCTCATCCCAATCATATTCTTTAAACAGCCGTTCGTCCACCGTATCGCGGGCATACAGCACGTACAACTGGGATTGATGTGATGCATCATCGCCGGTTCGAAGCACCCGCCCGAAGGTTTGGATCCGTTGTCGAAGACTACTATTCGATACTCGAATGATCCCCACGTCAGCACTCGGTACATCAACACCCTCTATGAGGGCTTTCACACTCAACATGACATTGGCAAAGCCATCATCTCTGAACCACTCCATGGCGAAGTCATTCCACCGATCGCGGGAATGCCCGGAGTGGTACATCACCGGCCAGAATTTTGGATCATCAAACAGATCCTCGATGGCAAGATCAATGTCGTGGAGCTCAGGATACGTCTCGTAGAGTTCCTGTCGGGTGTCTCCAGTCCCGGTCAGTTCGCCAGTCCGTGGGTTTCGATCACGGCGTTCAAACGGGGCAATGAGCTGCTCTAATTGGTCGATCCGCTCTTGGAAGACCACCGTCTGTTTGTCTTGATCGATCGATCGCTGCAGCAACTCCAGGGTGATTGCCTGCCGAGCAACGGCATCTGCGATCAATTCCCGTCGGTCTTGGGTGAACTCGAAATAGTCGCTGATCGCTGGAGTTGGCCCGTCACTCTCGTTTTTGATGACCTGCAACTTCTGTGAATAGCCGCCATTGAGCTGGGACAGCCGGTGGCCGTATCGACTCTCGATATCACCAATGGCATTTGAAAGCTTCCGTGTGAATTGATCATACAGCCGTTGTTCCCGATCGGTGAGAGTGAAGCCAACATAGTTGACCTCAAACGGTGAGATCAACTCCCTGTCTAAGGCTTCATCGTATGTGAGCGAATAGTAAATCCCTCCGAGTTCGTCCAACAGCATTTGATCGTCTTGAGAGACGTCATCATCGTCCTCGAAGCCGACATTTGAGGTTGGGGTTGCAGACAGGCCCAATTCAGCCGTTCGATGATAGCTGAAGATATCTGAGAATGTGTCACCGGTGTATCTGTGACATTCATCAGCCACAAGCAGATGGGGTGGCTCATCAACTGCGGTCAGCTCAGCTTGGAGGAAATCATCCAATACGGCCGTATTGACGATACTGACGACAATCCGCCGGCCATTAGTGAAGGCATCGCGTTGCCCATCTCCAGCCCAGCCAACCTCTTCGGGGGGCACATTGAGCTTCGTGAGCAATTCAGTCAGCCACTGTTTCATCAACACGCGCGTCGGCACGACGATGGTGATGACACCATCCTCAGTGGCCGTAATCCACTTTTTGATTACATCGAGTGCCATGACGGTCTTCCCGGCACCAGTGACAACTTGGGCGATGCCGGTAGCTGATTGCCCACTTTCAGCCGACCGCCACGCGCTTGCAGCCTCAGACTGCCAGTCGTACAGCGAAAAGCCCTCAGGGAAGGTGTATACTGGACGGCTATCATCGTGTAGGGTTTCGAGATCGGCTCGCGAGATGCCGGCTCCCGACGCAACCCGGATTCGGTGGGCTTCTTGTGGTGAATCGACACCGGCGATTCGCTCCAGGGTCTCTGTTGAAAGGCCTGACACCTCGCCACTATCGAACCCAAATTGATCTTTGATTTGATCCCGCAGTTTGTCCCGTCGGCCTTCGGCTGTGAGATACGCCTCCGACCGTTTCAGTTCTGGTCGGGATGTGTCACCAGCCCGTGATGTGTCATCGAGATACTCCTCCCAGAAGGATTTGAGCCAGTGGGTCTGTTTGCCCCACCCCTCTGACTCGCGGTACATGTAGTATTTCATCATATCCCGCTTTGTCGTTTCCGTCGGCAACGATCCGGTTGTGCCCTCTTTCCGAAGCCAACTTTCAAACTCTCGAAAGAGATCGGCTTGCCGGAATTTAGTGAGATATGATTTGGCGTCGGCTGTGGCTTGATACCCACCTTCGGTCTGCCGGATCGCTCCCATCAATTCGAGTAGTTGTGGATAGCTTCGGATCCCGAGTTGGCTGAAACTGTAGTCATGATCTGTCTGCAGGGTGTCCTCAATATCGGATCTCCCACAGGGGGCTTCGGCGTGAATAACCACGTACAGAACCCGTTCAAGGGCCTCGATTTTTTCTGGAGCGTTTCCGTTGATAACCCAGCCGCGTTTCAGCGATCGCCACAGGAATGTCTCAAATGTGAGTGAGCCAGCGAGCCACTCTTGGCCCGTCGGCCACAAACTGATGAGATCCCGTTGTTCGACGTGTGGCTCTGACGCAGACTGTTCCACG
>P_A23_Liq_3_FmtDRAFT_1000192_pt1 | contig 13332 bp, 11 predicted proteins | sample PonA233FremontCA_FD_10237 | JGI IMG/M metagenome (IMG submission 10237)
AATCGACAGGAGTACTCGTCGAGCCGACGGTCGAGACAGTAGTGGCGGGAATCCGTACGGCGGGTGAACGCTCGTGGAACCGGAGGGCGATTCGAGAACAGGCCAAACAGTACGATACGGATCGGTTTCGAGCATCTCTTCGTGAATTCATCGAAGCGGTGTATTTTTAAACACTACCGGCATGGATCGTACTGTTGGTATGGATCAACAGGGTGCAGAATATAATCAAAAGCCTGTCTTTCTGTACGGCGATCCGTATCCAGCGCACGAGAAGGTGGCGCCGTACGTTGACGCCGAAATGGTGAAGTGCGAGACAGAGATTCCCACAGCGAGATTCCATGTGGGCCGACAGCATTATTTAGGGAATCATCCAATCATTCTCGAAAGCCTCTGCGGTGGGCTCCAGCGACTGACGGCGCATGACGTTAGAACCACTACCAAGATACGTACCGTAGATAGATGTCTTATATCGGATGCAACAGCACTAGCCATGGCACGCAGACTGGACTGGAATTCTCGATCTCGATGGACGAGCCCGAGACGCTCGGCCGGCGAGCCACCAACTGCTGGTTCAAATTCGACGAAACAGCAGGAGTTGGGGGGTTCGCATTCGATTTTGAGAACCTCCCCGACGGCCCGGGATATGACTGGATAACCACCAATGTCTGACAAAGAAAACATCATTCTAGTATCGTGGGATAGTGTCCGTGCAGATCATCTGTCCCTGTATGGATACGAACGAGAGACGACGCCCGCACTCAACGAAGTTGCAGCAGACGGGCTGGTCTTCGAAGACCCACAGGTTCCGGCTGTTGGAACGCCAGCTAGCTTCACGGGGATGTTCACCGGTGAACATGCTTCAGGGAGTATGGAGTACCCAAACCCACAACACTGGCAGGAGGCAAACGCAAACCGGGTATTCTTGCAGGAGTACCTCGAAGAAGAGGGCTACTACACAGGCGGGTTCCATTTCAACGCGCTCGTGAGTTCCTCGTTCGGCTGGGGCCGTGGTTGGGATGTTTACGAAGACCATATGTGGAACGAGGACGACGACGTAGATTCGGGCTGGAAGAAACAGCTCTACGAGTCACTGCAAAAATTCGACATGGCGAACTTTGCCGTCGATCTCAAGCGGACGATGAGTGGAGAAGAACCACCACACTGGCAAAAGATGTGGGCTGATATCGCAGAGTTCGTTGAGGAGGCACCTGAGCCCTTTTTTCTCTGGGTGCTACTTATTGACACCCATCACCCATACTACCCACCAGCTGCGTATCAAAAATGGGATCAGCCGGGGATCCGGTCCACGTATGCACGGAACTACTTGATGCGCCGCCATCGCAACCTCGTTGGTAGGCGGCGACAGAGTATTATCAATGCGTACGATAACACGATTCGATACGCAGATGCGTTCGTCGACCGACTCCGCGAGAAACTAGCCGCAGAGGGATACGGCGCTGACCCGCTCATCGTGCATAGTGATCACGGCGATGAGTTCGGCGAACATGCGAACTATGGCCACCGGCCCTTGATGTACGATACCCTCACTCGTGTGCCGCTCGTAATGGAGAATATTGGTGAGGAAGGACGTGTCGAAGGACCAACATCGTTGCTCGACCTTGGAAGCACCATACTTGATCTCGCGGGATCCGAAACTCGCCCCGGTGGGCGTCCGTCTTTGCTGGGCAACGAACGGGTTGATCGGGATGCCGTGACGGTGCAGAATATCATGGAAGACGGAGAACGCATGGCTGCAGCAGTCGGCAATGAATGGAAAGTACTGTATCATCCATCAGGAGACTGGGGTGCCAGAAGATTCTCTCAGGAGAGTTGGGAAGCGTATAACCGAAAAGATGATCCAATGGAGGAAGACAATCAATGGGGCGAACATCCGAGAGACTTAGAGCAGGTACTACGGAACCAATTGGATGCGGAACTCGGAGCTATCGACAGCGGTAACGCGTCAGACCTAGATGACGAGACCGAAGAACGACTCCGCGAACTGGGATATATCGATTGACCTTCTCCACGGCCTACAGACCGTGGAATCCCGAGCGGAGGAAATCAGAGATTTTCGAGCATCGCGGAATCTTCGATTCCGCTCAACGGTGGGAGTGTCAGGTTCGCAATCCAGTCACCGGACTACCAGACCTTTCGGGCACGGGTAGTCCCACAGCGTCGGACTGGTGGACTGCTGGCCGGGGCAAGCGGCCGGTACCCCTATCCTCGACTGGATCGGATTCCAGGTGTTGTTTTAGCCACAGGGAATCCAGTCCAGCGTCGACAGACTCAGGGGTATCTTCTAGGAGTGCTTCGAGCAGTCGGCACAGAGACACACTCTTGTGGAATGCGTGTTCACCGATTCCCCTTTCAGATACTGTCCGATTGTGGAGGCAGACAGACCGCCTCTGAAGGATGGTTCGGAATCCGCTCCGTTCCAACCGATTCCTGCCTCGTTGTATGCGTGCCTGTCGATTAAATCTCATTATTGGACACTCACAGGACATGTCACAGAGCAGTTGTTCATCACCAGGTCGACTTCAGCCTCCGCCTAAAGTCGGAGGTATTCGCCTTGAACCTGTATAAATCCGCAGCGATACGCTACGTACAGTTATAATACACTACAGCAGCCGCATGCATTAGTTAGCCGACTAATACAGATTGATTTACGGCTGAGAACTGTGCCGACACTGTTTTGTCGAAACCACTGAAGCAAAATTTATTCACAATCTGTTCTTTCTGCTCTGTTGAATAGCGGTGCGCGGAGAGGGAGGCGGAAATTGAGTAGGTGTATGAGCGGTTGAGTGTAATAGCTTCAACCTCGCTGATTTCTCACCACCGCTTAGAGGATGCTATTCAACACAGCAGTTTTTCTCGTAGAAGACAACATCTAACATTCTGTGGACGTATTAATAAAGTGTTTAAATCTCCGTTCCCTTCGTTATCAGAGTAGAATGAAGTCAGATAAGCCAAATATAGTAATGGTTTCGTTCGATAGTGTTCGAGCGGACCATACTCCATTCGGGGGGTACAACCGGGACACCTGTCCGTTCCTCGAAGAATTAGCTGAGGACGCTCTCGTATTCGAGAACACTCAGGTGTCAGCCGTAGGCACCCCTGCAAGTTTCCACGGCGTATTTAGTGGAGACCACACATCGGGTTCGATGGAGAACCCGAATCCGGAACATTGGCGTGAAACCCTCGATGGAGATCGACTTCTTCCAGAGGTTCTACAAAACGAAGGGTATCATACTGGGGCGTTCCATTATAACGCACTCATGTCGTCAGCATTTGGCTGGGATCGTGGATGGGATGTTTATGAGGACCATATGTGGGACGAAAAGGGTGGTCAATCTCCGACAAACGACGATGTGAACGACCTGAAGTCCCAACTTTATGAGTTTCTTCAACAACGTGGCTTGGGGAATCTCGCAATGCATATTAAAAAGATGGTGTTTGCTGACAGGCCATCCAACTGGGAGATGATGTGGGACAACATCGAATCATTTCTTGAAGACTCTCCCGAGCCATGGTTCCTATGGGTGCTTCTCATCGATACACACCATCCGTACTATTCCCCACCGGAATCACAGGAGTGGACTCAACCGGGGATACGGGCTACTTACGCCTACAACTACGTGATGCGTCGACATCGACGTCTCGTGGGGGAGCGGAACCAATCAATCATCAATGCGTACGATAATACGATTCGACATGCCGACCGCTTCTTGAATCGTCTCTGGCAGACATTAGATGGGATGGGATACGGAGACGTACCATTCGTATTCCACTCGGATCACGGCGATGAGATGGGGGAGCACGGAAACTATGGACATCGGCCGCTGATGTATGACACAGTCACCCGCGTTCCGCTCATTATTGGCAACATCGATGACTCGGGCGTTCGAGAAGGACCCCATTCGTTGCTTGGACTCGGCAACGCAATCCTCGATATTGCGGGTATTGACGAGCGACTCGGTAACGGATACTCCCTGCTCACCGATCAGAAAGATTACGTCACTATACAGAACTTGCTCACCGACGAACTCGGTCGGACAGCCGCCACAGTCGACTCAGAGTGGAAAGTGTTGTTCCATCCTGACGGTGAATGGGGCCACGGCATGGATTTCGAAGATGGTTTGTGGGAAGCGTACCATCTTCCCTCAGATCGTCTAGAAAAGAACGATCGCTGGGGCGACCACCCAACTTATCTCGAAGATAAACTGCGAAACCAGCTTGAAAACGGGGAAAAAACCGGGGATCGATCCGGAGCTGTGGACAAACAAACACAGGATCGGCTTCGTGAACTAGGTTACCTCGAATGAGACCGAACGTTCTTCTAATCGTCTTAGACTCTGTTCGGGCAGCAAATACTAGTCTTCACGGCTATCACCGCGAAACCACTCCATTTCTATCTGAATTCTCAAAAGAGGCAACTGTCTACAGAGAAGCCCGTACTAATGGGAGGTGGAGTGTTCCCGCTCACGCAAGTTTGTTTACCGGCTACGCTGCCAGCGAACACGGATTGTACAGTCCAACTTCAAAACTCAAACCAGAACAGACGATTTTTCACGAACTTGGCGAAGCAGGATACCGGACGGGCTTGTTCAGCTCAAATTCATTTGTGACTGGCGAAATCGATACCGGGCTACATCTAGATTTTGAGAAGGTTGTTGGTGACTTGGAACCATTTTTTCCGGAAGGTATTGACCCTCTAAATTACAACGGCGGAGTGGGTTCATTCCTACGGGATGCTATGTGTCACAAACATCCAGTTCAATCCGTAATCAATGGGATACTTACGAAACTCGGTTGGGATTATCCATATATAATTCCAACCTCACTGACCGCCGGAACTTCCGCCAGCAGACCTCTAGATAGCTACTATATCAATCAGTTCGAACAATGGAAAGAGAATGGAACCGGTCCGTGGGCTGCTTGTGTCAATTTGATGGATGCGCATGTGCCGTATCTACCAGCTTCGAATCCATGGGCTTCGTTCAGAGCTAAGCAACGTCATCTCCAATGGGGTCTCGATTGGGAGATACTAAGTAAGGAACGATTCGATTTATTGCCCGAATTTACTGACCTCTACGATGGTGCTATCCAGCAGACAGATTCTCACCTCCAACGAATCATTACTAATCTTAAACGTAGTGGGGAGTTCGAAGACACATTAATCGTAATTGCTGGCGACCATGGAGAAGGATTCGGTGAGCAAAGTCCGATTCGGGGAATACCAGTTATCCAACATCTCTATGGGTTCCACGAATGTATCCTTCATGTCCCCTTAATAACAAAACATCCCGGACAAACAGAGTCCGAAACCATCGACGAGTTAGCGGCTCTGCAGGGTTTCCCACAACTGGTCCGGGATACCGTTTTCGAAAACCAACAAACAGATATGCGGAAATCAGAGATCTATGTATCCGGTCATTTAACCGATAACAACATTCAATCTTGGCAACAACACACGGATTCTGATCCACGGTTTCGAGGTCACGTTCAACTCAAGTATGAACAAAACGAGCACAACCAAATAGTCAAGTATATTGGTTGGAAATCCCGTGCCATCGAAATGAATGGTCAAAAGGTACGACCGATATCAAGAGAGGAATTAGAGAGGGATTTTGATTCGCTATCGGATATGGAGATGATTCTTTCAAATGATGAGCAGGAGATTTCCGAATCGACAACACGCAAGCTGGAAGACTTGGGGTATTTGTAATGAGTGTTCGCATCCTCTATGGCGGATCATTTATTTCACCAGGCGGCGGTGCACGAGTAACTAGGGAAATCGCTCGTGCTCTCGAGGCACCGATCACAATGACCCATATGTCACAGCCATCATTTTGGTCGGATGTCGAAACAGAGGTCATGTTCCAAGACTACTTCGGCGAAGGTCTCACTGGGAAGTTCTATCGGAAGCTACCGCCGGGGTTGCCAGCGAAGATGGTTTCACAAAAACTCAAATCGTTAAAATTTGAGGAAGATATACTCGTTAGTACGTCGAATGCTTCGATGTGGGTTGTCCCAAAGCACAACCAACGACACGTCCATTACTGCAACACACCACCCAAATACTACTACGCGGAACCAACGGATGGGTTCATATCGTGGCTGAAACAGACCGGGCAAGCGATGATTGATCAACACTTTGTGACATTCGTCGACCAAATCATCGCAAACAGTGAGTACACGCGAGAGCGCGTCAAACGCCACTATCGACAGGATGCGAAGGTCGTGACACCACCAGTTGAAACCGAACGATATTATCATGCCGANTCCGAGGGCTATTTTGTTTCTATCGGCCACCTGGTCCCCAAGAAGCGTGTCAGAGTTATCGCCGAGGCGATTGATGACCTCATACTCGTTGGTGACGGACCGCTTGAACAAGAGTGCAGGAGCCTCGGTGCAGATGTTCGAACGGACGTCTCCGACGAGGAACTCGCAGATATTGTGGCTAAGGCAGAAGGAGGAATTGCCCTTGCTCGGGACGAACACTACGGGATTACCCCAAAAGAGTTTCAGGCTGCGGGGAAGCCCGTGATCGTCCCCAACGAGCCGAACCTCTGTAACCATGTCAGTGACGGGGTAGATGGAGTCACCGTCGAACCAACAATCAAAGGGGTAGCCACTGGCGTCGAACGTATCCGTGAAACGGAATGGAATCCAGATCGAATCCAAGACACTGCAGCAGAAGCGAGTCCGGAACGGTTTCAACGAGAGATCAGAGAGGTAGTGGCGAATGCTTAGATGGTTATACGACAAGACGATTCGACCGTATCTTCCACGGAAAGTTATTGTTCACAATGGTGTCCCGGCCCGAACAGGACGGCTTCTGGATAAAAGAGACCACAGGATGCAGTGGGAGTCGATGTTGCTAGCTGCAATCCGGAATCAGTATCTTGAGGATTGTAAGATCATAGAGGTAGGCGGCGGTCTGGGAATCTGTACCGCGGAGCTGGCAAAGCGGGCCGGACCTAACGGTAAGGTGATTTCGTACGAGGCCGATACGGATCGTGTTGAGACAATGAAAGAGACGCTGAAATTAAATCGAGTTCGTGATGCCGTAGAAGTGAAAGATCAATACGTTGATTCATTGGATCAAGACTGTGACGTATTAGTCCTTGATTGTGAGGGAGCAGAACAGCAAATTCTATCAAAAGAGGATTACGGCAATCCCGATACAATCATCGTCGAAACACATCCAGTATTTGACGTGCCGACAGAAGAGATTAAAAATATACTCAAAAACGACGGATACACGATTGTGAACATCAGAGAAGGATCAAATATCGATATAATTGAAGCGTATTCATGACTCCTGTAATGCTCCACTACGGTAAAATTCACCACGCCCATGAGGCGATGGCAGAATCCGTAGACGCCGAACTGGTCCAAATCGAAGCAGGGAGTCCAATATCACGGGTTCGCGCCGCCAAGAGCTTGGATCTCGGAGAACGCCCGATCATCATTGAGGGGGGGATTCCGCTTTTCCAAGCAGCATGGATGGATATCTTCAATAACTGCGGACCAATCGTTCACCTCGCTGCTGACGAGGCGTTGATGAACATCTTTAGTCGGCTCAACCACTACAGTTGGAAAGATCGGTTGGCTCACGGTTGGGCACATCGGCACGTCGATGCAGTCCTTGCCGTCTCGCCGCGGTTAGCATCTGAAGCACGGGTGTTCGGAACAAACCATGTGAAGGTAATTCATCCGTTCCCTGACGCATGGAAGTGGGACGCATTGGTCGGTAACGAGCCGGACGTTACGTCGAACCGAATTCTTGCTGTCGGTTCAAACCGGCCAAAAAACAACCTTACCATGCTCGACAAAATCGCCCGAACTTGCAAAGCCGACGTTGTTTTTGATGTTGTCGGACCAGATACCGACAACATTGAGAACACGGAACATGTCGTTGGTCACGGGTTCGTCGATAAAGACCGATTTGCTGAGATGTTTTCCGAGTCACAGGCGTTTATTCTACCAGCAGTTAGTCAGCCGTTTCCTGTTTCGACGCTGGAGGCGATGGCTGCTGGCCTGCCACCATTTGTTACCGACGAGACAGGTACGTCACCGTTCATCAGGAAGATTCATCCGAAACTTGTACAGAACAACACACCATATGGATTCGCCAAGGGAATCGACTGGTATACATCACTTTCTCGTTCNAGAAAAGAGGAACTCTCTGAACGGACATGTCGGATGGGTTCATTCTTCGACCGAGAAACCGGAAAGAAAACATTCAGTGAAGCCTATATGCAAGTTATGGAGGCAATAGACAATGACTGTCGGTGATTTCCTTACAGAAGCTCGAGAGGATTACGAAAAGTATGGTATCCGATCTATTCGGATTACTTTTGAAGAACTTTTCCACGGTCTGTTGAGTCGTACAGGCTACTTTGCAAACTATGGTGGTGATTTCTACGACCATGACTGGGATCTCTTGATTCTCCTCGACGCCTGCCGCTGGGATCTGATGGAGGAAGTCGTCGACGAGTACGACTTTTTGAAAACATACGGAACATTTGTAGGGCAATCTTCCCACTCCCGAGAGTTCCTCCACAAGATGTTCATGGAGAACCGACACTCTGGCCTCGACAAGATTCAGGTATGGAAGGAAATACTTAGGGATCCTGATGATATCGATATCTTCAAACAGCACTACCAGATGCAGGAGAATCCAGAGATCAGTGAGACAGCATACATTACTTGGAACATGTTCTCCGAGATGCTGGATGGTGACGCGTTCTACGACTACGCTGCGCTTGGCAGGCAGGAATGGGGTCACGACAAACAGATACTCTCACCACGAAAATTGACCGATTACGCCATCGACCTCATGCGACGCGAGGACCCCGAGCGGACAATCGTCCACTACATGCAGCCACACACACCGTTCCGCAACAGCGACGGGGTAGAGGTTCCGGGAAGCGTCTGGGACCGCATACAGCGCGGACAGAAAGATTACGACCAAGCGTGGGCAGAGTACAAAGATAATCTCCGTTGGGTACTCGACGACGTGGAACTACTGCTGGAAAACGTCGACGCCGAAAAGGTAATTATTTCCAGCGATCACGGGAACGCTATCGGCGAATGGGGGTGTTACGGACATCGACCATACGTTCCAATCAAGCCAGTAAAGCGCGTCCCTTGGATCGAGACGACAGCAGTAGACAGGGAAACCTACGAGCCAGAAGTCGAAGAGCTGTCGGACGTTGATGAGGAGGAAGTTCAAGAGCGACTTAAGGCACTTGGATACAGATAACATTAATACCTTCAAAAAAAGAATATCATCTTATATCTAATGGCCAAAGAAAATCCAAATATAGTTGTTTGCCTTTTAGATACAGCTAGGGCGGATCGGTTCTCTTGTTACGGGAATAGCCGTAACACGACACCGTTCATTGATTCGCTAATTGAAAACGGGATACGGTATGAGGAGGCGTATTCAACATCAATTTGGTCTCTACCGGCATACACGTCACTTTTTTCAGGAGAATTACCCTCGTCACACGGTATAACATCCTGGGAACCAGGGGCGAAAAATAGCCTCGTTCCATCACTCAATAACAATTACAGATCAATCTGTATATCGCCTCACGTAATGGGTGGTGGATGGGGTCTCGTCGATCCATTCGACCATTTTGAGCGCGTGAAGGTACCACACAAAGCTCCAATGTTTTCTCCAGACCCCGTTCTGGAAGAGATGCGGGGAGAGACGCCGCAAGTTGGTGACTTCTTGAACCTACTCATAAAACATAAAAGTGCCCGTACAATACCAAACGCATTAAACCAATTATTCAAAAAGAAAATACGGTATAAAATGGGCTTCTGGGACGATAGTGGCGCCAATAATACGATTATTCAAGCAAAGAAGGCTATCTCCAAAACTGATGAACCGTTTTTCCTGTTCATGAACTTCGTGGAAAGCCATATGCCAATTCACCTTCCACGTGATTGGGCGTTTAATTATACCGATCAATCAGCTACAGAAATAAACAATATCAACGACTTGAGTCTGTTTGATGCCACATTCGGTGACAGAATCGTATCTGAAAAGGAACGCCAACTGCTCTTAGATTTACACGATGGTTCGCTGGCGTACCAAGACGCAAAAATCAAAGATTTCTACGAATATTTATCCGATGAAAACATGGCGGAGAATACTGTTTTCGTGTTTCTCTCAGATCACGGTAATCTCTTTGGCGAGCGGGATATCTGGGGTCACCATGCAGATATTCAACGGCATGTTTGTCGTATCCCACTATTGATTCGGTATCCTTGGGATACTGACTCAGTCGTCAAAAAACCGGTATCGATAACTAGCCTATTCGATAACTTGATACACGTGTCTGACGGAAACCAAACCGAAGTATCGCCTGACGGATCAGTATTCGTAGAGTACAGTGGATACGACGAAGAAACGTTGACAAACAATAATGTACCGATTGAACCGTGGTCGTACTATCAGGTGTCTTGTATTGAAGATGGGTGGAAGCTCGACTGGCGGGCCGATGGGGGAACTAGGCTCCATACTGTCGATGATTCCGGCCCTGATCTCACGACAAAACACCCAGACATTGTAAAAAATATGAAAGAAAAAATTCTGAATACTACCGGAGATCCAGCCGATCTTCATGAACGGTTAGGTTCCGGAACCGATTTGGAAAAGATTGATCACGAGACGATAGATCATCTTAGCTCACTAGGGTATATAATGGAGGAAAATAAATGACAGTCGCCGATCTGATTCGTGAAACGAAAGACTACGCAATAAATAAGTCCCCTTCGACAGCAGTTCGTGTACTCTCACAAAATAGTATGCGTGGGGTAGCAGTCCGTCTCGCAATGTTACAAGGGGCATTCGGAGAGTTCGATACAGTTCTGAACGAGGACTGGGATCTGTTTATTGTTCTTGACGCCTGCCGGTATGACCTCATGGAGGAGGTCGCTGATGACTTCGACTTCATTGAGACGCTGCGTCCACACTGGTCGTATGCCGCCTCCTCACAGGATTGGATTCAGAAGACTTTCATGGACTCAGATATCCCTCTCAGAGAGCGGATCGAAGTCTCTCTAAAACTGCTCCGTGAACCGTACCAGAATCACCTCCTCGCCGAATACTGTGAAATGCGAGATGTGAGTGATGTCGCGTATATCACTGCAAACCCTCAGTGTTCGATGCTTGATCAAGAACCGTTCGTCCGGTTTGAGGAGGTTTGGAAGTCTCGGTGGCAAAATACTCAAAAAGGCTATATTCACCCTCGTGCCGTAACAGAGAAGACAGTAGAGACAATGCGAGAGAATAATCCCGGGAAAACAGTTGCACATTATATGCAGCCCCATGGTTCGTTTAGACTCTCTAAAGAGGCGGGCCACCCTTGGACAAAACTCCAAGTCGGTGATCGAGATTTGGAGACGACGTGGGAATACTACCGGGATAATCTCGAGTGGGTTCTTGAAGAATTGAAAATTCTTCTCAACAATGTAGATGCGGAGAAAGTCGTTATTTCTGCAGACCATGGAAACAGTATGGGAGAGTACGGTTTCTACGGCCATCGGCCGTACCTTCCACTTAAAGGTATGCGTCAAGTTCCGTGGATCGAGACTTCTGCAACAAATAATGAAACATACGATCCAGAAACCGATACCGATACTGAAGATCCCGATACGACACGAGAGGAGATGCTCAAGGCACTTGGCTATCGATGAGTAGATTCAGTGTCGAAGTATTCAAAGGATTTCTCGGGAACGTCCTGACAGCCGTAATTGGATTCGTCGGTTCTATCGTTTTTGCTCGTGTGCTAGGCCCGACTGGATATGGCACATTCTATGTTATTTCCGCAGCTGTGAAATTGGTTGACAATCCAATGCAAGGATTTGCAGCGGCTGGCAAGAAACGTTTATCAGAATTTAGTTCCGATGGTCCAGAAATTGTCGGTGCAGTTATCATTTCTGGATCATTAATCATTCTTTTGTTATGCCCTCTAGTCATTATATTTGGAATTCCGTTATTAAATGTCGATAGAGAAGCAGAGTTCTTTGTCGTGCTCTTTATCGGGATGCTATTTTTCAAGCTACTACAACCACTAGTAGCGGGCAATGGGGATTTTGGTATGCCAACAGTCCTCGATTCTGGTCGGTCTTTTTTTACTATTTCTTTTCAGCTCATATTAGTGTTGATAGGATGGGGCGTAGGTGGCATGGTTGCTGGCCTCGCTCTCGGATCCGCTGTGATGGTTCCGATTAGTTATCGAGTACTCGGAATCAAACCATCAATGCCATCTTGGACTGTAATTAAAAGTCTCTGGGACTATGCAAGATGGAGTATACCAAAGAACGTCGTCGGTACCGCAATTTCCCGGATGGATGTTCTCCTACTGAGTATCATCCTGACAACGGGAGCTGCAGGACAGTATCGAGTAGCGATGAACGTCATCGTCCCGGCCACGTTTGTTTCAGGCGTTATCGGGTCCGGTGTATTCATAGAGACAAGCGAGAAGGTCACCAAGGAAGAGAGCCCTCGCAAGCGGATCGAATTAGGAATTAGTTTTGCATCAATCTTAGCAATTCCTATTTTCCTTGGTGCAGTAGCAATGCCGGAAGACATTGTCACGACGATTTATGGCGACCAATACGAAGTCGCGGGGACACTACTTGTCGCCCTCGCTGCGTACAAATTATTTGAGACACAAACCGATCAACTACTCGGTGCAATATCTGGATTTGATCGTCCTGACCTACGGTTCTATATTGCGGTTGGTGTCCTTGTAACGAACCTAACGCTCGGCATAGTTCTTGGGCGCGAATTTGGCATAATTGGTGTCGTAGTAGCGACGCTTATTACTGCGATTCTCCAATGGATCACTGCACTGTATCTTACACGAAAGTTAATATCGTTTGATATTCTCCCAAAGCCGTTACAAAAACAGTTCTTCGCTGGTATTGTTATGTTCGCAGTTGTGTTCTCAGCTCATCGTATGTTCGGTGTTGCTTGGTGGGGTGACTTGATTGGCATAGTCGGGTTGGGTGCAGCAATTTATGGTATCGTGTTGTTAGCGATCTCCTCACAGCTTCGATTGGCACTACAGTCATTGATAAATCATTTGGCACTCCTATGAAAATCCTGTAGCAATAAATCACGATTCTCAGGTCATAATTGTTCGGGTGAGCCGACGGCTTATCCGAACGGTAGTAGTAAATCACCGGACAACGACTTGATACAGCTGGTGAACCGACTGATAGGCGGAGAAACAAGATTGCTGTAGCGGTAGCTGTGCGGGCGGAAGCAAGCCGTGCCTGTGCGATCTGAAAGATCGCTCA
>P_A23_Liq_3_FmtDRAFT_1000193_pt1 | contig 13329 bp, 12 predicted proteins | sample PonA233FremontCA_FD_10237 | JGI IMG/M metagenome (IMG submission 10237)
CTGTTCCCCGAGCCGCGCGTGGAGCGGTCGGACTGACGCGGGCTACTGGTCGGCCGCGTCTCGGGCGAACGCCTCGCCGAGTATCTCTCGGAGCGCCGCGTCGGCGTCCGCACGCCGCCCGTCGAGCACCGCGAACCGCTCGTCGCGGCGGCGTTCGAGCCAGCGCAGCAGTCTGGCCGCCCAGTCGAGCTTCAGCGCTTTCATCGGGTCGACCGCGGGGTCGTCGAACTCCCACCCCGGAAAGACCAGTTCGCCGGCCCCGAGGTGGTCGGCGAGGAACGCCGCGCGGTCGCCGTCGGTGAACCCGCCGGGGTTGCGGAGCGGCCCGACGGGCGCCGCCTGCGTCGTCGCCAGCGTCCACTCGTCGGCGAAGCGCGGGAGCCACTCGCGGACCGCCGGGAGGTTGTCGCCGTGGGCGTGCGCGGCGACTGGGACGCCATCGCGCGTCAGTTCCGCGGCCGTCTCCGGGTTCTTGTCGAGGTCTGTCACCATACAGTCGACCGCGACGCCGCGGTCAGCGAGCGCGTCCGCCGCGGTCGAGGCCGCGACGACGACATCGGCGTCGCGGGCGAGTTCGACCTCGTCGGCGAGACAGGGGGCCGCGCCCGCGACGGCGACCGTCTCGTCCGCCCAGTCACCGAGGCGGCCGAGCGAGAACGGAGTCGCGAGGTCGGCGGCAGTATCGCGGACGCGCTCGTCGTCGGCCCGGTCGAACCCGAAGTCGGCGAGGATCGCCTCGTAGACGGGCTCGAAGGTCGCGAAGTTCACGTGCGGGCCCCCCTCGGGACGCGCGACTGGGCGCCCGTCGATCGGCGCCGCCGCTCAGCGGGCGAGATATGGTATGGGCCGGAGTGGCACAGAGTACCCCTACCCGCGTGCCCCTCCGGCGTCCGGTCGATCGGTTGTCTACACGAGGGCATAAACTTTCTCTTAACTCACGTGTCGGTCGATACCGTCGATCGCGGCGTCAAGCGCCCGTGAAGCGCCGGATACCGCCTCTCTAACCGAGTCGAGCGCCGCGGGCGTCGCGATCAGGAGCCCGCGGCGGCCGTCAGCGGGGTCGTCGCCGCCTGACGACGCCCCGCCGGTGCCGCCGTCGGTCGCGGACGGGGTCGCCGCGGCCGCCCGGTTCGGATCGCCCAGCGCGAACGTCGCGCCGGTCGCGTCGTCGCCGACGGTCGCGGCGCGGAGGGCACCGACGGCGGGGTCGTCGAGCCCGGTGAGTTTGTAGGTACGAACGACGGCGGTGTCGGCGGCGCCGCGGTCGCCCTGAGCGGCCTCCGGCGCGCCGATCCGGTCGAGGTGACGCTCGGCCTCGCGGACCGTCGTCACGTCGAGCTCCTCGACTCCGACCGCGTCGGAGTCGCCGCGAGAGTCGTGTCGGTCGCGGGCGAACTCGGCGCCGACGAGCGCCGCGTCGCGCGTCTCGGCCACGTCGTGGGTGCGGATCACGTGCGCGCCGCGCTCGACCGCCATCGACGTGGCGGCGAGCGAGACCGGCAGCGCCTCCTCGGTGCTGCGGCCCGCGATGGTCTTGAGGAAGCTCTTGCGGTTGATCGAGACGAGCAGCGGGCGGCCGTACCCCCGGAACTCCCGGAGCCGGTGGAACGTCTCCCGGTCGTCCTCGTGGGTCTTGGCCTCGGACCAGCCGCCGAACGCGGGGTCGAGGATCGTCTTGTCGGTGAGGCCGTTCATCGAGAGCGCCTCGTAGATGTCGTCGACGTCCTCGACCGCGCCCGGGCGTTCGAGGTCCGGCGGCGAGGCCATCTTCGACACCGCCACGTCGTGTTCGCGACAGACGCGGGGCATCTCGGGGTCGGCGAACCCGCAGATGTCGTTGACCATGTCGAACCCGCGCGAGAGCGCCTCGTCCGCGACCTCGTGATAGCGCGTCTCGATCGACCAGACGGCGTCGCCGGAGGTCGATTCGAGGGTCTCGACCGCGGTGTCGAGGCGGTCGAGTTCCTGTTCGGCCGAGAGCACGTCGAGGTCCTTGTTCGCCGACTCAAGCCCCACGTCCACGATGTCGGCGCCCTCGCCGATCAGTTCCTCGTCGACGTACGCGGCGGCCTCGCCGGGGTCGTCGTACACGCTGGGGTCGTACGGCGACTCCTCTGAGACGTTGAGCACGCCCATGATCCGGGGCGGATGGTCGTCGCCGATCCCGAGCCCCGCGGCGTCCACGTTTCGCATACGATCACCACGGGCGCGAGCGACATAAACGGGGCGAGTACCCGAGGCGCTCGCCGGAGAACTGCCCTCGCAATCGCTTATAAATGGTCGGCGGGCGGTGGTGCGTGCGACCGAGCGGCCGGAGCGAAGCGGAGGCCGCGAGGGGCACGCGCGAAGGAGTCGCGAACGCCCGAAAGGCGTGAGCGACGAGGCTGGGGAGGCGTGAGGTGCGGTCGCGGTCGGGTGGGACTCGAAGGGGCAGTCGCGAGGGGGCGCAGGCGACGCAAGCACCGCAGGGAGCGAACGGAGTGAGCGACCGAGGAGCACANCGAGCGTGCGCCCCCTCGCGACTGGGGGTTTGGAGGTGTTCGTCGCAGGGCCACGATCGGCTGGTTATAACTGATCGCACACGCCTCCGAACCCCATTTATAGATTAAACCGCACCGAGTCGCCGACCGCGACCTCGTGGCGGTCGGTCCACTCGTAGGGGACCTCCAGCACGTACTGCCCGGAGCCGGAATACCGTTGATCTTCACCGTCCTCGTTCGGTCCCGGTTCGGGCGCGTTGTGGATCGAGGTGATCTCTCGGTCGCCGTCGACGTAGACGATGTCGATGCCGAAGTCCATTTCGCGCATCACGTACGTCAGGGGGCCGGGCGAGTCGTGTACGAATAACATCCCGCCCCCGTTGGGCAGCGATTCGGCGCCGCTGAGGCCGAGGATTCGTTTGTCACGGGTGTCCGCGATTGCCGCCGTCACCGACCCCCGAGCTCCCCCGTCCGGACCTTCGACGGTCACGGTCGTCGTCTCGTAGTCGGCGTACGTTCCGGTCGGCCAGTCTGCGTCGTCGGCTCCGCCGTTCGCGCCGTCCGGCCCGCCACCCGCGTCGCCGTCGGTCGAATCGCCGCCGTCGCTCGTCGCGTCGTCGCCCCCGAGACAGCCCGCCGCGGCGCCCGTCGTCGCGGCCGCGGCCAGCCCGAGGAGTCGCCGCCGTCTCATGTCTGCGCCGAGGGGGGCCGGAGTGATAAACGGCGGCGTCGGCGTCGCGCCGTCACGGGTCCGGGGAGGGACATGTCACTCGGTGCGCCCACGACCCGTATGAACTCTCCGTCCACTCACCGTCGCGGTCTGGCTCTCGCTCGCGGCCGCCGCTTCGACCTCGCCGCGGCGTAGCGACCCCTCGTGCCGGGAAGGACGCGCTTTTATCGCCGCCGGAGCGTAGCGTGAGACATGGCGAAAGTGAGCATCGGCCTCCGCGGGTGGCGCTTCGAGGAGGACGAGATATTCACCGACGACGAGGAGCTGAAGCCCCTCGACGAGATCCCCGAAGATCCGCGAGAGCGACTCGTGCGGCTCGTCACCCTCGTCGAAGAGCCCTGCGACGTCTGTTACCTCGAGCACGGCGACGAGGAGATCAACCGCTGTAGGCAGGCGGAGATCGTGTACGGCGAACCGGAGGGCGAGGTGCTGCTCTGCGCCGAGCACGAACCCGACCTGCTCTACTGGTTCCGCGAGGCGGGCGGCAGCGAGTACAAGGGGTCCGTCGAGTTCGCCGACCGGTTCCACGAGTGGGTCGCCGCCGGCAACGAGGCGCCGGAGGGGTACGGCTCGGTCGAGCACGTCGACGAGGACCCCGACGGCCTCCCGGACCTGCCCGATCAGCAGGAGGTCCAGGAGCGGCTCGAAGAGGACTTCCAGGGCGAGCGGATCGACATCGTCGAACTCGCCGGCAAGGAGCGCTCGGACGAGGAGCTGACGGAAGAGGAGCTCGCCGAGTCCGACCTCGACCTCTCGACCGACTACCCGTCGGACCGATGAGCGACGAGGAGTCGGACGTCGACGCNGTCGAAACGCCCGCGAGCGGTCGACGGAAGCCCGTGGTCGTCGTCGTCGAGCCCGAGACGCCGGGCAACGTCGGCACCATCGCGAGGGCGATGAAGAACTTCGGGCTCACGGACCTCAAGCTCGTGAACCCGCCGGAGATCGCGGAGGACGGCGAAGCGTACGGCTTCGCCGGACACGCCCGCGAGGACGTGCTTCCGAACGCCGACGAGGTCACATTCGACGAGGTCGTCGCGAACTACCACACGGTCGGCACGACCGCGATCACCGGCGAGGACGACCGTAGCCACGAGCGGTTCCCGTTCAAGACCCCGGTCGAGCTGCGCGAGTCGCTGAAGACGGTCGACGCGCCCACCGCGATCGTCTTCGGCCGCGAGGGACGGGGGCTCAACAACGAGGAGCTCTCGCGGCTCGACGAGGTGTGCTCGATCCCGGCCGACGACGACTACCCCGTCTTGAACCTCGGGCAGGCCGCGACGGTCCTCTTGTACGAGCTTCGCGATCTCACGGTCGAGGAGACGCAGCTGCCCGACACGGAGGTGACCCGTGCTCCGGAGGCCGACCTCGAGCGCTTCCACGAGTTCTTCGACGAGTTCCTCGCGGCGACGGGGCAGCGCGACCACGTCCGCGAGAAGAACGCGCTGCTGATGCGCCGGCTGCTCGGGCGCGCGCACCCGACCGAGCGTGAGATCCACTCGCTGCTCGGCGCCTTCCGGAAGGCGAACGCGAAGCTGGACCACGCCGACCACCTCGCGGCGAAGTACGACGAGCCGCCGTACCCGCGGGAGGAGTAGCCGTGGGCGGGGGCGTCTTCGACGAGGACCTATTAGCCGGCGTGCGCGACGTCTCGCCGCTCATGCTCGGCGTCGCGCCGTTCGCCCTCGTCGCAGGGATCGCGGCGGTCGACGCCGGGCTCGGTCTCGCCGAGGCGGTCGGGATGTCCGTGATCGTGTTCGCCGGCGCCTCCCAGCTCGCGGCGCTCGAACTGCTCGGCGAAAACGCGCCCCTCGCCGTCGTCGTCGGGACGGCGGCCGTGATCAACCTCCGGATGCTGATGTACTCCGCCTCCATCGCGCCGCACTTCGCCGACTACGGTCGCCGGCTCCGCGCGGGGCTCGCCTACCTCCTCACCGACCAGGCGTACGCCCTCTCGGTCGCTGAGTTCGATGAGAACCCGGACCGGAGCCGGTGGCGCTACTACCTCGGCGCGGCCGCGTCGCTGTGGATCGTCTGGCAGATCGGGACGGTCGTCGGCGTCGTCCTCGGCGCGGGCGTCCCCGACGCGTGGGGGCTCACCTTCGCGGTGCCGCTCGTCTTCCTCGCGCTCCTCGTCCCCGCGATGAAGGACCGACCGACCACCGTCGCGGGCGTCGCGGGCGGCGCGGTCGCGGTCGTCGCGGCCGGGCTCCCGCTCAACCTCGGCCTGCTCGTCGGCGCGCTGTGCGGGGTCGCGGCCGGCCTCGTGACGGAGGTGAGGGTGTCGTGAGCAGTGGTCTCGGCGCCCTCGCCGCCTCCCCGCGCGCTTGGGTCGCAATCGCGGTCATCGGCGTCATCACCTACGGGATCCGGCTCTCCTTCATCCACCTGTTCGGGCGGATCGACGGCGTCCCGACGCGCCTCCAGCGGCCGCTCCGGTACGTCCCGCCGGCCGTCCTCGCGGCGCTCGTCCTCCCCGATTTGGTGACGCTCGGGCCGTCCGTCACCGCGACCTTCCTCGACGAGCGGCTGATCGCGGGCGCCGTCGCCGGCGCGGTCGCGTGGCGGACCGAAAACGTGTTCGCGACCATCGCGACCGGGATGGGAACGCTGTGGGTCTTCCGGTTCGTCGTGTTCGCGTGAGCGGGCAGTAATAGAGACGAGCGAGGCCGCCGTCAGCGATCGCGCTCGGTCGCGCGCTCCGACCGGCGCTCGCTCCCGTCCGGGCTCTCACGGTCGACGGGGCGGCCGGACCGGGCGTCGCGGTCGACCTCGCGCTCGCGGGCGGCGGCGATCCGCTGGGCGGCGTCGGCGAGCGAGTCGAGCGCGGCGAACAGCCGGTACGAGAGGTACGGTCCCACGGTGAGGACGAGGACGGTCCAGACGCCGAGCAGTATCTGTCCGAGGATCAGCAGCGAGTAGACGAACACGAACAGGCTCACGGCGGCGAGCGTGATGCCGACGCGCGTGCGGAGGGCCTCGGAGGGCGAGAGCGGGTCGTGTGCCATACGCGGAGCTTCCGGCGGAGCTCACTTAAAAATAAACACGAAGCGGCGAGAGGCGTCGACGCGCGAGCGCTCTCGCCCTCGCTCGGGACGCGTTCCCGCTCAGTCGTCGGCGGGGGCCGCGGAGTCGCCGGCGGAGACGCCGGTGCCGGGGCCGACGTCGATGCCGAGGTCGGCGAGCTTCTCGTCCGGGACGACGCCGTCGACCCAGCCGCGGCTCTCGTAGTACTCGGCCTTCAGCTGGTCGAGTTCGACGAGTTCGCCCTCGCTGGCGCCCGTGCCGGGGATGGCGTCCGGGTGGCCCTCGATGAACCGGTTCGGCAGCGTGTCGTCCGCGCCTTCGAAGCCGGCGAGGTTGTTGTAGTAGCGCTCGAGGTTGTAGATGCGCTCGCCGGCCTCGAACAGCTCGTCCTCCGAGAGGTCTTGGCCGGTCACACCGTTGTACTGGAGCACGTACTCCTCGATCCCCTCAGCGAACGCGCTGAACTTACAGATATCGAACGAGTCCGACACCGCGTGGAGGTCCTGGAAGGTGGCGGTGAGCTCGCCTTTCCCCTCCCACTCGTACGGATCGACCTTCTCCGGGATCCCGAGGATCTCGGCGGCCGGCGTGTAGCCGCGCAGGTGGCACGCGCCGCGGTTCGAGGTGGCGTACGCGATCGCCATCCCCTTCATACAGCGCGGGTCGTAGGCGGCCATCGTCTGGCCCTTCACGGAGAGCTTGTTGNCGTGCGCGTCCTTCGCGTCGGCGACGCGCTCGGGACCCTCCGCGAGGAGGTCGCCGAGGTCGGACGAGCGGTGACCGATCTCCTCGATGAGGTCGATCATCGTCTCCGAGTCGCCCCAGTCGAGGTGGCCGACGCCGTCGAGTTTGCCCTCCTCGCTCATCTCCATCGCCATCGCCATCATGTTGCCGGCCTCGATGGTGTCGAGACCGAGGTCGTTACACTGCTCCAACATGCGGGCGATCTCGTCGCGGTCGGAGTGGCCCGAGTTCGGGCCGAGCGCCCACGCGGACTCGTACTCGTACGACTCCGTGCGGACATTCATCTCCTGGCCCTTGTGGGTGACGTTGACGTCGACTTCCTTCTTACACGCCACGGGACAGGAGTGGCACGTCGGTTCGTCGACGAGGATGTTCTCGCGGACGTTCTCGCCGGAGACCTGCTCCGCCTCGATGTCCGCGCCCTCCGCGTCGTGGTACGCCTCGGTCGAGGTGTACTTCGCGTTCTTCGTCGGGAGGCCGTCCATCTCCTCGGTCGCGTTCATCAGGACGTTCGTCCCGTACATCGAGAGGCCGCCCTCGTTGGGCGCGGTCACGTCGGACTCGCGGATGACCTCCATCGCCTGCTGGTACCCCTCTTGGAACGTCTCGGGGTCGGCGGGCTTCGGCATGTTGGTGCCCGACTTCACGACGACCGCCTTCACGTTCTTCGCGCCCATCACGGCGCCGGTGCCGCCGCGGCCCGAGGCGCGGTCGTCCTCGTTGATGACGCAGCCGTAGCGGACCTGATTCTCGCCGCCCTGCCCGATCGCCATCACGGAGACGTCGCGGCCGACCTTCCCGTCGACCTCCTCGCCGATCTGGTCGATCGTGTCGTGGACGCCCTGTCCCCAGAGGTGGGAGGCGTCGCGCACCTCCACGTCGCCGTCCTCAACGAACAGGTAGACCGGCTCGTCGCTCTCTCCGTCGAGGAGGACGCCGTCGAGTCCGGCCCACTTGAGCCGGGCGCCGGACCAGCCGCCGTGGTGCGAGTCGGTGACGGTCCCCGTCAGCGGGGACTTCGTCACCAAGGCGATCCGGCCGCTCATCACGGTCTGGGTACCCGTGAGCGGTCCGGTCATGAACGCCAGTCGGTTCTCCGGTCCCAGCGGGTCCACGTCGGGCCCCTTATCGAAGACGTATTTAACGCCGAGTCCGCGCGCGCCGATGTACTTCTCCGCGTCCTCGTCATCGATCCCGTGGTAGTTGACCTCCTCGCCGCTGAGGTCGACCTGTGCCACACGGTCGCGGTAGCCGCCCATTTCAGTCATGTAATGCTCTATCATTATAGAAGGACCACAGCGTGTTAGTTGTTGACCTCCGTACGAAACCGTAAAGCGTTACAAAAGTGAACGCCTCGGAGGTGCGACGTTTATCAGTAGCCCGAGCGTTCACCGCGCGAATATCCGGAGACTGCGGCGCGGTGTGAGGGATTCACAGCGTCCGGTAGCGGCGTAGTGTAAACGACCGGTTTCGGTCGGTCTTACGGGTCGGGCGCCGAATATCGCGAAGACGCAGTCCATAATTGCCGGCGACTCGAAGCACGACCGTGACCGACCGAGGCGGACGGGGAGAGGCGACCGCTCGGCGTCCGGGGGAGATCAGGCGCCGCTTAGGGTCGATCAGGCGTGAGCGAGCGAGGGCGTTCGGGTTCGCGCTCGCCGTGTTCGTCGCGTCGGTGGTCCCGGTGCCCGGATCGTCCGGCGGGGGCGAGAGCGCGCTCGGCGGCGTCCTCGACGCTCTCCCCGCCGAAATCGGACTCACCGATCCGTTCCACGTAGTCGGGTACGCGGTCCTCGCCGGCCTCCTCGTTCCGACGACGGGGAGACGGCGGGTCGACCCCTTCCTCGCGGCCGCCGCCGCGGTCGCGTTCGGGTTCGGCATCGAACTCGTCCAGGCGCCGATCCCGTGGCGCTCCTTCGCGTGGGGGGACGCCGCGGTCAACGCGGTCGGCGCGGTCATCGGAGCGGCGATCGCGGTCGCCTGGGGGCGCGGACCGGAGACGGCGGGCGACCGCGACGACGAGCGCTAAACCCGCCTGCGTTCAGCGTCCCGGCGGACCGGCGCTGCCGAGGCCCCGACCGCGGCGGCGCACGGTCGCCGACACGTCCGCGTTCAGCCGAGAGCGTTCGAAGTAGATGTGGTCGTACTCGCTAGACTCGTACTCGGCGTAGATGTCGAGCGCGACCTCGTCGCCGTCGTCCGCGTCCTCTATCGTGTCCGCCAAGTTGCTGTCGTCGACCCGGACGACGAGAGTCTCGTCCTCCTCGTCGAAGACGACCTTCTCCGCGTCGACGTGGTCACCTTCCGGCGTCCACACGGCGACGGTGTCCTCGGCGACCGACTGGACGTCGTCGGGCGCGTCGAACTGAGAGACCACCTTGCCGTTCCCGTCGACGGTGACGGCGGCGTCGGGCAGGTCGCGGTCGACGCGCTGCATCCGCCCCTCGACGGTCGGAGCGATGGTATCTTTCTCCTCTAAGTAGTTCACGACCGTCGTCGCCTGGAGTTCGCCGGTGTCCTCGACGGGCTTGTCGTCGAGCGGGTAGCTGCTCCCGCCGTTTGCGATGAAGCTGTTGACGGCCACTTCGTACGTCTCCTCGGGGTCGAGCGGCTCGCCGTCGACGTACACGTCGCGGATCGGTTCGTCGGCGTCGTTGTGGGGGACCCACTCGAAGCGCAGGCCGCTGGTCTGCTGAGAGATCTCTTCGCCGAAGTTCTGCCCGGTGTCGCTCTCCAGCGTGACGACCTGGCTCTCCAAAGTCTCGACGAGCTCCTCGCCAGTGAGCTCAAGCGAGACGACGGTGTTCGGGAACGGAAGCGTGTTGAAGATGTCTCCGCCGGTGATCTCGCCGGGCCCGTACACCGAGTCGGAGCGGATGCCGCCGGCGTTCGTGATCGCGACGTCGGCGTCGACGCGCTCGCGCATCGCGTCGGTGACCACGTTTCCGTAGTTCGTCTCGCGGTGGTAGTTCGAGCCGAACGTGGCGTCGAGCGGCGTCTCCGTCTCCACGATCACCGAGTCCAGGCTCACCTCTCCGCGGTACTCGTTGATGATGTCGGACGCGGTCGGGTCCTTCTCGATGTCGTCGGTGACCTCGATCAGCTCCCCGTCGAACGCGGTGACCTCGCCGCCGTCGATCGTCAGTTCGATTTCGCTGAGGTAACGGGCGCGGGCCCGAGCCTCGGAGACGATCGATCCGTCGACCTCCTCGGGCGGATAGAACTGCTCGTCGTCGCCGACGACGATCGCGTCGATGTCGTCGTCCGCGTCGGCCTCGGCGAGCGCCTCCGCGTCGCCGATGCCCGTGTGCGCGAGGGCGACGACGGCGTCGACGCCCTCGTCCTCCTTGAGCCGCTTCGCTTCGGCGGGGCCGGTTTCGGTGTACTCTTCGAGGGTCAATCCTTCTTCGTTGAATTTGATGTTCGTCTTTCCGAACGTCGCGCCCTCGTCGACGAGTCCGATCAGACCGACCTTGACACCGCCTCGCTCGACGATTCGGACGGACTCCGTTCCGTCGAACGCTTCGCCGGTCTCGCTGTCGACGAGGTTCGTCGCGAGCCACGGGAACTCGGAGTCGGCCGTCACGTCCGAGATAGGGTCGAGCCCGTAGTCGAACTCGTGGTTCCCGATCACGTCGGCGTCCGGCTCGACCTCGTTGAGCACGTCCACCGGCGCGCGCCACTGCGAGACGGGGCTCAGCGCGTGCGGCCCCACCTCGTCGCCGCCGCCGACCACGACGACGGGCCCGTCGGCCGCCGCCCGGCGCTGTTCGATGAGCGTCACCAGCCGCGGGAACTTCTTGTCCTCCGCCGCAGCCGTCTGAATGTCGTTGTACGACAGGACTGTGAGCGTCGTCGCGCCGTCGCCGTCGGCGGCCGTCGCCGACCCCGAGACGAGCGACCCGCCGAGTACGATTCCACCCGCTCGCAACACGTCACGCCGTCCGTAGTCACGGTCCCGTGACATCGAATTATTTCACTTAGTGATATGTATAAAATCTTTCTATGAAATAGTATATATTTATCAATTCGCGATGTTTGAGAATCTTTCACAAACAACCCTTCTGAGACGGGTCGGCGAGGGACTCGACCGCGGTGGGCGCGCGGAAGAGTGTCCCCGCGGGCCAGACGCGATCACACCCGCAGCGACGCGCCGGCCGTTCCCGCGATGACGACACCGCTTTACGCGCTCGCCCGCTTCCACCGACAATGAGCCAGCCGAGCCCCGACGCGTACGAGCAGGGGCGCGGGATGGACGCGCACAACGCCGTGATGCGCGACATCCGCGCCGAGCGCTCGGAGACGTACGACCCGACGGAGCCCACCCGCGTCTGGATCGACGAGGACAACACGCCCGACGGCGTCGTGAACTCCCTCACGATCATCCTGAACACCGGCGGCTGTCGGTGGGCGCGCGCCGGGGGCTGTACGATGTGCGGGTACGTCGCGGAGTCGGTCGAGGGCGGCAGCGTCGCGCACGAGGACCTCATGACCCAGATCGACGCGTGCCTCGATCACGAGGCCGAGGAGGCCGACGAGCCGGCCGAGCTGATCAAGATCTACACCTCCGGCTCCTTCCTCGACGAGCGCGAGGTCCCCGCGGAGACGCGGCGGGCGATCGCCGAGACGTTCGCGGACCGCGACCGGATCGTCGTCGAATCGCTGCCGGACTTCGTCGACCGCGAGAAGATCGCCGACTTCGCGGACCACGAGATCGCCACCGACGTGGCGGTCGGGCTGGAGACGGCGACCGACCGCGTCCGTCACGACTGCGTGAACAAGTACTTCGACTTCGCCGACTTCGAGGACGCCTGCGCCGAGGCGGCCGCGGCCGACGGCGAGTTCGCCGCCGACGTGGGGATCAAAGCGTACCTCCTGATGAAGCCGCCCTTCCTCGCGGAGCCCGAGGCCGCCGCCGACATGATCAATTCGATCCGGCGCTGCGCGGCCGTCGACGGCTGTCACACGGTCTCGATGAACCCGACGAACGTCCAGCGGTACACGATGGTCGACGAGCTGTTCTTCGAGGGGGGCTACCGGCCGCCGTGGCTCTGGTCGGTCGCGCACGTACTGGAGGAGACCGCCGACGTCGACGCCATCGTCGTCTCCGATCCCGTGGGGCACGGCTCCGACCGCGGCGCGCACAACTGCGGCGAGTGCGACGACCGCGTCCAGACCGCGATCAAGGACTTCGACAGGCGGCAGGACCCGAGCGTGTTCGAGCAGGTGTCCTGCGAGTGCGAGGCCACCTGGGAGTACGTGATGGACGAGGAGACGAGCTACAACATGCCGCTGGCGCGGTAAGCGCGGTCGGCGCGTCGACCCAGAGCGGGCAGGGGAGCGCCCTCGCGCGAGCACAGCCCCCGCCAAACTCCCGGACGCGACCCGCCGATCCCCCGCCGGTCTCCGCGGAACGATTGTGAACGATGCCGATCAANATTTTCCTCATTTAGTAAACGTACGGCCTAGAATATTCGGAANCGNGTCACAAATCGGCGTGGNAAAGTCGATCATACTGAACGATCAGGTCGAACAAGGCCCTTATACCTCGGACCCGTACAGTAGAACATGAACGCAGACGCCAGCGGTTCCCCGCCCTCCCGCGGGAAGTCGGTCCTCTTCTGTTCGGAGTGTCGCTTCGAAAGCCCCCTGTCGGACGGGTGGCTCGTCGTCAGCGACGGCGACGAGCGGACGCTCGTCTGTCCGAAGTGCGGCCACGTCGCCGACCACCGGTCGGCGCGATCAGCACCGACGCCGCAGCACGCCGACTGATTCCCGCGGCGAGGGTCGCAGCCGTCGTTATCCTTCTTCCGGCGCCCGTTCCGCGAGAACCGGTATCTCGGACAGCTTCTCCGCGTCGAGCGCGTCCCAGTCGACGCCGTCGGGTCGCGCGTACGGCGTCTCCGTTCGGAGCGCTCGCTCCGGTGTGACGACGAGGTCGAGCGGCACGTCGTGAGCGTCGGGCTCCTGGAGGTCGACATCGGCTCCGACCGCCGACTCGGGTCCGTCGAGGACGGAGAGCTCGTGAACCGTCGTCGCGACCGTCGTGTCGTCATCCACGACGTCGAGTTCGCGGAGCACCGCCCACTCCAGGTCGCTGTACCCCTCGCCCTTGCCGACCCGGGCGCCGCCCGTCGTGACGCCAACGGAGCCGACGACGATCAGGTCGACGCGCGCGACGCCATCGGGCGCTGTCGGCGTCCCGTACTCGGAGATGCCGGAGACGGTCGTCGCGTCGTCGATCTCGTCGGGCGAGATCTCGGCCGGATCGAGGCGGAGGAACGGGTTCGGGTCGCGGAGCCGCGGCTGCGCGACGTAGACGGTCTTCCCGGCGCGGAGCGCGGCCCG
>P_A23_Liq_3_FmtDRAFT_1000194_pt1 | contig 13298 bp, 14 predicted proteins | sample PonA233FremontCA_FD_10237 | JGI IMG/M metagenome (IMG submission 10237)
GACGCAGGTGACGCCAAGAACACCTACGGAACCGGCTCGTTCATGCTCATGAACACCGGCAACGAGGCCGTCAGCTCCGATCACGGGCTGCTCACCACCATCGGCTTCCAGAAGTCCGGTGGCGACGTCCAGTACGCCCTCGAAGGCTCGATCTTCATCACGGGCGCGGCGATCGAATTCCTCGAAGACATGACGCTTATCGAGGACGCCGCCGAATCCGAGGAGCTCGCTCGCAGCATTGACTCGACTGACGGCGTCTATGTCGTGCCTGCGTTCACGGGTCTCGGTGCACCTCACTGGGATCAGCGCGCACGCGGGACGATCGTCGGCATGACGCGTGGCACGCGACGCGAACACATCGTTCGCGCCACGCTCGAATCCATCGCCTACCAGACAAAGGATGTCGCCGAGGCGATGGTCTCGGACGCCGACATCGACCTCTCGAGTCTGCGTGTCGACGGTGGAGCTGTCAAGAACAACTTCCTCTGTCAGCTCCAGTCCAACATTATCGGCACGGAGATCGTCCGACCGGTCGTCGACGAGACGACCGCCCTTGGGGCAGCCTACGCGGCTGGCCTCGCGGTCGGCTACTGGGACACCGTCGACGAGCTGCGAGACAACTGGCAGGTCGACCGACGCTTCCCCGTCGACGAGGACGCCGACATCGAGGTCAACTACGACCGCTGGAAGGACGCCGTCGAGCGATCCGAAGACTGGGCCCAGGACACGGGTGGTGACTAACGATGGTGCTCAACCCGCAGTTAGTTGATCCGACGTTCTACATTGCCGCGTTCGCCGGCGGTGCCTTCGGTGCCGCGATCGGTGCACTCCCGGCGTTCATCTTCACCGGCTTCATGGTGATTGGTGGTGAGGCCGCAGGAGCCCTGGGGCTTGAAGGTGCAGGCGAAGGAGCCTCACTGACAGCAACCGGGTTCACTGGTTATCTTGGCTTCGGGCCGGTCTTCGGCCCACACATCAGCTTCGCGGCTGGTGCGGCCGCCGCGGCCTACGCGGCCAAGCAGGGGTATATCGATGACGGAAAGAACATTCTCTGGGCTGCCGGAACAAACAAGATCGACGTGTTGCTTGTGGGTGGGATCTTCGGCATTCTTGGATTGGTCGGTACCGGTCTCGGTCGAACAGTCGGGATTCCAACTGACAACATCGCCCTGATGGTCTTCGTTTCCGCGTTGCTTCATCGTGTGGCCTTCGGCTACAGTGTCATCGGTGAGGTTACCGGTGACGGGCTGTTCGATCTCGGTCCATGGGAACGCGACGAGGACGAAGCACCCGGTATCTGGCTACCGTGGCAGTACCAGTGGAGTGGTGTCACCTTCCTCGGAGTCATCGGTGGTATCCTCGGTGCAGCCGCATTCCAGGCTACCGGTAGCCCGCTGATCGGCTTCGGTATCAGCGCGGCCAGCCTTGTCTTCCTGCAGTGCGGTGTCGACAATATCCCAGTTACCCACCATATCACCCTTCCGGGTGCGGTTGGCGCACTGGGTGCCCAAGCAGCTGGATACAGTCCGTCGCTCGTGCTGATCGTCGGTGCACTGTTCGGTGCCTTCGGTGCACTGTCAGGCGAGGTCTGTAACCGTGTCTTCTACATGCACGGTAAGACCCACGTTGACCCACCAGCGTTCGGTATCGCCGCCTCCGGTTTCCTGTCGGCGATCTTGACTGCCGCAGGTGTCCTCGGAACGACCTTCTGGGCCCCGGTCACCGCGCTGGGCCTCTAACACAGCAGTCACCAACCACTCCTTGCTCACCCCGTTGGTGAGATGGAGTTACTAACACCCGTCGCTCGGCGACGGTTGTTTGGTGATTCGGCTTCCGCTTTTTCACTCATACCAACAGCACGGATCATAAACCCGCCGCGGTGCTGACCACGACCAACACGAGCACTGACCACGCCATCGGGAGCACACCATGGAACTACAGGATCGGATCGCCCGGCGACAGCACGCCGACGACGCCAGGCCGACATACGACGCGATCAGCCCGCTTGTCCATCCAAGCGAGCCGGTCGGCCGCGGGACCGTCATCGAGCAGCTGCTGGACGTGATCGGGCCGATCTTTGATACCGAACGGCCGGCCGACAGCTACGTCTGGGGGCCGAAAGGGGCGGGCAAATCGGCTGTCGTTCGCGCGCTGTTCGCCGAGTGTAGCCGCCAACACGGCGAGCAGACGACACAGATCTACACCACAACGCGGGCCGAGCCGGCAACCGAGGTGCGGTTTCTCTACGTCGACAGCCGGCGTGCACAGTCAGCGTTCGCGCTGCTGCATACCGTTGTTTCGGGGTTATCCTCCTCATCGGTTCCAAAACAGGGGGTTAGCAGCGAGACGATGTGTGATCGTCTCGACACACAGCTGTCAAAACGGGATCGGCAACTCGTTGTCGCCGTCGACCATGTCGGCGAGCCCGAAACCCTCGATAGCGCGGCCGTCTTCGAGCAGTTCGAGCCGTTCCGATCGTCGATCAGCTGTCTGGCGGTCGGCCGAAGCAAGCCAGCCGACACCGCGATCGCCGACCGTCAGGCGATCAAGCGTGTCCACATCGAACCCTACACGCAGCATACGCTGATCGAGGTGTTAACGAGCCGGGTTGCTGACGGGCGACTGCGGTCGGCAACGACGGCCGATGGGCTCAAACAGGTCGCAACCTGGGCCGACGGCGATGCCCACGACGCCCTGGCGGCGTTGTTCGGCGCGGCGGTGAGCGTCGGCGCGGATGCCGAAACCCAGATCGGCGAAAGCGCGTTGGCAACCGGGATGGCGGCGGTTCCCCAGCCGTGTGTCGCCCTCGGCCGCGTGATGTCGCTACCGGCAAGCCGAAAGCGGATCGTCCGGCGGCTGATCGAGCTGTCGGAACCGGATCGGAAATCGGTCAAGACGGCCGCCGATGCGATCAGCAACGACGGGCTCGATCTCTCACGGGCGACGATCGAGCGCATCCTCTATGAGCTTGCGGAGGCCGGGATCGTTCGCCGGATCAAAGCCGAGCAGCCGTCGGAGACCGGCCGACCGCCATCGCGGCTCGAACCGCGGTTTCCCACGCTCGTTTTCAAGGCGTTAACCGATACCGCCTGAGGTGATCCGGGCTGTTTGTCGCGATTGCACACGATAATCCGATACACACATTTATGTATAGCATACTGTAATGATCGTAAGTATGAGTGTACGGTGGATCATCGCTCGCCCATGGTTTGGGGTCGATACCGGCAAACTGCCCGGAAACAGCGTTCGGATCGGTCTTCTGGCGGCCGCGCTCGGTCTCGCGTGGCTCGCGCGCGACCCGACAGGCGGCGTCGCAACGGCCGGGCTGTTCGGCCTTATCTCACTCCCGTGGGAAAACGACGACAGCGAGGAACCGGCTGAGACAGACGCAACCGACACAACAGCAGCAGACAACGAGATGCCAGCCGCCGAGGCTGACGACACAGCCGGAACGGAGCCCACAACGGCTGAAACAGCGGCCAACGAGCCCACAGCAGCCGCACAGTCGGGCGACGCCGGTGTCACCGTCGCCGACCAGCCCGCCGCCGCAACCACCGACGGCGGTGAGGTTGTGCGGAATCAAGACGATGGGAGAGCCGACGAACTCGAATCGTTCTGTGCGGAGTTACGCGACGCGATGGCCGATGGGGCCGACGGCGACCTCACCGTCCGGATGGATCCATCGGATGCCCCGGCGGAGGCGGCAGAAGCCGCCGAGGCGTTCAACGACCTGCTTGAGGAGTTTAGCGATACCGTCCAGACGGTCGATGACTTCAGCGATCAGGTGACCGGTGCGACAAACCGGGTGACCGGGCGGGTCGATGAGGTAAAATCCGCCAGCAAGGAGATGAACGACGAGATCAACGCGATCGCTGACGACGCGAGCAAACAGAACTCACAGCTCGAGGAGCTCTCCGACGAGATCCGATCGCTGTCGGCGGCGACCCAGGAGGTTGCCTCCTCGGCCAGCGAGGTCGCCGAGGCCTCCGAGCAGGCCGCCGAACGCGGCGAAAAGGGCCGGGAGCTGGCGACAGACGCCCTCGCCGAGCTCGACGACATCGACACCCGCACCAACCGGATGTTGGAGGCCACACAGGAACTCGACAGCCGGATCGACGAGATCGAGGAGATCGCGGAGTTCATCGGCGATGTGGCCAGCCAAACCAATATCCTCGCGCTCAACGCTTCGATCGAGGCCGCCCGCGCGGGCGAGGCCGGCGAAGGGTTCGCGGTCGTCGCCGACGAGGTGAAATCGCTGGCCGAGGACGCCGAGGAGGCCGCCGGCGACATCGAGGAATCGGTGAACACGATCCGCGATCAGGCCGATACCACCGTCGATGAGATGTACGAGACCCGCGATCGGATCGATTCGGGCGTCGACACGATCGAGGGAGCCGTCGAGAACTTCCAGCAGATCGCCGACGATGTCGAGGAGACAAACGTCGGCGTCCAGGAGATCAGCGAGGCGACCGACCAGCAGGCTAACTCACTCCAAGAGGCCGCGGCGATGGTCGACGATGTGAGCGCGATCGCCGACGAGACGGCGGGTCGAACCGAGAACGCTGCCACCGCCATCCAACAGCAGACAACCGCGTTGGCCGAGGTTTCGACCGGCGCGACGACGCTGGATGAGCGCAGCAGCTCGCTCAACGAGCTGGCAACAAACTACGAGTTCGGCGGTGTCAGTGCACAGCTGGGTGCCGACAGCGACGTAACCACCTTCGAGTTCTGGCACGCAATGGGTGGGGACAAGGGGCTGCTGTTGGAGAACCTGATCCGAGAGTTCGAGGAGCAGGCCGACGGGATTCGGATCGACGCGACCAACAAGGGCAGCTACCGCGGCAATCTTGAGTCGACGCTCAACGCCGCCGAGCGCGGCGACACGCCGACGCTGTCACAGATCTACGAGATCGGCACCGCCAAAGCGCTCGACAGCGGGGCCTTCGAACCGGTCGAAAAGGTACTACCGAGCCGAACACAGCTTCGCAACTATCTCGATCCCGTCTTGAGCTACTACCGAACTAACGGCACGCTGTACTCGATGCCGTTTAATTCCTCGGTGCCGATTCTGGCGATCAACCAGGATGCCTTCGAGGCCGCGGGGCTGGATCCGAACAACCCACCCGAAACGTTCGCCGAGGTGACCGCCGCCGCCGAGGAGCTGGTCAACGCCGGCGTTACCGACACCGGGATCACCTTCGCCAACTACGGCTGGTTCGTCGAGCAGTGGTTCGCCAGCGCGGGCCAGGAGATCGTCAACAAACAGAACGGCCGTGCGGGAACGCCCGATGAAGCGTTCTACGACAGCGAGGCCGGCGTCGAGCTCTACGACTGGTGGACGGAGCTGGACAACCGCGGGCTGTATCACAACCCCGGGATCGAAGCCCGCGGCAAGGCCAAGGAGGCGTTCCACGACGGCAAAGCCGCCATGTTGGTCGGTTCGTCCTCCTCGTGTGGCTCGATTATCGAGGGGGCAAAGTTCGAAACAACCGTCAGCGGGATGCCCGCCGCGGGCGACCGCGTCGGCCTGATCGTCGGCGGCGCGTCGCTGTGGGTCTCCGAGGACGCCACCCGCGACCAACAGGAGGCCGCCGGGGAGTTCCTCGCGTGGATGACCGCGCCGGAACAGCAGGCCCGCTGGCACCAGGAGACCGGCTACCTGCCGGTACACGAACAGGGTGTCGAGAAGCTGCGCAACGACGGCTGGTTCCGCGAGAACCCCGGCCACGAGGTCGGGATTCAGGAGCTGCTTGGCAGCCCCGACACCCCGGCAACCAACGGGGCGCGGATCGGGCCGTTCAACACGGTACGGACGCTTGTCGCCGAAGCCTACGAGGATATCAAAACCGGCGACACCGAGGCCGAGCTGGAAAGCCTCAGCGAGATGGTCGAACAACAGCTCGAAAGCTACGCCGCCGAGCAGGGCCGCTAACGCAGGATAACGGCGACCACCACCTACTACTAAGCCACGGAGCATCCAAACACAGCCATGGAGCGAACAGTCACTGTCGTCCCGGAGGATGGACTACACGCACGACCAGCGACCACCTTTGTCGAAGCCGCAAGCAATTTTAACGCCGAGATCACCGTTGAGGCCGTCGATGGGAGCCGACCGCCAGTCGCTGCCGACAGCATTCTTGGGGTTACCGGCCTCGGTGTCCGTTGCGGCGACAGGGTGACACTCACCGCCGAGGGGCCGGATGCCGAACCCGCTCTCGATGCATTGGCAAACGTTATTTCAACACCGGCCGGCGAGTCGGATGTCGCCGGCGACACGCCTGCCTGACCCACCGTCGCACACGTTGGGGCGGACAGACAAGCGACGCCGGAGCGGTTTTTTGTCCGGGTCGCCGAGAACCGGTATGGTACCGCCGCTTGCGCTGGATATCGATGGGACGCTGACAACGCGTGACGATCAGATCGACCCGCGGGTGTTTGAGGTGTTGCCCGCGTGGGACGCGCCGATCGTGGTAGCGACCGGCAAATCGTTTCCGTACCCGATCGCACTCTGTCACTTTCTGGGGATTCCCGAACAGGTTGTCGCCGAAAACGGTGGCGTCGTCTGTGCCGACGGTCAGGTTAGCTTTCAGGGCAACCGCGATCGGGCCGAACAGGCCGCGGCGGCCTTTCGCGACCGGGGCGGCGATCTCGGCTGGGATGACGCCGATACAACGAACCGCTGGCGGGAGAGTGAACTCGCCGCCCGAACCGACGCCGACGAGGCGTTGCTCCGTGAGGTCGCCGACGAGTTCGATCTCGAAGTCGTCGACACCGGCTACGCCTACCACCTGAAGACACCGGGCGTCGAGAAAGGCGATGGGTTGGCCGCGGTTGCCGACATTCTCGGGATCGACACCGACGCGTTTGTTGCCGTCGGCGACAGCGAAAACGACGTGTCGCTGTTCGAGACAGCCGGGGAATCTTACGCCGTCGCAAACGCCGACAAGCGGGCGAAAGCCGCCGCCGATACCGTGCTTGCGGAGTCGTATTTCGATGGGACGCGCTCGGTGCTCGAATCCGTGGAGTCAGGCGCGTAGTCGCAGGGGCTCGGCGTGCTTAGTCGACGCTGTCATCGATCCACGATGTAAATCGATCAAGCGCGTCGGCTTCGTCGAATCGCTCGATACAGGGAACGTCGTTGGGGTGTAACTCCTCGATCCGGGCTTCAAGCCGGTCGTAGCCCGCGTCGGTTGTTTTGAGCAGCAGGATGGTTTCGTCGTCGGTTTCGACCCGACCGTCCCAGCGATAGGTGGAGCGACAGTCGACCGCGTTGACACAGGCCGCGAGCCGCTCCTCGACAAGCGTGGTGGCCAGCTCCTCGGCGGCCGCATCGGTAATGGTAACGTAGACGGTCGGCATTCTACAGATGATCCTCGAAGGGGACAAACGAGCCGTTGATGTCCCACTCGTGGATGCAGTAGATGCTTCCGACAGCGTCGTCGTCGACCTGCCACGATTCGGTGGTGTCGTCCCAGTGTTCTGTCCGGCCACACCGCTCGCAGACACGCTTTGTGGGGTGGCGAAGACTGATCGACATGCCTGAACGGGGGTCGTCCATCGAGTTAACCCTTTCTTAGTCATCGACACCACAGGGGTGGACAGACGGGTCACCCGCGACCACAGCAAGAGTCGTGAGCGTCCGGATCACGTACCTGAAACAAAAATCGGCGATATCATATATTTTCGAGCTCAGATTGAAGATATCAATTTATACTCCTAATATCGAATTGTATATCAGCTCAAATCGGCCGTGAAGATTATATACGCAACCAGCATTGAGATCGTATGGCACTTCACTTTCCCACGCTACACGCGGCAAGCGACACCGATACCCGATTTGAGTGTACCGGCTGTGGCACGCGACTCACCGACACCGATGGCGGCCGACGGTGTCCTAGCTGTGGAGCAGCCGTGAGAAACATCAGCGTCCCGCGGAACTAAGCGTCGTTCCTGCCGGTCGGTTACCCCTCGCTGAGGGTGTAGCGGTAGGGCTGTTGGGCGATCACGGTGATCTCACCGGTTTTTGCCCGTCGACCGAGCACCGTCGCAAGCTGATGGGGGCTATCAAAGGTCGTCTCGGCGTCAGCATCCTCCAAGGCAACAAGGATCTCACGTGCGGTCAACGGCTCATCAGCGGATGCAAGCACACCTTCGACGCGGTCGAAATCACTCGGTGTGGTCTGCATACACACACTAGCGGCGCAAGCGGTTTCAATCTGTGTGTGACAGCTGTCAGACAGCCGGCCAACCGGCCGTTTGAACTCTCCTTACCGTGGTTTTCACTAGATCTGATTGTATAATTAATATGATGATTGTATGACGCCGGGGGTGTGTCGCCGATCAGTGCTGAAACGTCTCGGCGTCAAGATCCCGCTCTTGGCGGTACTGCTCGACGAACTCCCCCACATCGAACTCATGCATTTTTCCCTCAAACTCGGTGAGTGCACTGGTGTCGTCGGCGTGACTGACCGCATGCTCCATCAGCTCGACGACGAGTTCGACGATACGTTCGTGTAGCCGTCGGGAGTCAAAATCGGTGACCCACAGCAACGCGAAGCCGACATCCGGCTCCTCGGTCGCATCGTAGGAGACGACCTGTTCGGGAAACTCCTCTAAGACGATCCCAAGAAGATGCGGGGTGCCAAACTCCGGCATCTCCTCGCTTGTCGTCTCGATCGCCTCCTGAAGCACGGCAACCAGAAACTCCGGCAGAAACCGATCCGGCGGGTGGACATCCATCACGACAGCGTGCGTTGCCCCACAGTCACAGTCGTACTCCCGCATCCCGAGGTCGAGATCGGTGACAGCGACCGACTCGCCACAGGGGAGATCGATCCGCTCGCCGCGGTCGCCCGGGACACGTGGATTGGCCATGCGCTCGGTAGGGGTGAGGGGCGATTAAATCCCGTGTTATCGGGTCAGCCGGCGGCTAGGTGTCGGCCCGCTCGGCGTCGTCGACGGCATCGCTCATTCCGGGGGCGTTTGCCGGATCGGCGTCGGCGGGTTCGGCGGTTCCGGAGCCGACGTGGAGTTCGCCGTCGCCGTCCTCGACGTACACGTCGTCGGCAAAGCCGGCGATCGCGTTCTCGTAGGCCGGCTGATCGCGCTGTTCGGGGGTTTCGGGGGCTGTCGGGATCCCGTCGGCCGGCCGGAACTCGCCGAGTGGGTCGTCGACGGTGATCCCGTACCGTTTGAAAAACGCCTCATAGCGGCGGAAGTGCTGTTCGAACTCCTCGGCAGGGATCTCCATCATCTCCGTCCAGCCGTGGTTGAAGAAATCGAAGTTGGCCTGAATGTGGGTGATCTCGCGGGCCTGGGCCTCCGGAAAGCCGGCCTTCAGGGCCGCAACGTAGGTATCCATCGTCGCATCAAAGAACCCATCAAGATGATCGCGGCGGGCCTCGCGGGCGTCCTCGTCGGCCTTCCCGAGGAAGATATCGGTGTGCATATCGACAAGCTTGTCATTGGCGATGTCGCCAAGGACGGGCGCGGTCAGGGCGTTTTTTGCGGCCCAATGGCGGAGGTTTTGACGGATCTTCATCGTACAGGTGACAGGGGTTGGATGGTCTTGAAGCCAACGGCATGCCCAGGTGGGCGAGCGACAGACACTGTGCGGTGGGTCGGCGACACGGGATGAAATCAGGCGGAAATCGGCCGGATTGTGGGCCACAAAGCGAGGGTTTGTCCGGTCGGAACCGCCCGGTATGGACGGTTGTCAACGGTTCCGCGTCGATAGCAACCTCCTTTACCCCGGATCACCAACCGAAGGATATGACAGCTTCGTACGTCGTTATCGGTGACGGGATCGCCGGCAGCTCCGCCGCGGAGACCCTCCGGGAGAAGGCCCCCGACGCCGAGATCACCGTCATCACCGAGGAGGGCGAGGCCCTCTACAACCGGATTCTTATCAAGGAGTACGCAAAGGGCAAGCTCCCTGAGGCACCCATCTCGATCCACGATGAGAGCTGGTATGCCGACCGCGATATCGACCTCCGGCTCAACACCGTCGTCACGGACATCGATCCCGACGCCAACACCGTTGGAACCCACGAGGGCGAGACGATCGCCTACGACAAGCTGCTTGTGTCGACGGGCGGCACGCCAACCCAGCTCCCGGTCGACAACAGCGACGCCGACGGGATTCACCACTTCTGGACGTTTCAGGACGCCCGCAACATCCGCGAACATATCGAGGATGCCGACACGGCGACGATCGTCGGCGCGGGGTTGCTTGGGATCGATCTGGCGGCGATCTGTGGCGAACAGGAGGTCGAGGCAAACTACCTCATGCGCGGAGACTGCTGGTGGCGGTACGCGCTCACCGAGGAGGGCGCGGAGATCATGCACGACGCCATGCGAGACCGCGGCGTCACGCCCGTCTTTCAGAGCGGCGTCGATCGCTTCGAAACCGACGACGCGGGCCACGTTGAGTCGACAGTCGACCCCAACGGCGAGCGGTTCGACTCCGATTTCGTCGGTATCGCCATCGGGCTGAACTTCAACACCGAGCTGCTCCAGGATCTCGATATCGAACAGGACAACGGCGTTGTCGTCGACGAGTATATGCGCACCAGCCTCGATGACATCTTCGCCGCCGGCGATCTGACGCGGTACTACGATACGATTCTCGGCGAGCACGCCCAGAACGGCTCGTGGGGGTCGGCCAAGGAGCAGGGCACCATCGCCGCGAAAAACATGATCGATCCCGAAAGCGACGAGTTCCGCTGGGTGTCGTCGTATTCGATCACACACTTCGATTTCCCCTTCCTTTCGTTTGGCCATCCGACGATCGGCGACGAGTACGTCTCAAAGGCCTACGACGACAACGAGTGGCGGCGCGTTGCGATCAAGGACGGCAAGGTTGTCGGCGGCGTGCTGATCGGTGATCTTGCCCCCCAAAGCGGGCTCAAGGAGCTGATGCGGGAGGAGATCCCGGTTGGCGACCAAGCGGAGACGCTGCTCACCGAGGAGTTCGAGGCCGACGACATCGCGCGCGTCCAAGAGCAACAGCAATAATATATCTACGTTTCCTTGGATATATATTCTATCGAGTCATAGCGTAGCGTATGTCCGATGAAGCCGACCACGACACCCAGACCGCACCGTCAATGACACGCGGCGAGCGGGTTCGTGCAGCCGCACGGACGCTTCGTGCGCCGCACAGCGTGTCGTGGGTGGCCGACGAAACAGAAACGAGCACGAAGACCGCCCGGAAGTATCTCGAACAACTGGTCGAGGACAACGTCTTACGAAAGCTCGAACGCGGTGAGCAGACACTCTACTGTGTCGACCAGCTGATGGCGACCTATCGAGAGGTCGCAACGCTTCAACGTGAACACGACCGCGAGGAACTCGCTGACACGGCGGAATCGATGCAGGCACGCATCGCGGCGTGGAAAACTGAGTACGGCGTCGAATCACCGGGCGAACTTCTTGCGACAACCGCTGACATCGACGACACCGACGAGATCAACACACGCCGCGAGGTCGCCAGCGAATGGGCACATCTGGCGGATCGATTACCTGTTGTGAAGGCAGCACTGAAGGAGTACGATTGGGCGACCGACAGAGACGCGATCCCGGTCTAACGATGGGGTTGCCCGGCAGCATCGATAGCTCCGTATACAACGGACTCCGTGACGTGTTACAGCGGTATCCAACTGTCACAGCCGTTGCGTTCAAGCCGGACAGGGTTTCAAAGAAATTTCTTCGGGCAACCGTTGGCCCTGCTCGAATCACGCCGCCAACTGGTCCGGAGCCGCCGGTAGTTGATGTTGAATGGCGGTTCGACGATGAGACGGAATACTACCGCATCCACTACGCCGATCCGAACAGCGGTTTCAACTGTGGCTGGCACCGCGATGACGACCATCCCGAGTTAGGTGCCGTCCATTTTCAGTATACCAACACAAAAAGCAGGGAACCGGAACACATGCGTGCGGAATTCGAGAAGTCGGTTCCAACAGAGGTTCTGTGGACTGCACTTCGGCGACTGTTTGACACGAAGATCCCGGAATACGTGTCCGGATAACTCCGCACACAGTTTCGTGCTACGAGCGGCACTGCAGGATTGTGGGCAATCTCGCTCAACAAGAACGAAGCGGTTTTCGGCGGCCACGAGATAGCAGGTGTATGGATGGAAGCGGCGATATGACACTGGCCTTTGAACTGGAGGCACTCCAGTCGGTGGCCGATCCGGGAGCCGTGATCACCGATGCCAGACAGTGGACGGAGTATGTTGGCGTCGTCAGCGAAAAACCGACCTACGTCGTCACAAACTTCACCCGAAAACACCGGGTGCGGCAGGACTTTTTTTCGGGGCCACGCGGCGTCGGCGAAAGCCTCGAAAACGTTGCCGAGCAGTTCGATACCGAGCGGCACGTCTTTGTCGGTAGCAGCGACGACGACAAGGCGATCGCCGAGGCGGCCGACTGGGAGTATCTCCCCGTCACAGAGGCCGCTGAGGCCGCCGAGTGGGAGCTCGCCACCGACGGTGCCGACGAGGAGCTGTTTGAGGACGAAACACGCGACGATTGGCCCTAAACGTCGATAACGATCGTTCTGCGGGTCGAAAGCGAGTGTTCTGTGGATCAATGGCAAGTGTTCTGTGGATCGATAGCAACAACCAGCCGGGCGGCAGAAAATATTCACCGCCCAACAGTTGAGAGTAGTACATATGGAGCCACAACCGACAACGCGCAGAGAGATCCTTCTGGCGGGTGGAGCCACCGCACTCGCCGGGCTTGCCGGCTGTAGCTCGCCGCTCTCAACGTCGCCGCCAGCCGAGGACAAACCGGAGGCCGGTAACGCCGATACTGACACCGACCCGGAAGACTACACCGAGATCTACGAGCAAACGGTCGATTCGGTCGTTCTCGTCGAGACCGACGGCCAAGGAACCGGGTTCATGTACGACGCAAACCATATCGTCACAAACGCCCACGTCGTCGGGGCGGCTGACCGCGCAGGCGTGCGATTCAACAACGGCGAATGGGCTCGTGCTGATGTGGTCGGCGTCGATCAACACAGCGACCTTGCGGCCCTCTCGGTCAACGACGTCCCCGACACCGCGACGCCGCTACCGTTCACCGACGACAACCCCGAGATCGGTCGGAAGGTGTTGGCTATCGGCAACCCCTACAACCTCGATGGGACGATGACAAGCGGCATCGTCAGCGGCGTCAATCGCTCGATCCCCTCGCCGGCGGGCTTCGAGATCCCGGATGCGATCCAGACCGACGCGCCGGTCAACCCCGGCAACAGCGGCGGCCCGCTGGTCGATCTCAACGGTGATGTCG
>P_A23_Liq_3_FmtDRAFT_1000196_pt1 | contig 13270 bp, 17 predicted proteins | sample PonA233FremontCA_FD_10237 | JGI IMG/M metagenome (IMG submission 10237)
CCTCGAAGCGATCCGGTTCCAGACGAACCCCTTGTGGTGTTGAAATAAGAACGCAATAGCACGATTAAGTGGAATATACGGGTTCCAGACGAACCCCTTGTGGTGTTGAAATGGCTCTCATCGGAGAGTCGGAGCGGGACAGGGCCAGTTCCAGACGAACCCCTTGTGGTGTTAAAATATCAAAATCGATGCCAACATGTTCCAGAAATGAACGTTCCAGACGAACCCCTTGTGGTGTTGAAATGCCTTCTTTGTCCTCGACTGTCACAACGTCCTCAGCGTGTTACAGACGAACCCCTCGTGGTGTTGAAACGTAACTAGCAATGATTCCAGCAGTTGAGGCACCGAGTTACAGACGAACCTCTCGTGGTGTTGAAACGGATCGATCAACTCTGGATCAGCACGCATGTCTGTTACAGACGAACCCCTTGTGGTGTTGAAACTCATGCGGAATCTGACCCGCTGTACGAATTTGTAAAGTTACAGACGAACCCCTTGTGATGTTAAAATGACATCAGATTGATCCTGGTCTTGTACGCCAGATGGGTTACAGACGAACCCCTTGTGGTGTTGAAATACCACAAAACCTACGAGCCAGATGACTGCGACCTCGTTACAGACGAACCCCTTGTGGTGTTGAAACTGGATCAGTAGCAGTACCTGAGACACAGCGTGGCTTGTTACAGACGAACCCCTTGTGGTGTTGAAACCCATGCTTCGCCATACCGCGCGGGATTATACCTGGTTTCAGATGAACCCATTGTGGTGTTGAAACGCCATTAATAGATATATCAGGGATGAACCCCTTGAAGCGTTAAAACGAACCGAGCAATTCGTTCCACGACCCGAATTGTAGTGTTAAAGCATAATTTTTACCTTGGTGACGGACAATAAACCAATTGTTCCAGGCGAGCCCTTTGTGGTGTTGAAACGGCGAACGGACAACTAAAGAGATCCTAAACGATTGTTTCAGACGAACCCTCTGAGGTGTTGAAACCCGAAGTTCTCCAACGCCGCGACGATATCATCAAGGCGTTACAGACGAACCCAATGAGGTGTTGAAACATATTATATCGATACAGAGACTATGACACAGCGCGAGTTCCAGACGAACCCCTTGAGGTGTTGAAACCGGGATCCAGATCCCATTGCCAATCTCGAACTGAGTTACAGACGAACCCAATGGTGTGTTGAAAAGCTAGTAACGCTCCTTGGTCTACCGTTACATCGAGCGGTTACAGACGAACCCAATGAGGTGTTGAAACCATCTTGCTTATCGTGTGATGAGGTCATGTAGCCCGTGTTACAGACGAACTCCTTATGATGTTGAAACCACGGCGAGATATTCTCAACGACACCAGTTAACTAACTTCCAGACGAACCTATGAGGTATTGAAACGCACCCAACGACGGGTTTGACTCTACAGCAGGGCTACTTCCAGACGAACCTCTTGTGGTGTTGAAATATCCCCATGGGTATCGCTTGACCTCTATTGTATCCAGATTCCAGACGAATCCCTTGTGGTGTTGAAATCGACATCTCCTCGAACTAGAGTGATCCAACAGTCGTTTCAGACGAACCCCTTGTGGTGTTGAAATGATCGGTTGAACATAGTAGTCGTCAGTGCTTACGTGTTCCAGACGAACCCACAAGGTGTTGAAACCAATAACGATTACCACACCGGAATTAATCGTAGCTAGTTCCAGACGAACCCATAAGATGTTGAAACAGTGAAAATGAAGTCGAAGGAGGCAATGCGTAATGAGTTCCAGACGAACCCCTATGATGTTGAAACTCAATTAACGCCGACTTCGAGGATGATACCAAACGGTTCCAAACAAACCCCATGAGGTATTGAAATCGGAGGGGAAGCTCTCTCACTCGCTTATCTAAGTTCCAGACGACCCCCTTGTGATATTGAAACAGCCAGATGGAGAGACAAAACCAGTCAGTGAACTATTCCAGACGAACCTCTTGTGGTATTGAAACAAAACCAATTTCACTACAACAAACACGGTTGGTAATCAGTTTCAGACGAACCAATGAGGTGTTGAAACGACCACATCGCTGATAAACTGCCGTAGATTAGACTGTTCCAGACGAACTCCTTGTGGTATTGAAACAACGTTGGTTTCTGACGTTGGTGTTGCAGAAGCGATTTATGCACACAGTGTCAATGAAGTGACGAAACCATGAGTAACAGTAACAGTCAACCAACGGAAGACGGCGTATTGGATTTCACGATATTCGCAATCAAAATGTTCGTGGTAATGGCACTTGCAACGGCTATCCTCGGTTATATAGTGTACCCGTTTTACCTCGGTGTCCAATAGTAGCCATGATGTAAAACGAAGTGCTGTTGCAGTGTTCAAAATCACGTTTACTGCCTCAAAAATAATCCCAGACGAACCCCTTGTGGTGTTGAAACAACGAAGAACGACTTAATATGATCATCAATAGCGTGTTCCAGGCGAACCCATTGTGGTGTTGAAACTTCGAGCCACCCCCAGGGAGGATAGCTGGTATCTGCTGTTCCAAACGAACCCAATAAAAATATCACCCGAGATTAGATTTCTCAAGAGATTGCAGATCTTTGCATTGTAGTCCGATTAAAAGGCTTTCATCCCGTTTAATTTCAACATCAAGAGGAAAGTTAGGTCTCACCTGTTTTTGAGAACCACCTTCGACTTTCACAATGCATGCATCAGTCACTTCAATCCTAAATCCGCCTTCAACGGTATCTACTAGCACATACCGAGAAGCCTGATTAAGACGAAATTGATCGACAACTCTGCCCTCATTATCAGGCAGACCGTCATCAAAATCGGTATCAATTAAGTCTACAACTGTAGAATCCATAACGATGGATCACTAACATAGTTAACCAATTCTATTGGATTAAAATTTGTGCCTGCAGACAACCAGAAGTAAAGAAAACGGATACACAACCGAGATGATATCATGCCAAACACCTACACGATGATAAGTATATCACTCAACAACACAGCAAAACAGATTTATTTTTAGTGAAGAGGGGGAGATGCAACCGTGAGGCAGAAACGGACGAGATAATAAAGCACGAAAACCTGTCATCAAAGATGGGACATACGACATCCTCCCAGACCGACTAATAGCAAGATTCACTCAACAACTAACAAATGACTAATAATCCTACACATACAACTGCTGAATAAGACAACCCATGGCAGAAACCACCCACACAACCGCCGACGTTTTCAGCGAGATAGAAGGAAAGTATAGCAAGTCCGATAAAATAGAGCTCTCAGACGACCAAATGGAGGCTCTCGGAATCTGGACGCCAAACACAAACCCACCTCAGCGGCAACCAACAGTCTCAGGAAAGCAAGATGGTGTTCCACAAAGATGGGGGTTATACAATCTTGGAGATATCGATGGGTACAGCAATACCGAATGGCTTGCGCTAGAAATCCACACCAAACAGCAAGGTGAAAGATACACAAGACCATACTGTATTGGAATCGGAGAAATAACCCTTGAACCGGCAAGCAATCCAGACTTATCAGATCTAAAAGAAAGATTCAAGGAAGAAATCACTCATTGGGCAAAAGAGCGAACTCCAGAAACACCAACTGAAGAGCAATTCAAGACGGTAATTAATTTCATCAACGAATCTGACCGACTAGTAGCTGAACACGCCCTATATGAGGACAGAGGAACATACGCAGCTGTCTACGATGGAACTCATCTATACACAGAACCAACAGCAGGAAGGTGGGAAGGCTACGAAAGCATGATGCAGCCCAAGCTGACAGATGACCAACTCAGAGTAATGAAAGAAGTTGGAATCCAATCACAGAATACGGCTCCACTCGATACAAATCTAACTTGCTCATTCAAAACGAAAATCCTATTTGAATAACAGCAATACAATACCTATGGCTCAAACAGACACAAATACAGACTCAGAGTATGGGGTACATACATACTGCAATGACTGTCAGTGGGCGGCTACTCCACGATCACACCCCACCAAAGACGTATCACGAGCAGCTGTCCGACACACACAATCTGAGAACGGCCATTGTGCCAGTGTCGGACGGTCACAAGAAATCGTCGCCGAAGCGAAAAAGCGAGTTGATACCAACCAATCCTAAAACACCCAATGACAAAAACAACCACCACACAAATTGACGAAGAACAATTGCTAATCGGCCTTGACCGGCTTGCAACAGGATTCGAGAGTGAAGATCCAATCCTACGGAGTGAATCAAAACGAATCGCCAAGCAAAACATCAGACGAGAATCAAAAAAACTCTAATCAAAACACCAATCATTTGTTTGTTTCAGGTGAATCCTAGTAATCGCAGAAATACAGAAACAACACCACCCTTCTTCCTTCAACATGAGCAAAACAAACTCCACCGATAGCAGCAGCATTGACGATAACCTTCTCGCAACCGAGAGTTGTGAAAAAATCATCTCCAATCTCAAAGAAAGTCCCGAACTGCAGTCACAAGGCCTTGGAACTGTATTCAAAGATTGGCTTGATGTTCTCGTAGCAGTATTACGCCGTGATGACGATGCATACGAAACCGCGTTAAACAATCACTTAGTTAATGATTCAAACCACAACACACAAACGCAAGCCGCAGAAGCATTTTCAGAGGCATTTGCAACCTTACATATAGAAACCAAAAACCAAGACAGGCCACTATTAGGGGACGTATATATGGATGTAGGACACAGATCCAAATCGCTGGGTCAGCATTTTTCGCCATATAATGTATGTAGGTTGATGGCTCAAATGCAGATAGACACCGATGAAATCGCTGAGGCAAGCAAACATGACCCACTTAGAGTCGCAGACCCAGCTTGCGGAGATAGCAGAATGCAGATCGCCGTTGCGAAAGCAGCCCGAAGCCAACGGAAAAATATCCCAATCTACGTTGAGGGCGTAGATCTTGATGAAACCTGTGCCAAAATGAGTGTAATCAATCTGTCTATTGATCAGATACCAAGCCGTGTTTATCACGGAAATTCACTAACCCAAGAGATACATACAGCTTGGGAAATCGACCCAAGTTCAAATGGTCTACTACCAGCAGTTAAACAGATAGATAATCCAGACCCACCAATCCAAGCTCACTCAGAAGACGACACATCTAAAGACGACTCCTCTGCTGAACAGACATGCCCGCCAACACAACCGAACGTCGAAAAAGAGAGATCAAACTCAAAACTTGGTGACTTTCTTTAAGCTATCATAACTAAGAGAGCCCCGATTACGGAACATAAGACAGAACCTATTTTTCAACGAAAACAAAATGAGCAACTCACAACAATCAACCATGTATTCAAGTGTAGAAAACCCAATCGAAATCAAATCAAGCTCAATAGTTGTCCCACCACAGGCGCGAATTAATAACCCGAATAAATTCAACGAGTACGTGGGTATAGACTATGTACCAATCGGTATTTTCCATAATAAAGGGGTTAGTGACAAATGGTTTGTTCACGCTAATGCAGACAACACATATACTGGAGAAAGTATTAGGGAATCATTTCCGACTCAAGAATCCGCTTTCGATTACGCCGAAAAACAGTATAGTCAACAATCACATAGGTATAGGTACATCGTTCTTATCGAAAATGAAAGCATAAGCGACATCGAATACGGTCACAGATGGATGGAATACCGAGTTATCCCATCACAGGTTAATGATGGATGGGTACACGGCTTTCACGGTGATCATGACCATAACAAAGGTGGGCCTAAAGAAAAAATCATAGAAGGGGCAAAAGAAGCAGTCATAGAAAACGGATATAACCGGCTTCTAATCGAAAATAAAGACGGTAGTATTGAGAACATCTGGCCTAACTGTTTCTTAGTTAAACCACCATCGCCATTCAAAGGTCAATATCATCAGCAAGAAGCCGAATGAGTATTTTTCTTTAGAGATGCTTGATATATAAAGAAATCAATGTTAGAGAACACACCACTAACTCCACAAGTCACATCTAAATCAGACGAACCAAGGCGACTATGGCCAACTCCAGAGGATGCTGAGTATTCAACCCAGAAAGAAAATGTAACAACATACCCTGAAGAGCCAAGCTGGGAATTCACCATCAGCAGAGAAGTTGAGTCAGGCAACATTACAAGTATTACCGCGGAAAGCCCGGATGAGTATCTTTGGGAACCACTAGCCACCAGTCAAAAAACACCGACTACAGTCTATCAAAAACAGACACGCCCAGCAAGCCAAACTCACCAAGAGGTACAATGGCGGAAATTCTATGTCGAGACAATTGAATTCCATCGTGACAACAATCTGTATGTAACCCTTATCCACAATCCAAATACAACCTGCTACGAAGAAACAGCAAGACTATACAAACAGTCAAATCCAAACACTGTCTCAAAGACTATTACCGCAGCAACGCTCATCGAGGAGCTTATCAAAAGTAAGCAAACAAGTGCAGTAAAACGACGACCGTGTGAATGGGCCTCAACGCCGTCACGTTGGAATTCTACTAGCACGAACGTCACGACATACGAGCAACGAATAATCCCGCCAGACAGCCCATACGAGCGTGTTGAATCCTGCTCTGATCTTAGTTTCGAACGCATCGACGGTAATGGAGCTCACAAGACGGTTGGTGCATTCCTCAGAGGGGATCACACACCGGCAATCAGCCACAATCTCGGAGACACAGGAGGAAAATGGAAAGCAGGGTTTGGTGCGTTCTACACTCCGTCACACTCGTCAGAAAAGCTCTTATTAGCTGTACTAACAATTGAAAACCATCAAAACAGAGCGTACTTTGAAAAACACAACTCCGTATTAATTACACGAATCGCATGCCACCCCTGTAGACCAAAAAATTGCTCTACGTGGATGATTGCACGGGCCAGAGACTATGCAGCAGATCTTGGATATGATCAGATCGGGTCAACTGCTGGAGTAAATTTCAACCAAGGGACTGTCTACAAGGCAGCTGGCTTTGAATTAAACACAGATCTAACAGGGTGGAGAAATGGGGATGGATGGACAAACAGAAATGGCCGGGAATGTGTAAATAAAGGTAACAAGTGGTATAAAAGAAAATATGAATACCAACTTTGACCTTCTCCTGCGGCTGAAGACGTAAGAATCTCAAGCGTTTGGATAGTGAGGATGTTACTCACCTACTACTCAGACACTACCAAAATTACTTATGAAACCCAAAAGCAAACGAGTGAAAAAAGTGCAAATCAACTAATCAGTAATTTGATTAGCCTTGGATACACTAGCTCATCCACCGTGCAGACAACAGACATATGTCACACACAAATAAAACCAACGACAATACTCAAATATACACGATTGCCATTGACAATAATCCAGTAAGAAAAGAGCATTTAATAAAATTACAAAAAAAGTCCCACTACCCAGATAACCATATCAAGACATATGGCTATGATAATAGCCCAATCAAGATCTGCGCCACACCGACTGGAATCAGATGGGTATATGATAATCTTGTTGCATTAGGAGAGAGATTTGAAAAAGAAGACAAAAATTTCGAACAGAATATTGCACACAAAACAGCAGAAATAATCTATCAAAGAGTCAAAAACGATATCAAAATAACTTGTAACCTCCCTGCATCCAAACACCCTTCAAACACAGATTGACTAACGTGTGTTTTTGAAGTGAAGAGTGAGGAATTAAAATGATTATCCGAGCCACTCGCGCTACATTCGGTTCGATGACAAAGCGGTATAAACACGGTGAATATCAGCGTGTCACTCAAACCAAGATCAACCTAAATGGGTCAAAAAAAGTTGCAGAACGCGGGGTCGCAGCTGGACTCAATGGTAGCCATAATAAAGACTACAAAGTCCCCGGTGTCTCAGATCCGCTTATTATCGTCTATACAACCAATCCTCGTCGATCCCACCAGAAAGTACAGGATCAACTCAAACATCTTGGTCTCTGGTTCCATGGTCTCAATCCAATTGAACTTCCTCACACAGGAGAAAATGGAAAACCAACATGGGTTGCAGGATTCAAGACACTACCAAAGGACAGCAACAAGATTGACCGATTCAAAGATACTATTGAGAAAGCGAGTGAGGGTATGTGCTTCACCTCAGAAAATGACGTTGAAGCTAATATTCCTGATCTACAAAAACGACTCTCGACATTTGATGCCATCCCTGAGACCAAGCAAGAAGAAGCACCGACTGTCGAATGAAATGTTTATTTCTAGTAAAATATTGAACTATGAAAGTTACAATTGAGACCGATAACGGAACACAGGAACATACCGGCGTTCAAGAATGGGATATCGATTACACACCAACAGGACTCAGAGTCTTTATCGATGGCCTAGAGGTACACGCTCCATCTGACAGTGCCAGTATCAAATCCATCACAACAAGTGGATTCGGAACCGCAGACCACCTGGATGAAACAGATTCTACACTCACTGCAACAATGGAATCTGAATTTACCGTTGAGAATATCCTCCATATAGATAATCGGTCATATATGACAGTCCCACGAGACATCTATCACGTATTCGGTAAGGAAGCATATGCATATATTGTAACAGCAGCCCACGTACACATACCTCAAGATCACTTCTCAAATAGTATTCTCAAAATGGTCTCAGAAGTGGCCCCTCCAGAAAAACAAGCCCAACTGAATATAGAGTCTGCATACGATCATGCGAATCCAGAAGATACAGACCTGACCAGCATCCACCCAAACGATTTTATTCCAATTGAGCAGCTATCAGAACAAAATATATGGCTCCCAGCTGTACTCTATGATGTCGCAGATAAGTCTGTAGCAAGCGACCTAATCGCCGGGGCTGCAAACAAAATGGTCAGTAACCCCAACAAAGAATACGACACAATTCTAGCAGACGTTTGTAATAAGTGGTTGTCAGACGACCAGTTAGAACACCTGCCATACGATATCAAGATCCCAGATCACATGAAAGTATAACAATGACCACCGAATTCACCCTCATTTCATGCTCCAAATCAAAACTAGATGGTACCCACCAAGCCCGCGATCTTTATACTGAGTCAACCATATTCAAAAAACGAAAGGAATTTGCCCACCAACATGGCGGTAAGTGGGGTATTCTTTCAGCCAAATATGGATATCTACGGCCATGGGAGCATACTGCGTACTATCAAAAGCACATCTCCGAACGGAGTGATATTTGGGGAGTATTTGTACTCCAAGATTTGCTCCCTACACTTGAGTACCATAATATCGACCAAGTAATAATCCTCGCAGGCAGCAGATATATCGAACCAATCAAGAAACCACTCGAAAACAATGGATACACAGTTATAGACTGGAACAAAGGCAAAATGCCAGGGGAGCGGATGCAAGCTCTTGATGAGGAGAACAAACCAGGAACCCAGACAACATTCGAATAACCAGATGAGAACAACAGTACTAGACCGGTATGTAGGGAAACAATTATGTCTCTAAGAATTGCAATTGAAAGTATCTTACAGCCGAATTTCACAGAATATCAAGGCAATCGCAAAAGGCCTACAAGAGAGTCAATAATCCGTCTTTTAGAAGAACGTCCGCCAGAAGGAAAACTAACTGATCAAAAAGTTCAGGCATACTTAGTCGAAATCAGGCTTGGATACTTAACAGACCCCACAGCAGATAACACAACAATCCCGGCAGCAAGAGAAGTATATATGTCGAAAAACGGGTTAATTTTCAAAGCAACGATTAAAGCCCAAGTGACCGACAACGGATCGCTTACACCAGTAAAGAATCCATCGCCAGTGGCCTACCGACCAACTAGCGAGGGCAAAAAAGCAACCGAAGCCCAGCTACAGACATTTCTTCCAATTCTAAAAGAAGCCCACAACCTTTCGTTCGATTGATTGATTGATTTATTTTATTCTGTGAAGAGAAGCGGGTGCCTGACAAACTGGTGGACAATAACTCTATATTGTTTGTTTAGGGGAATTAATGGGATAACTCGGAGAGATACCACGTCCAGCAAGACACACTTATGACAGACACACAACACAAAACACTCGATAGTTTCACGAGTAGCGACACCACAACAAATAGCACTGAAAGTCAATCAACAACCGAATGTTCTCCTTCTGACGGACTAGTAGAGCAGTTAGAAGCCAGTAACATTAGAAGTAGCCAGATCAATACGATCACTAGTAGATACAACACCATCTACTCAGTTATTGAGGCTACAGACTCTGAACTGCTATCACTAGATGGGATCGGTGAGAAAACAGTCGCCAAAATCAGAGACAATGTTGACTCCACGACCGATGTCAGTTATAGTGTTACAGAGACTGACGACGGAAAATATACTATTTCTGATTTGCCCCTCCAGAACACAAAACGTAAGATCATCAACCAAGCAGAGGAAATAATCCTTACATTCCGGAAGAAAGAACAGTTTGGTCATCATCGTGAGATATCGGATGCGCTTACTAGTTGGGCTAGCGAACACCGAGACAATGGATTTGAGACGTTTGACAAGAACTTCTGCAATCAGGTGTATGAATTGACACCCCACGAGTTGAACACCGGAGTGTTGTTTGATCATGACGAGACATTTGAATCTCCGGACGCAGCTGTAGAAGCACTTGAGTCAGCATATCAAAAAGCCCGTGTGATCGTTGTCTTCTGTGGGGATAGAGGCCATCAAGAAGTCCTCACAGATGCGAAAGAGGAAGTCAAGAGTGCCATCAAGAAAAAAGAGCAAGAACGCAAAGAGAAACGACGACAGGAACAGCAGGCAGAGGACTTCCTTGCCGATCAACCAAGTGAAGTCAACGGGTGGACATTCGTGCCAACGCCAGTAGATGGTGTGATCGCCTACAATGGTAAATTCCAAGACCGATACTGTGTAGTTGCTCTCTTCGATGATGGCGACGTTATCAGAATCCGCGCGTTTGCCCACGACAAATGGAAAACCATCGACTGGGAAACCGATGATCTTGGTAGTGAGCTGTATGACAATACAGAATCACATGGTACAGCAAACTTCCCGGAAACGATGAAGGAAGGAGCCCAAGATATGCTAGAATTCCTCCGAAAGGATTGGTTTGAATTCTCTCCCGACGATATTCCCCATCCATACTATCCGTGTCAGACTGATTAACCACTCCGAACACACCAAAGGGTGTTTTTTGATATGAATAGTGGTCATGCAAGAAGAGGAAACAGAAGATGGGCAATCCAATGAAGCACAGAGAGAAGAATGGGACTATGAACTTTCGAGTTGCCCAGATTGTGGTGACTCACTGAATTACAAAGATACACATCCACAATTCCCCCTCACACTCTACTGTGAATCATGTGGCTTTCGAGCAAAAGAACATTGGAAAGTTACTAGAACAGTTCGAACCGACTCATCGAACGGTGAAATGCGCGAAACAGCCGTCTCAACAGAGGAATCATCCAATGCATAACACAACAAAACCAACTCTCACAGCACTATTTGCTGGATCAATCGTACTTGCCAACGTGTTGGCAGCCAAACTCACATGGTTCGAACTACCAGGACTCGGTGGGGTTGCCGTTCCAGCCGGATTCCTTGCGTTCGGCGTAGCATACCTGGCGTCTGACCTTCTTGTTGAATACCACGGGCGTGAGTACGCGGCGAACGTTGTCAACGGCACCGTCCTCACCCTCGTTGTAGCATACGCCCTCGTTTATGCCGCCATCTGGATGCCATCAGCCCCGTTCTACGAAGGCCAAGAGGCCTACACTGCAACACTCGGAGGGTCTGCATCAATCCTTCTGGCGTCAGTCGTCGCCTTAGCAGTTGCCCAACATCTAGATGTCCGACTATTCGCAGGCCTCAAGGAACGGACTGCTGGTGATTACCGATGGTTACGAAACTGTGGATCAACCTTCGCCAGTCAAGGTGTTGACACAGTGGTTTTCATTACCCTTGGATTCGCCGTTTTCCCCGCAATCGGACTTGGCGGCACTCCAACATGGGGTTGGTCGCTTGTCTCAATTATTGCAGGCCAATACACCGTCAAACTACTAGTCGCAGCTATCGACACTATTCCATTCTATGCAGTTACTAGTATCATTGCTAGCCCAGAGACTCAAGCGAGAACAGAGCCAGCAGAATAGCTAACCCCACATTGTCTGTTGATTTTTATTTGTGAGGAGTGAAGTAATATGGTATTTAGAGAGCCAACAGAAGTGTTCGTTGCCGACACACTCAGCAGCTTCCTCGATCAGATGTGTGTTTCAGCACAAACAGTCTTAGAGGAAGTTAACGACGACATCGACAAGAGTGTAATTGAACAGTATAACGACAAAGTAGTTAAACAAAACCAAATCAATTCACTTGACGAGATCCCAGAAGAAACACTCAGAGAAGAGTTGCAATCCTTCCTTGGGGATCACACTGACAGCCTATTCAGAGACTATCTAACCGAACTAGAAGCAGAATATACAGTAGTCAGAACACCAAGCGGATGGGACAAAATCATCAAGTTGGGAGCTCCATCACCTGATGGAGATATTCAAACTGCCGATGCAAACAAGATTACTGAAGCACTAGCCGAAGCCCTATGGGGTGAATGGGTGACTGAAGCCGAAGGCAAATCAGTCGGGCGAGCATGCCACCCTGACCCAACTAACCCTTCAGTTAACGAAGAAGAGGTAGTATCAGTTACCATCAGCACGAATTTAGCTGCCCCATATACAATTCAGACAACTGCGTATAATCACCAACGTAATATCGGGGATCTCCACGGATCAGAAACAGCAAAAACACTGGAAGAAGCAATCAAAAAAGCAACCACACTCGCAAACGAAGTTCACGAAGCCTAATCATCAACAATGTCAGAGATTCAGCCCGAACACCTTGGCAACTTTAGCAACGTCAATCAAGTCGTATCGAACCTCAATCTTAAATCGGAATTAGAAACAGTAACTGGAAAACCAGCTGAAGAAGTGTTGAAAGATGGCTCTGAAACGGCTCCAGGTATTCTAGTAGAAGAACTAATCCAAGAAGCAAATCAAAACTACATTCTCGATATTAATGAACGGGGAGCCCCATTCTCAATCTATCATCTCAACCTCTCCAACCAAGATCCGACCCAAGAGGTGATTAAACATCCAGAAGACCCAGTAGCGAAGTGCCCTGGCTGTGGATATGACACGGCAACGAGCTATACACTGGAGAATGAAGAGCAACAAGACGATCCAGAGTACGCAACCGGAATTTGTGGGGACTGTTTTGCAGGTATGTTAGCAGACA
>P_A23_Liq_3_FmtDRAFT_1000198_pt1 | contig 13179 bp, 11 predicted proteins | sample PonA233FremontCA_FD_10237 | JGI IMG/M metagenome (IMG submission 10237)
GGAGACTGACGCCAGCGTCGAGGAAGCGTTTTCGACGCCGGTTGTGACCGTTTATACGCATACGGTCGTGTTTGAGGAGACCGAGGCACGCGAACAGATTCACGCCCAGACCGGTTGTGATCACCCCTGGCAGTTCTTCTTTGTGAGTCGCATTCGGCTTACACCGCCACGCGACCCAGGGCCGGTGCTGACAAAGCTGGTGCGACGCAAGGCGGCCGCTGGCTTCACCGACCGCCTCGCCGACCGCGGCATCGAACAGATCACCGAACGCGATCGACGCGACAGATCGATCGGCGACAGCGACGGGCTGGGTGTCACCTACGGCGGGCTGGTTCGGCGGTCGATTCAGGATCGTGATCCCGCCGATTCTCCGGCTGCGGTCGACGAGCGCACCGATACCCCCGGTTGCACCGACGATACCGCACCCACGCTGTTGTCGGTGCCGATCACCGCCGTCCTCGGTGTCTGGACGGCCGGTGGCGACTACCACGTTGCCGGCGGTGGGGCCCCAGCCGGGCCGCCCGATGGTGGTCCCTCGGACGTGGTCGACGCTGTCACGGAGACAATCGATCCGAAAACAGCTCATGAGGCGATTCTCGACTTGATCGACGCCTGCGGCCAGGTCGGATAACCGGTTGGCTACCTGTCGAGAATCACCTGACAACAGGCGCGAGCGGCGGCGATATGTTCGTCGGCGATCTCGTCGCCGGTTGTGTCGGCCTCGGCTAACAGCCCGGCGACCTGTTGGACCCGCTGTCGTCTGATTGCCGGATCGATGTTGTCGCTGGCTGCATCCTGTGCCACCGCCTCGGCCTCGCCAAGCCATCGGTTGGTTGCCGGCGGAACCGGTCGCTCGGCCGTGGCAGTCAGATGGGCAGCCAACGAATCGCTTGCGGCTGTGGGGTCTTCTGGAGACGTTTCTGATGGTTCCATACACCTTGTCGTCGGGGGAGCCGCCTAACTGTACTGGCTCCCGCCGTGATCCAACAGGGTTCGCCGTGCGCGGCCGATCAGTGTGGTTTTATGTGTGGTGTCAGTAGCGAACAACCATATGACCGAAACGCCGTCTGTGAGTCGACGACGACTGCTTGCCGCCGGCGGTGTCGGCCTTGGGTTGGCCGCTGCCGGCTGTATGGCACCGGGATCAGAGCGCCGTGTCACGGCCCAGCTCCAACCACCGGAAGATGAACTGGCCGCTGCCCAACAGCAGGCTCAATCAATCCAGCGACAGCAACTGACGGGCAATATCAGCCAAGCGGAAGCCCAACAGCAGCTATCGTCGATTGAAGACGACCTGCTTGGTGGGTTGATCGATGAAGCGACGACAGAAGCCGAATCGCTTGGGATCACCGTCGAAGACTCGATCGAACCCACTACACTATTGCTTTCTGGCTCTGAGAGTGCACTGCTTGATTTCCTCAGTATCGATATCATTGCCAGTTTCAGCGATCCAACTCGTTTTGATGAGCTTCAGTCCGAACAGGAACAGCAACCCCAGACAGCGGAGCCGACAAACCAAAGCGGCTAATCGGAACCGATTGCACACAGAGCCATCTGACACCGATCTTTTTTGCGTCCGCCGCGCCGACTGGAGGTGATGACCGATCCACTGCGTCGTAATCGATTGGCCGAGGAGGGTAGCCCGTATCTCACCCAACATGAGGACAACCCCGTCAACTGGCAGCCATGGGACGAGACCGCTCTGGAAGCAGCCAAAGCACAGGACAAACCGATCTTTCTGTCGATCGGCTACTCAGCCTGTCACTGGTGTCACGTCATGGAAGAAGAGAGCTTTGCGGACGATGTCGTCGCCGAGCGGCTCAACGAGGATTTCATTCCGATCAAGGTCGACCGCGAGGAGCGACCGGATATTGACAGCATCTATATGTCGATCTGCCAGCGTGTCACCGGCCGCGGCGGCTGGCCGCTGACGGCGTGGCTCACCCCGGAGGGCAACCCGTTCTATATTGGCACCTACTTCCCAAAGGAACCACAGGGACAGATGCCGGGGTTGCTCGATCTGTTGGAGAAGATCGCGGCCTCATGGAACGATCCTGAGGAGCGAAGCGAGATGCAAACCCGCGGCGAGCAGTGGGCTGACACCGCCCGCGACAAGTACGACACCCCTGACGTTGACAGCACAGGCGAGGTGCCGGGCGACGACACCCTTGACAGTGCGGTTCGAACCGCCCTCCGGTCGGTTGACGACGAGTACGGCGGCTTCGGCTCCGATGGCCCGAAGTTCCCCCAGCCGGGGCGGCTCGATCTGCTGTTGCGCACAGCGGGTCGCAGCGGCACCACCGACGCACTAACGGCGGTGACGGCAACGCTTGATGCGATGGCTGACGGCGGGGTGTACGATCACCTTGGCGGTGGGTTTCACCGCTATGCGACCGACCGGGAGTGGACGGTGCCGCACTTCGAGAAGATGTTGTACGACAACGCCGGGTTGCCACCGTTGTATCTCGCCGGGTATCAACTCACCGGCGACGAGGGATACGCTGAAACTGTCGATGAGACGCTAGCGTTTGTCGAGCGCGAGCTCACCCACCCCGATGGCGGCTTCTACAGCACACTCGACGCTCGAAGCGGCGACGAGGAGGGGTCGTTCTACGTCTGGACGCCTGCGGACGTTCATGCTCACCTCGATGACCCGGCGGCGACGCTGTTCTGTGAGCGCTACGGCGTGACCGACGGTGGCAACTTCGAACGTGGGACGACCGTGTTGAACGTCTCAACGACGGTCGACACACTCGCCGACGACCACGATCTGTCGACCGATGCGGTTACTACCAAGCTATCCAACGCCCGCGAGACACTGTTTGCGGCCCGCGAGGAACGAACCCGACCACCACGCGACGAGAAGATCTTGGCGGGCTGGAACGGGATGATGATCTCGGCGTNCGCGGACGCCGCACGCATTCTTGACACCGATTACGCCGAGTCGGCTCGTGACGCACTTGACTTTGTCACCGATCACCTCCTCGACAGCGAGACAGGTCGACTCCAACGGCGGTTCATCGACGGCGATGTTGCCGGCGAGGGGTATCTGGAGGATTATGCCTTTCTCGCACGCGGCGCGTTCGACCTGTATCAGGCGACCGGTGACCTCCAGCCGCTTAGTGTCGCGCTTGATCTCGCCGAAACGATCGTCTCGGCGTTCTGGGACGCGGAGACAAAAACGATCTATTTCACGCCTGATGACGGCGAAGCGTTGGTGACACGCCCACAGGAACTCACCGACAGCTCGACACCATCGAGTCTCGGCGCGACCGTTGANCTGCTCTGTGAGCTTGCTGGCTTCGTTGCCGACGCCGACTACCGAGAGATCGCCGGTGAGGTGTTGGCGACCCACAACAACCGCATCACCGGGAACCCGCTCCAACACGTCTCGCTGACGCTGGCAGCTGATCGTTACACCAACGGCGGCGCGGAACTCACCGTTGCGGCCGACAACCTCCCGAGCGACTGGCAGGACACGTTAGCCGACCGCTATCTGCCGGGTGTCACGCTTGCACACCGGCCGCCGACGGAGTCGGGACTTCAAGCGTGGCTTGATGAACTCGGGCTGGAGACCGCGCCGCCGGTTTGGGCCGACCGCGATGCTCTCGACGGCGAGCCAACGATCTACGCCTGTGAGTCGTTTACCTGTTCGCCGCCAAAGCGGTCGTTGACGCCGGCCTTGGAGTGGCTGGACGCAAACCGGTAGAGCCGAACGGTTTGATCGGACAACAGTACCCGATCCCAGACCAACGAGCCGACACCCCGCGTGGTAGAGTGGTGCTACGGCCGTCGTGGCCGACACCGACCGGGCAGATCCGGCGATGTGTTTGAATCTCATCGGTGCTCTACGGACCGTGTCGGCTCGTGTCGCGACGACCCCTGGGATTTAATACGAGCTGTCAGGTACGTGTGGGTAAATATGTCACACAACATACGAAGGCGGGATGTCCTGAAAGCAGTTGGTGCGAGCGGAACGGTCGCGCTGGCTGGCTGTGCCGGCAACGGCGGCGGTGGCGATGGCGGCGGTCGAACGCTCAGCCAAGGTGTGTTGATGCCGCTGTCGGGCGACCTTGGTAATCTCGGCCAACCGATTCGTGACGGCGCGACGCTGCCGTTTCGACTTCTTGAGGGAGACACAGAGTTTACGATCGACAGCCAGGTCGAAGACACCCAGACCGACCCCAATGCCGGCCAGACAGCCGCAAGTTCGCTTGTTGATGCCGGCTATCCGGCTGTCACCGGCGCGGCGGGTTCGGAGGTCACAATTCAGGTCGCAGAGAACGTGTTTATTCCGAACAACGTCGTCGGTTGCTCGCCAGCCTCAACATCGCCGGCGATTACTGATCTTGACGACAACAACCTCATCTGGCGAACCCCACCAACCGATGCCCTACAGGGACAGGTGCTGGCACAGGTCGCCAGCGACGACATCGGCGCGTCAACGGCCGCGACGCTGTACGTCAACAACTCCTACGGCCAGCTCCTCTCGGAGAGCTTTGCCTCGGCGTACGGCGGCACCGTTCAGAATCAAGTCTCGTTTCCGAAGGGTGCAAGTTCCTACAGTTCGCAACTGAATCAAGCACTCAGCGATGGTCCGGGTGTCATCATCGTTATCGGCTACCCGGAAAGTGGTGTTCAGCTGTTCCGCGATTATTACTCAGGGAATCCCGGGGAAACGCCGTTCCTCGTTACTGATGGCCTTCGGGATCCGGCCCTGCCTAGCGATGTCGGCAACGCGATGTCGAACGTTCAGGGAACCGCACCACTTGCAGCCGGTCCTGGCAATGAGTTCTTTACCACCGAGTATCAGAACGCCTACGACGCCGAACCCGGTGTCTTCACCTCACAGGCCTTCGACGCAACCGCGGTCTGTCTGCTCGCCAACGCTGCTGCCGGCGAAAATAGCGGCNCGGCAATCGCCGAGCAGATGGGGGCCGTCGCCAACCCCGGCGGCGAGGAAGTGACGCCATCAACGCTGGCTGATGGGCTGGCGATGGCCGCCGAGGGTACTGAGATCCAGTATCAGGGTGCCTCCAGTGCTGTTGACTTCGATGACAACGGCGATCTGACCGCGGCGACATACGAACTGTTCGGTTTCCAAGAGGGTGGTGGGGTCGAGACCGTCGACGAGATCGCGTTCTCCGCCTAAATCGCGATTTAGCCGCCGAGAAACTGTTTTCTGACCGCCGGATCGTCTAACAGCGTGTCGCCGTCCTCCTCGTAGCGATTTTCGCCTTGAACGAGGACATAGCTCCGATCACACCGCCTGAGCGCCTCCTTCGCGTTCTGTTCGACCATGAGGATCGCCGTTCCATCGTCGTTGATGCGGTCGATCCGGTCGAACATGTCGTCGACGAGGTCTGGCGCGAGGCCGGCACTCGGCTCATCAAGCAACAGCAGGTCTGGATCGAGCATCAACGCCCGGCCCATCGCCAGCATCTGTTGTTGGCCGCCCGACATCGTCCCCGCCTTCTGGCCCTGTCGCTCCTCAAGAATCGGGAAGCGGTCGTAGACGGCCTGTATAGCGTCGTCGGGCACCTCATCGAGCACATACGCGCCCATTTCGAGGTTTTCTGTGACCGACAACGACGGAAAGACGTTGTCCGACTGCGGCACGTAGCCGATGCCGTGGTGGATGATCTCCTCGGGCCGAAGCCCATGGATCGGGTCATCGTTGAACTCGATGTGGCCGCCCATGTAGGTCGTCAGCCCAAAGACCGATTTCATCGTCGTCGATTTGCCCGCGCCGTTGGGCCCGACAATGGTGACGTACTCGCCGTCGGCGACATCAAGGTCAACGGTTTCGAGGATCTGAAGATCGCCGTAGCCGGCGTCTAGCGATCGAACAGACAGCAGGCTGTCGTCGTAGGTTGTTACCTCGGTGGTCGCGGTCGCCTCGCTCATTGTTGCTCACCAAAGTAGGCATCGACAACCCGTTCGTTGGTCCGGATCGCCTCGGGACGACCCTCAGCCAAGAGTTGCCCTTGATGCATCACGATAACGGGATCACAGTGTTCCATGATGATATCCATGTCGTGTTCGACCAGCAGGAAGGTCAGCCCCTCCTCGGCTCGCAGTTGATTGATGCGGTCGAGTAGTTTCGCTTCCAGCGTTGGGTTGACACCGGCAAACGGCTCATCAAGGAGGAGCATATCGGGATCGGTCATCAGCGCGCGGGCCAACTCCAGCAGTTTCCGTTGGCCGCCGGAGAGATTACCGGCCTGTTCCTCCGCAAGATGGTCGATCTCGAAGAACTCAAGGGATTCCCACACCGCCTCGCGTAGCTCGGTTTCCTCCTCGACCACACCGTTTCTGAACGGTGGGAGTACCGACCGATAGAGCGCCTCACCCTGTTGTCGCTGTGGGGCGAGCATCAGGTTTTCGAGGACGGTCATCTCGGCCAGCTCGCGGGCGATCTGGAAGGTTCGCACGAGCCCGCGGGTGGCGATGGCGTTCGGCGCGAGCCCGGCGATATCCGTCCCGTTGAAGTAGACCGCGCCGTCGGTCGGCTCCTGAACCCCCGTAATGCAGTTGAACGTGGTTGATTTCCCCGCGCCGTTCGGCCCGATGAGCCCGGTGAGAGATTCATCAGCAACCTCGAACGACGCCCCGTCGACGGCGGTAATCCCGCCGAACTCCTTGCGGAGGTTTTCGACGCGGAGCGGTGGTTCTCCGGCGGTGTCGCCGGCCGGATCTTCATCGACACTATCGACGGCTGACCCGCTACTCATCGTCGACACCCCCCTCAGGGCCGGTTAGATCCGACCCAGTGTGGCCCCTGTTAAGATTGACGGCCGCGGCTGTCTCGGTGCGGTGGCCGAGCAGCCCCTCGGGGCGATTCTGCACCAGATAGACCAACAACACGCCGACGAACACAAACCGGAGCGCGGGAAGCCGTTGGTTCAACATATAGCCCAACAGGGGGGCGATCTCGCCGGCCACGATCGGGCCGATCGCGGCGACGAAGTTGTTTGGTTCAGCCTGGATCGAAACGGTTTGTTCGATGATATTAGGGAGATACTGCGGAAGAAGAAAGAGGAGATTGGCGAACACCGCGCCGCCGAGGATGCTGCCGGTGTTCGAGCCAGCCCCGCCGATGATGACCGCAATGAAGATGTAGAAGGTGAGCTGTGGGCGGAAGGCCTGCGGGTAAACCGCGCCGGTGCCGAACCCTTGCCAGAGCACGCCGGCCAGCCCCATCAGCGCGCAGCCGAGCATGAACGTCTTGATCTTAAACCGGTTGGTGTCCTTGCCGAGCGATTTGGCGACGACCTCGTCTTCGCGGATCGCCTTGAGCACGCGCCCGAACGGCGAGTTGCCGACGCGAGCCAACAGCGTGTAGACAAGAAAGACGATGACCGCAAGCACCAGCCCATAGGTAAGCTCAACGATGACAGCACTCCGCACGACGCCGAACACGGATTCAAAGAACCCAAAGATAGCGGTTCCGATCGGTGTTGTTTCCGACGCCGCACTGCTCGGATCGACGTAGTAGATCGCCCGGAGAGGGTTGCTCGGGAAATCACCGATGCCGCTGGCCCCACCGGTGCCGAGGGTGATCCCGCCGGGCAGCGTGAACGTGCTAAACGCCGGCGAGTTGTAGGTCAGTCGGATGATCTCCGAGATCGCGACCGTGACGATAGCGAGGTAGTCGGCGCGCAGCCGGAGGGCCGGCAACGCGGTCACGAGGCCAACGAGTGCGGCCGCAAACATCCCACCGACGATCCCGACCGCGACCGGGAGGCCGAGGCCGGGTGGCGAGCCCGTCGGCGGCGCGGTCAACATCGCCATCGTGTAGACGCCGACAGCCATGAAGCCCGCGATCCCGATATTGAACAGCCCGGCGTACCCCCAATGAAGATTCAACGCGAGAACGATCAGCGCGTAGACCGCGGTGAAAAAGGTAACCTGGCCGAGAACCGAGATCAGCCCCGCGATATCGTAGTTGAGAATCGTGCCGACCACAAAAAAGAGCAGGTAGAACGCGGCCATCGCTGTGAGAACGAGTGCGGCATCGGAGCGTTCAAGCAGCTCGCGGAACTGCGTGAGCCGACCGGTCTGGAACTGATCGCTGCTCATGCGGTGCTCACCCCGCCAAAGATGCCCTCTGGACGGAACAACAGCACAAAGATCATCAGCCCGAAGGCGACGGGTTCGGCGAAACTGGAGAGATCGCCGGTCAGCCAGATCAGCGAGAGCCGACTCGCCAGCCCGATGACGAGGCCGCCGACAATCGCGCCGTACACTGAGCCGATCCCACCCATGATGACGGCGGCGAAGATCAGAAGCAACAATAGCCAGCCGAGATCGTAGGCGATGGTGCCCTGTGTGAGAACAACGAGGTAGCCGGCCGCGCCGGCCAACCCGCCGCCGAGAATCCACGTGGTTCGGATCACACCCTCGACCGGAATCCCGGTGACCTGTGCAAGATCGCGGTTGTCGGCCATCGCCCGCATCGCCTTGCCGAGCTTGCTTCGCTGTAAGAGGAGATGGACGCCGGTCATCAACAGGAGAGCGATGACGACGATCGTAAGCTCATGGGCGTTGACAACGACGCCGCCGATGTCGTAGGCAGGCACCCGGCTGATGTCGGTGACGCCCTGTCGACCACTGTAGAAGAAAAAGACGATGAGATATCGGAGTGCGAAGGCGACCCCGATACTCGCAATGAGCAGCGTGATCCCGTCGGCCTCGCGGATCGGCCGGTAGACTGCCCGATCGATCAGCAGCGAAACACCGATCGTGAAGCCGACAGCGACGACGAGCCCGGCGAGAATGCTAGCCGGTGTGTTTGTGATGCTGACGCCGACATCGCCGGGGGCAGGGCCGTCACCAGCCCCGATGAGCAGCAGACCGCCGGCCGCATACCGGTCGATCCCGGCCAGCAGGTAGGCGACCGCCCACCCGGAAAACGCACCCCACGAGATGTAATCGCCGTGAGCGAAGTTCGCAAATCCAAGGATGCTGTAGGTCAATGAGAGGCCGATTCCAGCCAGCCCGATAAGCAGGCCGATCACCAGTCCGTCCCAGACAAACCCGCCGAACCGCGCGGCAGTGAGGCCGTCGCCGAGCAGCTTTGCGATGAGGTCACCGACTAACAGCAGGGCGACGGCCGAAACGACAACAAGCCCGGGTTGGTCGCGTAGCAGTCGTCGACCGCGTGCGTATGGCTCCATTCGTTCGCCCGGAAAACAGCAGTGCTAATAAAAGAATCTTCCCACGGGTTGTGTGGTGATCGTCGGCTTGCTGCGGTGGTGCTACGGCGGGTCGACCCCAAGAGACTTTTTATGCCCCGCACCCTACAAGTGGATACTTGAATGACGGATCACGAACCCCGTCCTCCCGGCGTCGATCCCGAAGCCGACCTTGCGTGGTGCCACGAAGCGGTCCAAGGGGTCTCCCGCACGTTCGCGCTGACGATCGACGCGTTGGATGAACCCATGTCGACACACATCTGTCTGGGGTATCTCCTCTGTCGTGTTGCCGACACGATCGAGGACGCAAACCACATTCCGCCTGACACGCAGGCCGACCTCCTCCACACGTACGATGCGTCGATCGACCCTGAGGCCGACACCGACATCGATGCGTTTCGCTCGGCCGTCGACGAGTGGCTCCCGCCCCGCAAAGAGCAGTCAGATGACTGGATTGTCGTCGACGAAGCACCCCGCATCGCCGCAACCTTTGGGGAACGCCCCGATGATGTCCAAGCGGCCATAATCCCGCCGGTACGCGAACTCATCGACGGGATGGCGATGTTTGTTGATCGACACGCCGACACCGGCGGGCTCCGCATCACCGACGGCGACGAGTTAGAGGAGTACTGCTATTACGCTGCCGGCACCGTTGGAACGCTTATCACGAATCTGTTGACCCGCGGCGAGATCGCCGCCGACCGCCGCCAGCAACTGTATGATACAGCTGTCGATTTTGGCCTGTTGTTGCAGTTGGTCAACATCTCAAAGGATGTCTACGACGATTACACCGAGGAGAACAACGTCTACCTACCGGCCGAATGGCTCGCCGAGAACGGTGTCGAGCAGGATGCTGTCGTCGATCCCGACAACCGAGAGGGTGCGGCGACCGTCGTCAGCCGCACGGTTAGCCACGCCCGGTCGTTTCTTGATGATGCCGAACGCTATCTACAGGCGATGCCGCTGCGACACGGCAACACCATGGCGGCGTGGGGGGTGCCGTTCTTGCTTGCGGTTGGAACGCTTCGTGAGCTCCGAAGCCGCCCGGAGGACGCCCTCACCGACCGGGGTGTGAAGATCTCCAGACAGGAGGTCGGCGCGGTGATGACCGCGATGCACGGCGAGGATGGCGACTCCTTACCTGAGCTTCGCGAACTGATCGCCGCCCAGCCGTACCATACCGCGGTCTCGAACGCCGACTAGCCCAAATCCACGCGCTTTTGTTGGTGCTCCCGGAACAGCAGGTATGAGCTTTGAGAAAGACGATACCGTGGTGCTAGACGACAAACACAGCGACTACGACGGCGAGACGGGGACGATCACCCAAGTCGTCGACAACATGTTTGGCGATGCGACCTACACGATCAGCTTTGAGGATGGCCAAGAGACAGGCGTTCCCGAGGATGATCTGTCGGTCGCCGACGCTGCGGCTGACGACGACTAAAGCCACGGAGTTTTTACTACCACACGCATAACAGATCGATACCACTGAACCGGCAACACTGGCTCGGTCGCTCGATATGACGGCCACGGTGACACGCTACTTCAGCCGTCGTGTGAGCCGCTGTGGTATGCCCTATGGATACCCAACGCCCACCGATTGACGACCACGAGACGATCACTCAAGCGGTACCATCCGTCTGTGTGGTGCCCGTTGGCCAACAGGGGTGTTCCGGACGCGGCCGAGTGCGCCGCCGTAGTGCCGTTTAGACCGAAGCTAACTGGTGACCTAATGACCTCAAACACGACCGAATCGCGGGTATTGGCGGCGATCGACGAGCGGCGCAGTCGCATCAACGACGCCATCGACGAGGAACTGCCGGTACAGACGCCGGAACGGCTGTATGAGGCCTCCCGATATCTGCTGAAAGCCGGTGGGAAGCGACTTCGACCGACTGTCACGCTGCTGGCCGGTGAAGCCCTCGCCGATATCGAGCCAGCTACCCATGAGTACCGGGCGTTTCCGACCCTGGCCGGTGCTGAGGTCGATCTGATGCGGGCGGCGGTGTCGCTGGAGGTCATCCAGTCGTTTACCCTGATCCACGATGATATCATGGACGACGACGACCTCCGGCGGGGCGTGCCCGCGGTGCACAACGAGTACGATACCTCGACGGCGATTCTTGCCGGCGACACACTGTACTCTTCGGCCTTCGAGATCATGGCCGATACCGGCGGCGAGCCGGCCAACGCGTTGGCAGCGATGCGACTGCTCTCCTCGACCTGTACGAAGATCTGTGAGGGCCAAGCTCTGGATATCGCCTTCGAAACCCGAAGCGACCTGCTGCCGGCGGAGTATCTGGAGATGGTCGAACACAAAACCGCCGTTCTCTACGGAGCTTCCGCAGCCGTTCCGGCCGAGCTACTGGGTGCCGACGACGAGGTGGTCGAAGCGATGTACCAGTACGGCATCGAGTCCGGACAGGCCTTCCAGATCCAAGACGACGTGTTGGATCTCACTGTCCCAAGCGAAAAGCTGGGTAAACAGCGCGGCTCTGATCTCGTTGAGAACAAGGAGACGCTGATCACGCTGCATGCCCGCCAACACGGTGTCGATGTCGACACTCTGCTTGAAGTCGATAGCGTCGAAGCGGTCACCGAAGCCGAGATCGATGACGCCGTCGCCGAGCTTGCGGCCGCTGGCAGCATCGATCACGCCCGCGAGAAAGCCGCCGAACTCACCGAACGCAGTAAAGATCGGCTCTCGGTGCTTCCTGACAACGACGCCCGCGGATTGTTGGAAGATATCGCCGACTATCTGATCGACCGCGGCTACTAAACGGCTGTTTGTATGGCAGCCCTGTGTTGGCTGAGACCGATCAGTACTACGCCGCCGAGCCTTAGTTAAGCTTCGTCGCGGCGTCCTGTTTGAGCAGCACCTCGGCGTTGGTGGTGGGCAGCGTCACGACATCCCCCGCTTGTAGCGTGTATTCGCGCTCGTCGACCCCGAAGATCGTCCCGACATCATCGGTGATCCGTACCAGTGTCCGCGGTGTTGTATCGGCGGCCGTGGCGACCGATTCGGTCGTTGCGTCGGCTTCTGCCCGCGCTGACTGCTGGGCTGTCGAGCCGTTTACCGTTGGCTCAGCGGCTACATCTGATTGTGGCATCGTCGTTGTAGCTGTCGTGCCGGCTGCGGACGATTCAGTCGGTGGTGAGTCAGTCGATGGTGATTCGGTCGCTGCTGGCTCGGGCTGTGGCGTTGACGACTCATCCGATCTAGGGGGTGCCGGCGACGGAGATGATGGCTGTGTCGGTGATGTGTCGTTGTGCTGTTCGGACGGCACCGTGCTTCCGCCGTCGGGCGTCGGGACGCCGTCGTCGCCGGTGGCGGCATCGCTGTCACCAGCGTACTCGGGGTCGTTGGGCGGCTCCGCCGCCACCGGTCGCTTCTCCGCACCGGGGTTGGCATCGGTCGCCTCGCCCATCGCACTGGCCAAGACATCGTCGGCCTCGGCATCGGCTTCCGGTGGCGTCGGGTGCGGTTCCGCACCGTGGGCGTTTGCGCCGCCGACTGTCGTCGGGTCGTCATCGGCTGTCGCTGGTGGGGTTGCCGATGGCTCAGTTGGTGGGGTCGATTCGGTCGGTGTGGATACTGGTGAGTCGGCGGTGTCGGTCGGCGGCGATATGTCATCGGTTTGTTCGCCGGCCAGCACATCAAGAACGGATGTCTTGTTCTGTTTGATCCGTGCGACAAGGTCGTCGAACAGCTCCTGTTCTTCGATCGTCATCCCCTTTTCGCTGGCGGACATATCCGCGGCCGCAAACGAGGCGAGTTTGACGACCTTGCCGACGCGTCGCTCATAGAGGGCCTCGGCGACCTCCTCGGCGGTATCGAGCTTATCGGAGCGCTGTCGGACCTCGTCGTCGCTAAACGGATTGTCAACCTGTTCGGCCCGGCGGTCGCGCTCGGCGCGCAGATCCTGAATGTAGGCCGCGACATCCTGATAAAACGAGTCCCGCAGCTGCTGGAGGCTGTCTT
>P_A23_Liq_3_FmtDRAFT_1000200_pt1 | contig 13156 bp, 13 predicted proteins | sample PonA233FremontCA_FD_10237 | JGI IMG/M metagenome (IMG submission 10237)
CCGCCGCCGACGTCGAGGAGGCGCTCGATCGGACACTCGGCGTGGGCGAGCCCCGCGGCGAGCGCCTCGCCGTCCGCCGGCGGCATCGCGAGGTCGTACAGCGGCGCTACCCGGTCGAAGAAGCCCACGTCGCCGAGTCCGTACATGAGCGGAATGAGCCCGGCGACGGATAAAGAGCCACCGACCGTGTTTAACCGCTCGACGCCGTACGACGACCCATGGAGTACGCGCTCGTCTGTCCCCCGGACGAGGGGACCACCCTGCGGCTCGATTACCGGGCCTTCGCGTACGCCGGGAAGTTCGTCGTCGGCGGGCCGGGGAAGTCGGTGATCCGGACGCCGGACGGGAGCCCGGCCGCGCCGGAGTGGGAGCCCGACGAACCGCTGCCGGAAACGGTCAACCCCGACGCGTTCGACGAGGACGTGATCGCCGCCGTCTCATTCTCCGCGGACCGCACCGACCCCTCCTGCTGTCGACTCCGCTACGTCACCGTCCACGCCGCGCGGCGCGGCGAGGGGATCGGCCCGCGGCTCATCGGCGAGACCGTCGCCGACCTGTCCGCCGCCGGCTTCGAGCGCGTGAAGATCGCCGTGAACAACCCGTTCGCGTACGAGGCGTGCCACAAGTGCGGCTTCGCGTACACGGGGGAGCAGACGGGTATCGCCGAGTTGGAGCTGGCGCGACCGGCGGCGGCGCCCGCGGACGCAGAGCCAGAGCGGTACCGCGAGGGGCTGGAAGCGTTTCGCGAGACTGACGGGGAACTGAGTCGAGCGGAGCGCCGATTCGTCGCCGAGCGGCTGAAGCGCGGGCCTCCGGAACTCGACCGGAGCCCGCGTGACGGCGGCTAGTTGAGCGCCCAGATCGCGTAATTGAGCGCGGTCGCGAAGCAGACCCACGCGAGGTAGGGGAGGAGAAGCGCCGCCGCGCGCCGGTCGACGCGGTCGAACGCCCAGACCGTCGCGACGACCAAGGGGAGGAGGACGGCGAGGACGACGAGCCCGAGGTCGGCGCGTTCGAGCCCCCAGAAGACCGGCGACCACGTGACGTTCAGGACGAGCTGGATCCCGAACAGCGCGAGCGCCGTTCGTACGCGCCCCGCCGACGCCGCACCGTCGCGTCCGGCGAGAGAGACGAGGGCGGCCGCGGCGCCGCACAGCGCGTACAGGATCGGCCAGACGACGCCGAACGCCCAGCCGGGCGGGTAGAAGGCGGGCAGCTCCAGCGCCGCGAACCACGCGCTCTGTGTCGTGGTGAAGGGGACGCCGAGCGCGCCGATCAGGTTGACGGCGACCGCCGCGCCGGCGATGCGGAGGATGTCGCGTCGGTCCGGAAGCCGAGAGGTCGCGGTCGTCGCCATGGGCGTTCTCGACCCCGCTCGGGCTTAAATCCCGCTCAGATCGCGTCGTAGTCCTCCCGGAACGTCTCCAGCGTGGCCGCGAGCACGCCGATCACGATGGGGCCGACGAAGAGCCCGGTGAACCCGACCGAGTAGATGCCGCCGAACACGCCGAGGAGGATGACCGCGGGGTTGAGGTGCGCCTGCTGGTCGATGACGAGCGGTCGGGCGTAGTTGTCAACCATCGCGATCACCGCGACGCCGTAGACGGCGAGGAACACGCCCGCGGTCACCTGGTCGATGATCACGAGGTATGCGGCCGCCGGCCCCCACACGAAGAAGGCCCCGATGAGGGGTAAAAGCGCCAGCACCGCCATCACGAACGTCCAGAACACCACGTTGGGGATGCCGGCGGCCCACAGGCCGAGCCCGGCGACCAGTGCTTGGAGCAGCGCGACCGAGATGTGGCCGATGACGACCCCCCGAGTCATCACGTTGACGCGGTCGACGAGGTCGGCTGTGACCTCCGCCGGCAGCGGGCTCGTCTCTCGGATCCACCCGACGAACGCCGGACCGTCGATAAGGGTGTAGTACACCAGAAAGAGCGCGAGCGACAGGCCGACCGACGCTCGGATCGCCGTGTTCAAAACACCGCTAAACCCGCCGAACAGCGTCTGGACGAGTAGTTCGCCGCCGGTCTGGAGGAGATCGCCGATCTCGGGGTCCTGTCCCGTGAGCGTCGCGATTTCGGCTTCGATCGCGGCCACGTTTATCGACGTCTCGCCCGCCGCGATCGCGGTGAGGTCGCGGACGAACACCAACGTGATGTACGCAAGCGGCAAGATCACGGCGACGATGGCGGAGAGGATGAGCGTCAACGCCGACAGCATCTCGCCGAACCGCGTCGAGACGCGACGGCGGAGCCGGCGCGTGAGCCGCCGGTGGAAGGGGTAGAGGATGAACGCGAGGATCGCCGACGCGATCACGTACTCGACGAACGGGAGGATGACGAAGAGCGTGAGGAGCGAGACCGCTCCCATGAGCAGGAGGAGGAACGATTGCCCGCGGTTCATACGCCACGGTGTCCCCCGCGGATTATAAACGTGCCCGGCAGGCGGACGCGGTCGGCGGGTCTGCCGGCGAACGCGAGAGCGAAGGCGGATCTACCGACCGACCGTGACGGCGATCAGGCGCTCGCTTCGTCTTCGTCGAGGCCGGGCGCGGTCGCCGGGTCTACCTCCTCTGGCTCCTCTGCGCCGCCGCCCACGACCGTCTCGCCGTCGTCGGTCTCGACGTACACGTCGTCGGCGAAGCCGGCTAGCGCGTTCTCGTACTCCGGCTCGTCGAGCTTCCCCGGCGTCTCGGGGGCCTCGGCGAGACCCTCGGGCGGGCGGAACTCGCCCAGCGGGTCGTCGATGGTGATCCCGAAGTCGGTGAAGAAGGACTCGTACCGGCGGTAGTGCGCCTCGAGCTCGTCGCCCGGGATCTCCATCATCTCCGTCCAGCCGTGGTTGAAGAAGTCGAAGTTCGCCTGAACGTGGGTGATCTCGCGGGCCTCGGCCTCCGGGAACCCGGCCTCCAAAGCGGCGACGTAGGTGTCCATCGTCGCGTCGAAGAAGCTGTCGAGGTGATCGCGGCGCTCCTCGCGCCGGTCTTCGTCCGCCTTGTTGAGGAAGATGCTCGTGTGGAGGTCGACGAGCTTGTCGTTGGCGACATCGCCGACAACCGGCGTGGTCAGCGCCTTCTTGGCGGCCCAATGACGGATGTTCTGCCGGATTTTCATATCCGCGATTGGGCCGGGACGCTCTTGAATGTGTGGCGTCTCATCGGGTCGAAGCGCGACCCGGCAACCGTTTCAGCTCTCGCCGAGCGCGTACACGTCACCCGCATGGGTCGCCGCGAGGACGACGCCGTCGACGACGGTCGGGGCGGCGCGGACGCCCTGGAGGAGGACGTCGGTGTAAGAGCGCTCGCGACTCCGGAAGGACCACCGCTCTGTCCCGTCTTCGACCGCGATCGCGCGGACGGTCCGACCGTCGCCGAGGTACGCGACCCCGTCCGCGACCATCGGCGCGGTCGCGCCGGCGATCTTTTCGTCGCTCCACAGGCGCTCGCCGCCGTCGCCGACGGCGACGAGGCCGAGTTCAGTCGGAACAACCGCTCTGTCGGCCGTGACGGCGACCGATCGCCGGACGGGCCCCGGGAGGTCGTCAGTCCATTCAACGCTTCCGTCGCCGAGGTCGAGCGCGTACAGGGTCCCGGCCCGCGTTCCGATCAGGACGCGGCCGTCGGCGACGGTCGGCGTCGCGGTCGCGTCGCCGTCGACGTCGGTCGTCCACAGTTCCGCTCCCGAGGCGGCGTCGTAGGCGACGACACGAGGACCGCCCGCGCCGTAGACGACAGTTCCGTCGGCGATGGCGGGCGCGGAAGCGTACTCAGCGAGGTCGTTGCGCCACCGTTCGGTCCCGTCGCGGTCGAACGCCGCGACGGTCTGCGTCTCGTAGCCGCCTCCCACGAACACGCCGTCGGTGGTCACGGTCGGCGCCGTCGTGATCTCCGCGTCGGTCAGCCGCCGCCACCGCACCTCNCCGCTCTCGGCGTCGACGGCCGCCAGTCCGCGGTCTGTCTCGCCTCCGCCGTTCCACACCGTCACGTATGCGATGCCGTCGCGAACCGCCGGCGTCGACGACCCGTCGTGACCGACCTCCGTCGACCACTGTACCTCGCCGGTCGCGAGACCGAGACGAAACAAGGTCCCCGAGAACGAGACGTACACCCGATCGCCCACGACGACCGGCTGTGAGTGGTCGTACCGGTACGGCGTCCGGCGCCAGAACACGTCGACATCGTCTTTCGGTCCCGCCTCCTCGCGGTGTCCTCCGTGCGCCGGTCCCCACTGGAACTGCGAGCGTGCGCTGTCCTCGGCGCCGTTCGTCTCGACCTCCCGGTTCAGTTCGGGGTCCGGGCGGTCGCTGTCCGATCGCTCGTCGTCGCCGCCGCGCACGTTGTCGAGACAGCCACCAACTCCGACGAACCCACCGACCGCCAAGGTGGAGAGGGCAGTTCGTCTGTTCACGCCGCAACGTCCCCGAGAGGATTATAAGTGCCTTCTGTCGCCGGCGGGGTCGAGGCTTCCGTGGTCGGAATTATTATTGTGTGTGGAGCGCAATACTAAGCCGATCATGGACGACGCTGACGACTGGGCGGCGCAGGTGGAGGCGCAGCGAGCGGCGAAGGTCGAGCAGTTCCGCGACTCGGCCCGGTCGCCGCTGCCGGTCTCGATGCGAGGCGACGCGTTCCCCGGACTGGCGTACTTCGATCCGAACCCGGCGTTCCGGTTCGTGGTCCCGCTCCACGAGCACGACGAGAAGGAGACGGTGACCGTCGAGACGACCGCCGACGGTGAGCAGACGTACAGCCGCTGGGGCGAGTTCCGCTTCGAGGTCGACGGCGAGCAGGCGACGCTTCAGGCGTACCGACCGGCCGACGGCGCGGACCGGTTCTGGGTGCCGTTCCGCGACGCGACCAGCGGCGAGGAGACGTACGGCGCCGGTCGCTACCTCGATCTGGAGCCCGACCGCGACCGCGTCGACGGCGAGTGGATCGTGGACTTCAACCTGGCGTACAACCCGACGTGCGCGTACAACCACGCCTACGAGTGCCCGCTCGTACCGACGGAGAACTGGCTCGACGTCGCGATCGAGGCCGGCGAGCGGGACTTCCCCGCGGAGCCGGCCGGCGCGGACCACTGACCGGGACGCGACTTTTTCCGCGGGCGTCCGCGATCGACCGCCCTCGCCCCGTCGCGAGAAGGCCCCGAGTACGGCGTTTCCGGCGGGCGTGCGTCTCGGCCGCACAGTGGCGGGCGCGGATGACAACCCACATTAACCGTGAATCCGAACGCCGGGATATGAGCGATTCGTACGTGATCGTCGGTGACGGTATCGCGGGCGCGTCCGCGGCCGAGACCCTCCGCGATGAAGTGCCCGACGCCGAGATCACGGTTCTCACGGACGAGGGAGAGTCCCTCTACAACCGGATCCTGATCAAGGAGTACGCGAAGGGGAAGCTCCCCGAGGCCCCGATCTCGATCCATCAGGAATCGTGGTACGACGACCACGACGTCGACCTCCGGCTCAACACGGTCGTCGTCGACATCGACATCGAGAACGACGCGGTCCACACCCACGAGGGCGAGACGTTCGAGTACGATTCCCTCCTGCTGGCCGTCGGCGGCACGCCCCAGCAGCTCCCGGTCGAGAACGCCGACGCGGAGGGGATCCACCACTTCTGGACCTTCCAGGACGCCCGCCGGATCAAAGAGAGCGTCGAGGGCGCCGAGCAGGCTGTCATCGTCGGCGCCGGACTGCTCGGCATCGACTTCGCGGCCATCTGCGGCGCGCAGGGCGTCGAGGCGAAGTACCTCATGCGCGGCGACAACTGGTGGCGCTACGCGCTCTCGGAGGAGGGCGCAGAGATCATGCACGAGGCGATGCGCGAGCGCGGCGTCGAGCCCGTCTTCGGCTCGGGCGTGGACCACTTCGAGGTCGACGACGACGGCCACGTCGAGGCCGCGGTCGACCCGAACGGCGAGCGCTACGAGTGCGACTTCGCGGGCGTCGCCATCGGGCTCGACTTCAACACCGAGCTCCTCCAAGACACGCCGCTGGAGCTCGACGACGGCATCGTCGTCGACGAGTTCATGCGAACCAACGTCGACAACGTGTTCGCCGCGGGCGACATCACGACGTTCAACGACCTCATCCTCGGCGAGCGCGCGAAGAACGGCTCGTGGGGGTCCGCGAAAGAGCAGGGGACGATCGCCGCCCGGAGCATGGTCGACTACGGCGCCGAGGAGTTCGAGTGGGTCTCCTCGTACTCGATCACGCACTTCGACTTCCCGTTCCTCTCGTTCGGCCACCCGACGCTCGGCGACGACTCCGTGGAGGCGACCACCGGCGAGAACGAGTGGCGCCGCGTCGCGCTGAAGGACGGGAAGGTCGTGGGCGGCGTGCTCATCGGCGACCTCTCGCCGCAGTCCGCCTTCAAGCAGCTGATGCGCGAGGGGCGCGACGTGAGCGGGCAGACCGACCTCCTCATGGAGCCCGGGTTCTCAGTCGACGACCTGGCGGCGACGACGGAGCAGTAGACCGCGGCACCGCCGCGAGTTCCGGTACCTTTTGGGCCGCGAGCGCGTATTCCTCATACCGATGAGCTCCGGACGGTCCCCCGACGACGAGTTCTTCGCCGCCTTCGTCGCGGAGTGTTCGGACCCGGTGGTCTCACTCGACCGCGAGGGGACCGTCGTCTACGTCAACCCCGCGACCGAAGCGGCGTTCGGCTACGCGCCCGACGAGCTACTTGGGCGCGACCTCGCCTCCGTCGTCGTGTCGGACGTGGGCGATGCGGGTAGCAGGTCGGTTCGCGACCGGCTCGCTCGGGCCGAGGGGCTCGACGAGAGCGGGAGCGTCTCGGTGCCGATCCGGCACGCCGACGGTCACACGGTGACGTTCTCCGCCCGCTTTCACGAACACGGCCCGGGTCGAGAGGGCCGCGACGGCGACGGAGACGACGACGGCAGCGGGGGCGGCGGCGGCGAGCCGAGTCCGGACGACTGCGACGCGGTGTACACTGGGATCTTCCGCGACGGCGTCGAGGAGATCGGCGGGCAGCGGGCGGAGACGTTCCGCAACCTCGTCGAACACGCCGGGCACGCGATCTACGTCACCGACACCGACGGGACGATCGAGTACGTCAACCCGGCGTTCACGGACAACACCGGCTACGAGACCGCGGAGGCCCTAGGGGAGACGCCGGCGATACTCAACTCCGGCGAGATGTCCGACGAGTACTACGACGCGCTGTGGTCGACGCTCTTGGCCGGGGACGTGTGGGAAGAGGAGATAGTCGACCGGCGGCGCGACGGCACGCCGTACCACGCCCACCAGACCATCGCGCCGGTCGTCGACGACGACGGCGAGATCACGCGGTTCGTCGCCATTCAGACGGACATCACGGAACGGAAGGCCGCAACGGGGCGGCTGAAACAGTACCGGGACATCGTCGAGCAGCTCGACGACCCCGTCCTCCTCCAGAACCGCGACGGCGAGTTCGAGCTGCTCAACGAGGCGGTGAGCGAGTTCGCCGGGATACCCCGCGAGGAGCTGTACGGCGGCGACGAGTTCGCGTTCATGGACCCGGAGGCGGCCGCCGAGGTCGACGCGCGGCGGCGGGAGGTGCTCGAAACCGAGGCGATGACCGAGTACGAGATATCGCCGACGTTCCCCGAGAGCGACCGGGCGGCGACGTTCAGCACGCAGCGGTACCCCTACTACGACGCCGACGGCGATCTGGCCGGCACGTTCGCCATCTGTCGGGACGTCACCGAGCGCAAGGAGCGCGAACGCGACTTGGAGCGGTACGAGCGCGCGATCAACGGCGCGACCGACCTCATCGCCGCGGTCGACCGCGAGGGTCGACTCCTGTTCGCGAACCCCCAGTACCGCGAGTATCACGACCTCGGCGACGGCGACGTGACGGACGTGACGCTCGCTGACATCGTCCCCGACGACGACTACCGGCGGGTCGAGCGTGAGGTGGAGAGCGCGCTCCGGGGGGAGTCGGTGGAGTACCGGACGACCCGGACGCACCCGACCCGCGGGACGCGGACGATGGACGTGCGGTACTACCCCCTCGACAGCCCCGAGAGCGAGGAGCCCGCCGGGGTCGTCGGCGTGCTTCGGGACGTGACCGACAGCGAGAACCGCGCGCGACAGCTCAGGGTCGTCGACAGAGTCCTCCAGCACAACCTCCGGAACGCGCTGACGGTCGTCCGGGGACGGGCGAAGCAGATCGCGGCGGGGGCCGTCGACCCCGCCGACGCGGCCGAGTACATCGTGTCGCGGGCCGACGACCTGCTGGAGACGAGCGAGAAGTCCCACCACATCACCGAGGTGCTGAGCGACGCGCCGGAGACCGAACCCGTCGACATCGGGCGCGTCGCCCGACAGGTGGCCGCGGAGCGGGACGAGGAGTTCCCGAACGCGACGGTCGGCGTCTCGGTGCCCGACGACGGGCACGCGACGGCGTCCGCGACGACGTGGATCTCGCGGGCGATCGACGAACTGGTCCGAAACGCGGTCGAACATCACGACCGCGACCGGCCGACCGTCGCGGTGTCGGTCGAGGCCCGGCCCGACGCGGTCGAGGTCCGCGTCGAGGACGACGGGCCGGGGTTGACCGGGATGGACCGAGACGTCCTCGTCGACGGCACGGCGGTCGACGCGCTGTACCACGGCAGCGGCCTCGGGCTGTGGCTCGTCTACTGGGTCGTTCGACAGTCGGGCGGCTCGGCCGCCGTCGCGAGCGCGGAGCCCCGCGGTACGGCGATCACGCTCACGCTCCCCCGAGCGGACGACTGAGCCGCCGACAGTCGAACCGCTGCCAACGGCGGTGGAACGTCGCGCCCGCGACGCGGGGCGAACGGCGTCGGTCGAGTCAGCGACCGCCGCGAAACGTTTATGATTAACCATGTCATACGGTACCACATGTCACTTAGAGACACCGGACGGCGGCTACGGCTGCGTCGCACCGGTCGCGTTCCGGCCGACGCGCGGGTCCGGCACTACGACGAACTGGACGACGACGAACAGGAGATCGTGCGGGAGCTAGCCGACGAGCCGCAGACGGCGCCGGAGACCGGCGACCTCGACGACGGCGACGTGGTGAAGTTCACCGATTACTATCGGGTGCGAGCGCGGTGAGACCCCCGCGGCCGCCGAGAGGACCGCGACCGGTCGGTGAGCGGCGGAGGGGGTGGCTGCGCGGAAGCGAAGTTGTTTTCGCCGGGCGGGGGTAACCTGGCGCATGGACAGCGGCGGATCCACAGACATGACGCTGGCGTTCGAGCTGAAGGCGCTGAAAGCGCTCGCGGACCCCAACGCGGTGTTCAACAACGCCCGACAGTGGACGGAGTACGTCGGCGTCGTCAGCGAGAAGCCGACCTACGTCGTCACGAACTTCACGCGGAAACACCGCGTGCGACAGGACTTCTTCTCCGGGCCGCGCGGCGTCGAGGAGAGCTTAGAGAACATCAGCGGCCAGTTCGACACGGACCGCCACGTCTTCGTCGGGATCGACGACGAGGACGAGGCGGTCGCCGAGGCGACCGACTGGGAGTTCCTTCACGTCGAGGACGCTGCCGAGGCTGCGGAGTGGACGCTCGCGACCGAGGACGAGACCGACGAGGCGCCGGAAGAGCAGGCCCGAGACGACTGGCCCTGAGCGGCGACGGGTCTCCGAGCGGACTCCGGCCCTCCGGCGGTCGCCCGGAACGGCCATGCGCGGCTCGCCGACCGGGAGATGTTTTCACGCGGGCGCCGAACGTCGGTCCATGAGCGACCACGACGACCACGGCCACAGCCACGACGACCGAGAGGATCACGGTCACGGTCATGACCACGACCACGGCCGCGACCACCATCACCACCACGACGCCGAGTCGGTCGCGGTCGCGGTCGTCACCGTGTCCTCCTCGCGGTCAGCGGACGAGGACCCGGCGGGCGACTACGTCGCGGCCGCGTTCGAGGAGGCGGGCCACGAGGTGGCTGTCCGCGAGCTGATCCCCGACGACTACGACAGCGTCCAAGGCACCGTCGACCGCCTCGCCCGCCGGAAGGACACCGACGCGGTGGTGACCACCGGCGGGACGGGCGTCACGCCGGACGACGTCACGCCGGAGGCCGTGCGAGGGCTGTTCGCGAAGCGGCTCCCCGGGTTCGGCGAGCTGTTCCGCCGGCTCTCTCACGAGGCGGTCGGCACGCGGACGATCGGGTCGCGCGCGACCGCCGGGGTCGTCTCCGCCACGCCGGTGTTCTGTCTGCCGGGCTCGGAGAACGCGGTTCAGCTCGGCGTCGACGAGATCATACTCGCCGAGGTCGGCCACCTCGTCGGCCTCGCCGGGCGGGGCCTCAACGAGGAAGGTGACGAGAAAGACGCCGACGGGCAAGCCGACGGCGACGAAGATTCGCCGAGCGACGGGGCCTGACGCCCGGACCCTCAGACCGAAGTGAGGAAGTTCCGGACGAGGTCGTGGCCCGACCCGGTCAACACGCTCTCCGGGTGGAACTGGACCGCCTCGATCGGGTGTTCGCGGTGACGGATCCCCATCACGATCGACTCGCCGTCGTGGTCCGTGGTGGCCGTCACCGCGAACGCGTCGGTGACCTCGGTCGCCGCGAGCGAGTGGTAGCGGCCGCCCCGGAACCCCTGGTCGAGCCCGCGGAACACGCCCTCGCCGTCGTGGTCGACGGGGAACGCCTTGCCGTGAACCGGTTCCGGCGCGTGCCCGACGGTCCCGCCGTACTCGTACACGGCGGCCTCCAGACCGAGGCACACGCCCAGCGTCGGCACCGTCGGCGAGAGGTCGCGCAACACCGGCATCGTCACGCCCACGTCGCGGTCGTTCTTCGGGTGGCCCGGCCCGGGACTGATGATCACCGCGTCCGGATCCGCGGCCTCGACCTCGGCGAGCGACGCGGTGTTCTTGAACACCTCGACGCCGACCGGCTCGCCGTCGATCGTCTGGTCGGAGACGTACTCGACGAGGTTGTAGGTGAACGAGTCGAAGTTGTCGACGACGACGACCTTCATCGCTCCGCCTCCGAGCCGGTGGCGATCGGGTCGGCGTCGCCGGGCTCCCGGTCGGCGTTGCCGCCCTCGTCGGCTGCGTCCTCGCGGATCCGGTCGATCGCGGTCAACACGCCGTCCATTTTCTGTTCTGTCTCCTCGTACTCCGCGGCCGGGTCGGAGTCGGCGACGAGCCCCGCGCCCGCGCGGACGCCCACGACCGACTCGTCGCCCGACTCGTCGAGCGTCGCGGTCCGGATCACGATCGCGAAGTCGGCGTCGCCGGTCCACGAGTAGTAGCCGACGCCGCCGCCGTACGCCTCCCGCGGCGTCGTTTCGAGGTCGTCGATGATCTCCATCGCGCGCACCTTCGGCGCGCCGGTGAGCGTCCCCGCGGGGAACGTCGCGCGCGTCGCGTCGAAGGCGTCCGCGTCGGCCGCGAGCGTCCCGGTCACGGTCGACTCGATGTGTTGGACGTGACTGTACTTCAGCACGTTCATGAACTCCTCGACCCGGACGGAGCCGGGCTCCGAGACGCGCCGCACGTCGTTGCGCGCGAGGTCGACGAGCATCGTGTGCTCGGCGCGCTCCTTCCCGTCGGCGAGCATCTCGCCCGCGAGCCGGCGGTCCTCGACCGGGCTGGTCCCGCGCGGACAGGTCCCCGCGATCGGGTTCGAGACGACGCGGTCGCCCTGGACGGAGACGAGCGTCTCGGGGCTCGCGCCGACGACGCTCCGGTCGTCGTGGCGCAGCACGTACATGTACGGCGAGGGGTTCACGTCGCGCAGCGCCGCGTACAGGCCGAGCGAGTCCACCTCGCCGCGGAGCTCGCGGCTGCGCGAGATCACGCCCTGGTAGATGTCGCCGTCGAGGACGTGTCGCTTGGCCGTGCGGACGGCCTCCTCGTACTCCCCGCGGGGGTCCGCGGACTCCTCGCGGACGCGCACGCCGTCGGGGTCTGGCGGGGCGGCCTCTCGCAGTTCGGCGGCGACGCGCTCGGCCTCCGCGAGGAGGTCGTCGTACACCGCGGCCGGGTCGTCGTCGACGCCGATCACCGGGGTGAACACGAGTTCGGCGCCGCCCTCCCGCTCGTCGAACACGACGGTCCGGGTCGTGAGGGCGAACTCCGCGTCCGGGAACTCGGTCTCGGGGCGGTCGACACCGACCTCCTCTAACCAGAGGTCGTAGACCGCCTCGTACGCGAGGAAGCCGACGAACCCGCCCGAGAGGATCTGGCGGTCGGTGTCGGGGAAGCCGCGCAGGGCCACGTCGGGGAACGCGGCGCGGACGCGGTCGACCGCGTCGCCTTCGTCCGGGCCGAGGCCGGGCGCGGTCGTCGCGGCCCCCGCGTCGCCGTCGAGCCCGTCGCCGAGGAACTCGGCCGCCGGGCCGAGCTCGGTCACCTCCGTGCGATCCGGGTGGACGGAGACGACCGCCTCCGGGTCGTAGCCGACGAACGAGTAGCGGGCGTGCCGGTCCGCCTTCCCGCCGTTCGTGAACGCGCCGTCAGGGTCGCTGGAGGCGACCTTCTCGCCGGACTCCAGGAGGAACCCGTACGGCCCCTCGCCGACGAGGGTCGCGTACGCGCCGAGCGGGGTCACGTCGGCGTCGAGCGACGCGGACGCGCGGACGACGACCGGCTTCTCGGCATCGGCGGCCAGATCGACGAACTCGGCCTTCGNGCGGTCGAGCGAGGGGGCCGCGTCGCTCATGCCAGCTCCATCTCCCGGCCCGCGTTGGCGACGAAGCGGGCCACCGCGTTGTGGTCCTTCCGGCCGCCCTCGATCTCGACGCCCGACGCCACGTCGACCGCGAACGGGTCGGCGACGCGGACCGCCTCGGCGACGGTGTCTGCCGTGAGCCCGCCAGCGAGCACGACGGGCGTGGTGAGTCGCTCGGCGAGCTCGCCGGTCGCGCGCCAGTCGTGCGTCTCGCCGGTGCCGCCCGCGCCCGAGTCGTCCGTGGAGTCGACGACGAAGGCGTCGACCGCGCCGTCGAACTCCTCGGCGCGGGCCGGGTCGTCGGCGTCGACCGTGAGCAGCACCTTGCGCTCCGTCTCCGCNCGGATGTAGCGGAGCTCGTCGACGGTCCACTCNCCGTGGAGCTGGATCGCGTCGGGCGCGGTCGTGCGGGCGAGCTCGACCGCGCGCTCGGCGGACTCGGGCATCGTCACGAGCGTCGCGGTGACGAACG
>P_A23_Liq_3_FmtDRAFT_1000201_pt1 | contig 13109 bp, 9 predicted proteins | sample PonA233FremontCA_FD_10237 | JGI IMG/M metagenome (IMG submission 10237)
CGAACCGCTGGCGGTTGATTTCGGCGGCGAGGCCGGCGGCTGCTGTCAGGACTAATCACCACCGCGGTCTGTTTCTGTGTCGACTGCCGCAGAACCACCAGTCCCGAGTGATGACTGACGCGACTGACTACTGTCGATAGTAAGCGCTGAGGCGATCTCTTGATTGTGCTCGGCGAGGGCGGTTAGATCAGTTGTCTCTCGCGGGGCGGTCTGATCCAGCACCGATTCCAGATCTCGCGCTTTATGACCCAGCGTGGTGAGTTGATCGGCGGTTTCGAGGATCCGCTCACTGTGTTCGGTCGACCTGTGCTGGTCGGCCATCGCCTGTGTGTGGCCGCCGATAACGATCAGTTTGTTCCGCAGATTGTGGCGAGGCACTCGGTTCAACACGGTCGTGAGGTTGGCCTGATTGCGGAGTCGCTGCTCCTCCCGATCACGTTGAGGCTCATGACCAAGGAGTCGAGCCGTGAGTTCGGCAAAGAGAAGCTCCCCATCCGCAAACGTCGCAAGCCGACTAACACGCCGTCGACTGGATCGACTCAGATGACGGTGAGAGGCCGTTTAACGCTCCATCGAAACGATCTTCGAGCCGGGCAGCCACCCGCAGGTGCGGCACCCGCTGTTGGCGTTTGACTGAACCCGTTTGTTCATGGTGTCGTATACGCGTGCATAAATTGTATAAGAACAAGCTAATCAATAGGTTAGCGACTGACTTACCCCGCGGTTAGCGATCATATTTATCCCTGTTTTGCAGATATGCCAGTAATGATGTTTCAGTTAGCGGTCACGACCAGGATGGGACACGCCTGATGGGGTCACAGATCCGCTCCACGGATGACACCGTGGACTCACGTGTCCTGTTTGTTGGCACACCGAAAGTCGATCTGGCGGCCATCTGTACCGAGTCGGCGGCCGACGCGGTCAGCGTCGATGTTGTCGCCGATGGGCAGGCAGCACTCAAACAGCTTACCGCTGCCAGTGAGACACCAGATGAGCACCAACTGCCGGAGCTCGTCCTGCTACAGCTTGATTTTACGCTCCCTGACGGACAAACGGTACTGCAGGCGATCAGGGCCAGTCCACGGCTCGAACAGCTCCCGGTTGTTGTGCTCGATCCCGACGACAGCGATAACACGCAGATATACCAAGCCGAGGGCAACGCCTACGTACCGCTCCCACGGACACCTGCGGAGTATACCGAGTGCATCGGCTCAATACTACGGTTCTGGTTCGAGTGGGCACGGTATCCGGCAACGTGCTTATATCCTGATGGGTGATTAGTATACTATGCAAGATTCTCGGTCAGATGAGACACCAGTGGTGCCGGACTCACTGCTCGATAGTGTCTCACTGCTCTCGAAGAAGTGGCATCCTGCCATCGTCCGCTCTCTGTCCGGTAGTGATGGACTTGGCTTCAGCGATCTTGAGACGCGGCTTGATGATATCTCAGCGAAGGTGCTTACCGACGCACTCAGTGAGCTCCAGGAGTATGCGATCATCGAGCGGCGGGAGATCAGCCAGAGTCCGCTCCGGGTTAGCTATACGCTGACCGAACGCGGCGAAGGGCTCGATGACGTAATCGAATCCTTGGTAGATTGGAGTGAGACCCATCTCGCGGAACCCGACACCGAGCAGGTCGTGTTGGTAGCCGACGACCACAAGCCGGTCAGCACAATGCATACGACCTGGCTCGCCGATGAGTACACCGTTCGAACCGCCAGTGATGGTGAGGAAACGCTCCGGCAACTCGATACGGATGTTGGTGTGGTTGTGCTTGATCGCCGAATGCCGGGGCTTTCTGGAAGCGAGGTAGTTGATTGGATTCGCTCCCAGCGGTACGATATCCGGGTCGTCATGGTGACCTCGGAGGATGTTGATCTCGATGTGATGGAGATGGGGTTTGACGAGTATCTCATGAAACCTGTCCGCCAAGATGAACTCCAGGCGGTGGTTACAGATCTGTTCGAACGCCGGGCGTACAGCACTGAACTACAGACGTACCTGGCCCTCCAGTCGAAGCTCGCGCTCCTTCGGGCCGAGTACCCCGAGGAAACCCTCGATACAAACGAGGAGTTTCAACAGCTCCAGACGCGACTCACGGAGCTTGAACTCTCCGAGGACGAACGCGCGGAGATCGATCCAGCAACCATCGAACAGGTGTTTGGAGCCAGCCAATGAGTTCCGATACAGCAACCAATGCGGGCGATGGCACGCCCGGGCGGATTCTCGATCGTGTTGATGGGGCGATCTGTTCACTCAACGCCGAGTGGGAACTCACCTTCGTCAATGACAAAGCGGCGAGGATGTTGGGACAGTCCGCTGGTGAACTCCATGGCAGCGATGTCTGGGAGGCGCTCCCGTCGATCACCGACACGACCGTTGGCGAAGAACTCCGGACAGCGATGTCGACACAGACGACGACCCGGTTTGAACACTACAACGATGCCCTCGATCGCTGGTTCGAGGTTCGGCTTTATNCTGATGACGACGGGATCACCGCGTGTTTTGACGANGTGACCGAGGAACGGGGCNACCGACTCGATCAGCGGCGACAGCGACAGTTGTTCGAGACGGTGTTTGAAGAGACCGAGGACGCACTCATCGTCGCCGATACCGACCGCCGGATCACCGATTTCAACGCCGCAGCCGAACAGCTCTTCGGCTACGAGGCCAACGATGTGCTCGGCGAAACAACTCGGCTGCTCTATGCCAACGACGAGGCCTGCGACCAGCGGGGCGACGAGCGGTTCAACGAGCACGGCGCGGTGAACGAGGAGACGTATATCGTCGAATACGAGCGGGCCGATGGGACGACGTTCATGGGTGAAACAGTTGGGACACCCCTCAAAGGCCCGGACGGCGAAGCGCTGGCCTCCCTTGGCTCGGTGCGGGACGCCAGCGAACGGATCGAGTACGAACAAACGCTGGAATCGTACACCGACACCCTCCAGCAGTTCCACGAGATCTCGACCGACGATAAGCGAGCGGCTGATGAGCGGATCAATGCGGTGTTGGAACTCGGCTGTGACCGTCTCGGGCTCGATATCGGGATTCTTTCCACGATCGACGATACAGAGTACACCGTCGAGCAGGTCACGGCCCCCGACGACAGCATCCAGCCGGGCAAGCAGTTCGATCTCGGTGAGACGTTTTGTGATCACGTCGTCGATACCGAAGAACTCGTGGCTGTGACCGACGCCAGCGACAGCGATCTGGCCGATCATCCAGCCTACGAGCAACAGGGCCTCAGATCGTATCTCGGGACGGCGGTGATCGTCGACGGCGAGCGGTACGGCACGCTGAACTTTTCGCAGACAGCCGCACGCGAACAGCCATTTACCGAGAGCGAACGAACGCTTGTGCGCCTTTTCGCCCAGTGGGTTGGCAAGGAACTGAGCCGACAGCAGAACAAACAGCGGGCGGCCGCAAGCCGGGATCGACTCCGGCAGACGATTGATCTGTTGCCACAGTTGGTGTTCGCCAAGGATCGAAACAACGAGTTCATTCTGGCCAACCAGGCGCTTGCCGACGCCTACGGGACGACCGTCGAGGATGTCAAAGGCTCGACCGACGCCGATTTCGTTTCCTCGGACGCCGAAGCCGAACAGTTCAGACAGGACGACATCGCCGTGATGGACTCCGGTGAGCCGAAACACATCCCAGAGGAGCCACTGACGAAAGCCGACGGCGAGACAGTGATGCTACAGACGATCAAGATCCCGTACGAACCGGTCGACCGCGACACAGCGGCAGTGTTGGGTGTCGCAACCGATATCACCGAGATGACCGAACAGCGGCGGGAGCTCGAAGCGACATCTCAGCGGCTCAACGTTGCCCTGGAAGCCACCGACGCGGGTGTCTGGGAGCTCAACCTCGAAACAAAGGAGGTCGTCTGGACGGAGTCGATGGAACAACTGTTCGGGCTCGACCCCGGTACATCCGAGGCCACATACGAGGAGTTCTTGGAGTTTGTCCATCCGGATGATGTCTCTGCGGTACAGACATCGCTCGAAGAGACGACTGAGGACGGTGACACCCTCCAGGTGGAGTATCGAGTCGAGCAAGACGACCGAACGGAGCTGTGGATCGAAGCGCGGGCCGAACTACACGCGGGGCCAAACACCCCACGGCGACTGGTCGGGATCGCGACCGATGTGACCGAGCGCAAACAGCGGGACGCCGAGATCGAACTCCAGTCGGCGGCGATGGAGGTCGCGATGGACGGGATCGCCATCCTCGATGACGACGAATACGTCTACATGAATCAGGCCCACGCCGATATCTTCGACTACGAGCCCGAGGAACTGCTCGGCGAGGAGTGGCGTGCCCTCTACGACGATGACGAGATCGAACGACTCGAAGCCGAGGTGTTTCCGGAACTCGCCGACACGGGCTCCTGGCGCGGGGAGACAGTCGGCCGCAAACGGGATGAAACCGCGGTCACGCAGGCTCTCGGCCTCGCGTTGCTTGACAGCGGCGAGTTGATCTGTACGAACCGCGATATTACCGCACAAAAACAGCGCGAAGCCGAGCTCAAACAAAGCCGGGAGTTCATCGAGCAAGCCCAAGAGAGTGCCTCCATCGGCGGCTGGGAGGTCGACCTTGCGACGGACTCACTCCGCTGGACTGACGAAGTTTATCGGATCCACGATCTGCCGACCGACACCCAACTCGACCTCGAAACCGGCATCGATTTCTATCATCCGGATGACAAACAGCAGATCGAAACGGCCTTTGAGACACTTGTGAGCGACGGGGAACCCTACGATCTCGAACTGCGGCTTATCACCGCCGAAGACCGTCTACGGTGGGTTCGAGCCGTCGGCGACCCGCAGTTCGATGACGATGGAACGGTCGTCGGTGCCGTGGGAGTCTTCCAAGACATTACCGAGCGCAAGGAACGCGACGAGGAACTCCGAGAGGTGAAGAAGCGGCTCAATCTGGCCGTTGAAGGTGCGAACCTCGGCGTCTGGGACTGGGACATGGAAACAGACGCGGTCACGTTTAATGAGCAGTATGCATCGATGCTCGGGTTCTCGCTGGATGAACTCGAACCGCGGTTCGAAACATGGGCAGACCGCGTCCATCCCGCCGATATGCCGGACGCTGAGAGGGCACTGAACGCGCATATTGACGGCGATGCCGACCTGTATGATTGTGACCACCGGATGCAGACCAAGGCCGGCGACTATCGGTGGATTAGAACTGTCGGGAAAGTCATCGACCGCGATGACGACGGGACACCAACGCGGGCAGTCGGTATTCACCTCGATACCACCGAGGAAAAGGAATCGAAGCTCCAACTTGAAGAGGAGCGAAACATGTTCGCCGAGGGGCCGGCGGTCGTGTTCAAACGGGAGAACGCCGACGGGTGGCCGGTTGAATATGTCTCGGAGAACGTCGCTGAGACGTTTGGCTACACACCCGACCAACTCCGATCCGGGGCGGTTCCATACGCCGACCTGATCCACGAGGACGATCTCGATCGCGTCACAGATGAGGTCGCTGCGGCCAAAGGGGATACCGTCGATCGCTTCAGGCACGATCCGTACCGAATGGTGACGGCCGACGGAGAGATCCGGTGGGTGACAGACAATACCAAGATCATTCGAACTGACGGGGAGGTCACACACTACCTCGGTTATCTGATCGATATCACCGAGCAGAAACGCCTCGAAGCCTCACTGCATGAGAGCGAACAGTCGGTTCGTGAACTCACAAGTATCGCGGCAGATACCGACCGCGAGTTTGCGGAGAAGCTTGATGCTCTGCTCACGCTCGGCACCGAGCGACTGGGACTCCCGTATGGCTTTCTGAACCGGCTCGAAGACGACACCCAACACATCGTGGGGGCTGTTGGCGATCATCCCGATCTTCAGACTGGTGGCTCGGCCCCAGTATCGGACACATACTGCCGAAAGGCGATCACCCAGCCCGAGCCACTCGATGTGCAGGATGCAGTTGCTGAAGGATGGGGTGGTGATCCAGCGTACGAACGGTTTGATCTTGGCTGCTATATCGGCGGCACCGTCACCGTCGATGGCGAACAGTACGGCACACTCTGTTTCGCCGACCGACAGCGGCGTGACCACGAGTTCACCGACGCCGAGCGTGCGTTTGTGGAGCTTCTTATCCAGTTGATTAGCCACGAGCTTACCACCCAGACCGTCGAACAGAAGTTGCGGGGTATCAACGACACAGCCAAGCAGCTGATGACGACCCCCGAGCGGTCACAGATCGCGTCACTAGCGGTTGAGAGTGCTACCTCACTGTTGAGTACGCCGTTGACAGGGATCTGGTGGTACGACGACGACCGCGAAGCCCTCGTGCCGGCAGATATGGCCGATGGATCCGAGACGTACATCGGTGAGCAGCCAACCTTCGAACCAGGAACAGCACTGGCCTGGAGTGCGTTTGAATCCGGTGAGTTACAGGCGTATAGTGATCTGAGCGCGGTCGATAAATTACATAACGATGACACGGTGCTCGAATCTGAGGTGATTGTCCCACTCGGCGACCATGGGGTCATGTGCGCGGGCGCGGTGGAAACGCAGGCCTTCTCTGCGGCGGATCTCAACTTCGTTGAGGTGCTGGCCTCGACTATCGAGGCTGCCCTCACTCGGGCGGAACGGGAAACGGCACTCCGCGAAACCCAAGTGGAGCTCAAGCGATCCAACGAGGAACTCGAACAGTTCGCGTATGCAGCCTCCCACGATCTGCAGGAGCCACTTCGCACGGTATCGAGCTATCTCACGCTATTGGAACGGCGATACGGCGAGGAACTTGATGGAGACGCCAGCGAGTTCATCGAGTTTGCGGTCGACGGGGCCGACCGCATGCGAAAGATGATCCAAGCGCTGTTGGCGTACTCACGGGTTGACACCCGCGTGGAATCCTTCGAGTCGATCGAAGTGAGACCCCTCTTAGAACAGGTCACCGATGACCTCGCGGTCAGGATCGACGAGGCTGACGCAGCGGTGTCGCTGCCGGCGACAGCGGCGACAGTCACCGGCGATCACAGCCAACTGGCACAACTGTTCCAAAACCTCATCGACAACGGAATCAAGTACAACACCGATCGCCCGAAAATCGATATCTCGGTTCGATACGAGGATGAGATGGTTGTCATCGGTATCACCGACAACGGGATCGGAATGGAAGCCGACCAGATCGACGACATCTTCGAGGTGTTCCAGCGGCTCCACACACGCGAGGAGTTCGATGGAACCGGGATCGGGCTGTCGATCTGCCGCAAGATCGTCGATCGCCACGACGGGACGGTCGATGTACAATCCACCCCGGGAGAGGGGTCGACGTTTACAATCACGCTGCCATGTGGGGAGCAGGCAGATGAGTGAACAATCCACTCACACAGCGGTGTCGCGGGTGGTTGCGGTCGAGGATAATCGGGGCGATGTGCGACTGATGGAAGAGGGTGTTGCGGCCGCCGGTGTCGAACTGGCACTCACTGTCTACAACAGTGGCCGAACAGCCGCCGATCGGTTTCGGGCGATCGATGCCGAGACGCCCGCTGACCACCCGGATTTAATACTGTTAGATCTTAATCTTCCAGGGGCGTCCGGACTTGAGTTGCTCACCTTGGTTCGCACCGAAACCCCGTTTTCCGGTGTGCCCGTGGTGATCATTTCGAGTTCGGAGAGCCGCGACGATATCAACCGTGCGTATGAACACGCCGCCAACGCCTACGTCACGAAGCCAACTGATCCAGACAACTATATCGACATGATTGAGGCAACAATCGAGTTCTGGATTACAACCGCCGCCCGATCACCAGCCAATGAGTAAGCAATCACTGACCCACATCCTCCTTGTCGAGGACAATCCGGCCGACGCCCGCCTGATTACAGAGTACATCACCGAACAGTCGTGGGCGAGTCTCGATGGCGACGCGCCGACGATCAACCACGTCGAACGGCTTGCGGACGCCCGTGACGCGCTCACCGATGAGGTTGATCTTGTTCTCTCGGATCTCGGCCTCCCGGATAGCAGCGGCGTTGAAACGCTTGACAAACTGCTGGCTGTTGGGACATCGGCCCCGGTGGTTGTCCTGACCGGGCTCGATGACGAACGCGTTGGTGTCGACGCCGTCGAACACGGTGCCCAAGATTACCTTGTCAAAGACGATATGTCACCACGGTTGCTCCAACAGACACTGCAGTATGCGGTTCGTCGGGAACAACAACAACAAGAGCTCCAACGGCGGAACACCGAATTAGCCCTGTTGAATCAAGTTGTTCGCCACGATATCCGCAACGATGTCGCCGTGATTGTCGGCTGGGGTGATGGACTCAAAGCTCATGTTGACGCCGAAGGTGAAGCCCATCTGGAACGGATGCTAACTGCGAGTGAGCATATCACAAACATCACCGAGACGGTCGGTGATTTCCTCAGCGTGCTCGAAGGCGAGAGTGATCCGGAACTCCACCCGGTCAACCTCGACCGGATACTGACAAACGAGATCGAAAAGGCTCGGTCAGCCTACGACGAGGCGACGATCACCGTCAGCGGTGATCTTGACAGCGACCGTGAGGTTGTTGCGACAGACCTGTTGTCCTCGGTGTTTCGGAACATCCTGAACAATGCTGTCTCGCATAACGACAAAGCCGAACCGGAGATCACGGTGGCCGTTACCGACGACGGCGACAACATCGCTGTCGAAATCGCAGACAACGGATCAGGGGTGCCCGATACCCAGAAGAATGAGATCTTCGGCCGCGGGGAGATGGGGTTAGAAAGTTCCGGCTCTGGGATCGGACTGTATCTTGTTGATACACTCGTCGATATGTACAACGGCTCAGTGACTCTCACAGACAACGAGCCGACAGGCAGCGTGTTTACCGTCACGCTCGACGCAGTGTCGTAACTGGCTCAAACGCGGAACGCGGTCTGTTGGGTGTTGCATCGGCAGCCTAGCAGGCCATCTGACTGACCCTGCGAGCAACCGAATCCGGTTGGAGCGAAGTGTTCAGCGATCGATTTGACATCCGCATTGGCCACAACAGCAGAGAATTTCCGCCTTAGCTATCGGCCAGCTGCCCACAGCCGCCGAGAGGCGTCGTGGCTGCTAGTCGTCTGCTGGATCACCGATCATATCGGTTCGAGAGTGCTCCTGGGGATCGGCCGCGTCAGCGTCTTCATCAGACCCAAAGAACGCAGTCGTTCCGGCGGTCGCATCAGAGCGGTCGATCACGTCGTTGAATACGTCCCAGACGGACGTATCTAGCTCGTCGTCGGCCGACGACACAATCGGGAGGGAGTCATCCTGTGGGTCAGCGTGGGACTCGATCAGCATCTCGTCCGCTGACGACTCCGGATCCGACGTGGTCGCCGGACGGTCTGTCTGGAGGGTGCTGTCCGCATCGAACGCCTCCCAGACTGACTCGTCGGGCTCGCTGTCGTCGGGGGCTGCAAAGAACGTCTCCTGTGAGCCTGTGGTGATCTGCTCGCCCGCAGCAACATCGATGTATCCATCAAGTTGATCGAGTGCTTCGTTGTACTCATAGAGCACAGACCCATCAACCACCGCATAGCGACCCTGTGTCGGGTCGTGGATGATTCGCTTGTTGCAGTCGATCGCGATGTCGAGCAGGTCAGTCAGCCCCTCGATCCGGACGTCCTCGTATGAGTCTGTCTCCGGGACGGTTCCACGTGAGATCCACTCGCCGTATCGGGTCTTGTCGTAGGTTCGCTTCAGCGACTGCCAGTCAGGGGATCGGCTGTGAAAGCGCCATACAACGAGTGCGAGGAGAAGCCCAAGCACGCCAACGCCGCCCCAGATGACAGACTGCTTCGGGAGTGTCATCGCCCCACCACCGAATGACGGCCCGAACCCTGCCTGCGTCGTTGTGTTCGCCGTGGCCGGCGCGCCGAATGTGATTCGCTCACCGGTGTTTGCCAGCGTCCGTGTCACCGCTGTCGAATGCTGGTGTTCAGCTGACTGTGGTGTCTCGATAGCGTATGCGCGATCGGTGATCTCGACGGGTGTCGTGACGGTCAGATGACCGTCGTATTTGTCGGTATTGTAGACCGTGTCAACGTGGAATTTGGCGTGAAGCGTTCCGACGTTCTTGACTTCCGGCTGCACCTCTCGGAGCCGGCCTTGGCGGATTGCCCGCATATCGACTGTTGTCTCGGTGACAACCGTGCCGTCTGTCACACGTCGGGCGTCTGTCGCAAGTGGTTCTGTTTCCGTCCAGAATACCTCCTCGTCTCTGGTGGCGTACAGTTCCATTGTGATCTGTTGGGTAACCTCAACAGGGCGGTCATCGGGAACTGCAGTGTGTGCCTGCAGAGTCATTTCCGGGGAGGCCTCAAGCAGATACACCGGCATATTTGCGAGCTGGTCGCCAGGGCTATACAGCGTCGTGTTGCCTGTGACAGCCGCACTGGTGTTGACCGTCGTGGTGAACGACTGCACATCTGTCTGCTGGGTCACCTGTTTCGTCTCGGGTGGCGCGGTGTAGGCGACCGCGCTCCCGGCAAGCGCAAGACTGCTCACCACCACAAGAGCGATAGCGGTGAGCTTGCCGTATCGGCTGCAGAGATACCTCAGTCGGAGTAAAATTGTTTCGACATCTCGACTCATGTGCGTATGAACGCGGTCACCGGCATTAAGTGTAAGATAACCTATTGGTTTGTGAGGTGGTTACCGGGCGGTAAGTAACCTGCTCCCTGTGACTACACTGGGTTGGCTGGCAGTGATATCAGCGAATCTGGTTACGATCCAGAGTATACCGTGCCACTGCCGTCGGCGGTATCGGTAACCACGACCCGTTCACGCTGAATCTCTCCGGTGTCATCAAACAGCCGAACCGTGATCTCGAACTGGTCTCCGAACCGTTGCCCGCCGCTTCGGAAACCGATCGTCCCGCTCTCTGCACTCGAAGACCTCGTTTCGACGCCATCTGCCTTATCGAGATTCTCGAAGTCGACACTCACGCGGTCGAACGAGGTGGTGTTGCCGTCGAGACTGTAGCTGACAGCGTACTCCGCTTTGCCACCCTTCGCGCTCGTCGTCTGATCGAGGATGTCGAGCGTCCCGAAGCGAAGCGTGGAGTCCGCACAGTTACTCGTATCGACCGGCACGGAGCGGGTTGCAACGCCACTAAACTGTCCGTCCGCGCTTGCGGCGATTGTCATCTCTAAGTTGCTCGGCGGCGATGTACAACTGACCGTCGCGTCTGTTATCAGTGACTCGTCAGGGCCAAGTGTCGCCTGGCTGTTTGAGAGGGAAGCCGACGAGGCAACATCGACAGCCAGTGTCCGATTGATATTGTTTGTCACAGTGACGAGTTGACTCGGACTCCCGGCAGTAACACTTGTGGCGACGGTGATGCCAAGGAGTCCGCTGTCATCGGTCGCTACATCAACTGATGCACCGCGGTCGCTTGCCGCGCTCGTGAACGCACCACTGCCGGTGTCAACACCGGCCCCGAACGCGCCAAGAACAACGAGAACGAGAAGCCCAACAAGCACCCATGGGCTGCGTCCACCGGCGCTACGCCGACGGGAGCGTCGCGTGCGACTCATTAGCGATCACCCAACCGGTTGAGCCAGCGTCGTCGTGACGCTCGAAGCGGTGTTGCCGGGTCAACCATGAGCCAGTAGCCGATGTAGCCCAGCCCGAACGGCACGACGGCCGACCCAACTGCGGCTAGTATCGGATGTATCGCATGTAACCAGCTGAGTACGCCTCGCGGGAGCGTTGCTGGGTACGGATACACGCTCACGCTGACCGTATGTGAGCCAGGTTCGGCCTGACCAGGGATTGCAGCGTTGATCGTCATCTGGGACGCCGTGATGAACTGCCCTCGAATCCGTCCGAAAAGTCCAGACGGTGGTTGCTGGCCTGCTGCGGAGGTGTTTGCTGCTGCCGTCGAGGCACCCGCTGTTGTATTGAGGAGGCGCATTCCGTCGGTCTCAACGAAGATGATTGTTGCCGGAGTCGTCGAGATGCTGGCGTCCATAGAGACGGTTGTGGGGTCACCGACAGCCAGTTGTCGAGCGTTCCCGTCCCCGGATTCAGTAACCGGGTAGGTGAACTCACTGTGAATCGCTCCCATGGAAACAAGCAGCGTGCTGGCGACAAGCCCGATCACAAGCATGCTGGTGATCACCTCTCGACTTCGGAGCACTGACCGCTTGTCTGTCCGAGTACCAACAGTTGTATCGCCACGGAGCAGCGTCACCAGCAGCGAAACGATAACCAGACCGAACAGCACACTCCAGTGTGCGCGAATTACGCCGACGGCTGTCCCAAGGTGCGGAATCACCACTGGCTGGCCAAACGGAGACAGCATCTGCCCGGTGATCGCCTCTCGTGGAATGGGCGGACTGCCGGCCTCCTGATCGGTCGACGGGTTAGCGTCACCCTTCGTGATGAAACCGCCTGTTGTCGTTCCGGCCACGCGGTGGGTGACGTATCCTGCCCGCTCCTCGGAGTAGAACGTCACAATCTCGCCGGGGATCACGTCGCCGGCGGGAACGAGGATGTAGCCGTCACCCGTTTCGATGGTCGGTTCCATACTGTCGGAGGTGACGTGTGAGAGCTGGATCGGTGACGCGGCTGGTGCGAGCAGTGCCACTACAACCGCAACCAGCAACAGGTATCCAGCGTGTCTGAGCATGAAGTATGAGTGTGAAAGCGAAATTGCTGCCCGATTCGACGCTACGCGGTACGCCGATTAGTTCCCATCGGAGTTGGTACCGCCCTCGTCAACGTCGTCGATGGTGAACGAAACCGTCCCCGAGAGGTCATCAGCCGAGGTGAGATCCGTTGCGGCACTGCCGCCACCCGTATCGACGGTGACGACCGTGTAGAACGTCTCAGCGGCCGGGGCAGTGAACGAGGCGGTTGTTCCTTCTTCAGTCACGGTCCCGACGGACGTACCGGTGCTGTCGTAGATCTCGAAGTTAAGATTCTCCTCGCTGTTTTGAGTCGCGCCCGTGTACGCAACATTGATCTGGTGCTGTTCAGCATCTTGGTTTTCAATAGTAAATGCGTTTGAAACCGTCGGATCTGCTGGATTCCCAAGTTCGAATGTTGCATTCGGGTTCGCACCGGCGGCGTCGCCGCTGGCAAAGTCAAT
>P_A23_Liq_3_FmtDRAFT_1000207_pt1 | contig 12870 bp, 15 predicted proteins | sample PonA233FremontCA_FD_10237 | JGI IMG/M metagenome (IMG submission 10237)
TTCCTTGTGCTCCCGGCGGCCTACTATTTCGGCGGGCTTCGGGCCGCTGGGCTCGTAACGATACTGAGTCTGTTTCTCACCGTCTACTTCAACCGGGAGACAGAATAGTACACCGAGAACCCGATCCGTGTGGCTGCTGGGCTGAGCTTGCGTGTTATTCCCTCCAAGAATTGAGGCTTTTGCCGAAGATAACAAAACGATATCGTGGATGTTCCGTTATAACGGTCAGTGCAATGTAGATCGCGTACATCTCGCAGATCATAGTTATCGGTTCGCTCAGATCGACCAGTTGAGCGGGCGTATTTATTGGTACAGGCTGTGTATTATCTCACGTATGCCTGAAGAAGTCCTGTTCAAATCGGAGAGCGACCAGAGTCGAGAAGAGATTGCATCGTACCTTCGGAAAGTTGCGGATAATCTTGACAGTGGGGATGCTATCAGCTTAAAAGCGGGTTCCGAGTCTGTAACGCTGAATCCGCCTGCTAGACCAACCTTCGAGGTCAAAGCCGAACGCGAAGGGCCGGCTGGCAACATGACTGAACAAAGTATCGAGTTCGAACTCGAATGGGACGAAAACGACGAGGAGGGTAGCGGAGGTGGGCAGTTAGAAATCGAGTAGTCAATCTGGATGCACGCAGAGCAGTTGGTTCAGAAGAACGTGTCTGGAACAGCTGAAGCCGCTGTGCTGAACTCAGGCTCTGAATGTTCCACCCCACGTTCTCCGATATCAGAGTTCAGGTAGTTGTTTCGGAGGGTAGCCAAGAGCCAAATTGAAACATCGGCGGCGAGAAAATCGTGGCCGCGCTCGCCTCCACTCACTCCGATGACTACCCAAACAGCCCCAGCAGCTTGTACTCCTCATCGGGCGAGTAGTTGCGGAACAGCAGGCTATTCGACAACACCGAGACGCTGGAAAACGCCATCGCGCCCGCGGCCAGAGCGGGCTGGAGCAGCCCCAGCGACGCCAAGGGGATCATCGCCGTGTTGTAGCCCAACGCCCACACGAGATTCTGTTTGATCTTCGATAGCGTCGCCGCCGAGATCCGGATCGCCTTCACCACGTCCAGCGGATCGTCGGCCATCAGCGTCACGTCGGCGGCCTCGATGGCGACATCCGTCCCCGAGCCGATGGCGGTGCCGACGTGGGCGACCGCCAAGGCGGGCGCGTCGTTGACGCCGTCGCCGACCATCATCGCCTTGCGGCCCTCGGCTTGGATCGCTTCGACCGCGTCGGATTTGTCCTCCGGCAGGACGCCAGCACGGACGTTCTCGGGGTCGATACCGACCTGTTCGGCGACGGCACGGGCGGTGCGCTCGTTGTCGCCGGTAATCATCATCACGTCGATGCCGCGATCCTGTAGTTCACCCACGGCCGTTTTCGCGCTCGGCTTGATCGTATCGGCGTCGGCGACGACGCCCGCAAGCTCGCCGTCGGCCGCAACGAGCATGGCGGTCTTGCCTTCGCTTTCGAGTGCTTCCATCGTATCCGCCGCGGTGTCGGTGTCGATACCGTTGTCTTGCAGGAGCCGGCGGTTGCCGACCAGTATCTCACGACCCTCTACGGTCGCCCGAATCCCCTGTCCGGGCACGTTCTCGAAGTCGGTCACCTCGTCGAGTTCGAGCCCACGATCCACGGCTCCCTCAACGATCGCCCGCGCCAGCGGGTGTTCGCTGCCCTGTTCGGCACTCGCCGCCAGCCGGAGCAGTTCGTTCTCATCGGGCCGTTCGCGCTCAGTCAGTTGGCCGCCATCGGGCACAGCAGCATCATCGCCATCGAAGGCGACCACATCGGTTAACTCCATCTCACCCTGGGTGAGCGTCCCCGTTTTGTCGAAAACGACGGTGTCGACATCGCGGGCGCGTTCAAGAATATCACCGCCCTTGAACAGGACGCCGTTCTGCGCGCCGAGTGTCGTCCCAACCATCGTTGCCGCGGGCGTCGCCAAGCCCAAAGCACAGGGACAGGCGATCAACACGGCGGAGGCGAAGACGACGACCGCGAACTCGAAGACAGAGACGCCGCCGCCGATGACTCCCGGCCCGCCGGCGACTGGCTCCCACAGCGGCAGGGTGTCGACAAATCCGGCCAGTGCCTCGGGGAAGAGGAACCAGACAGTACCCCAAAACAGGGCGTTGGCGATCACGATGGGGACGAAGTACGCCGAGATGCGGTCGGCGACGTTTTGGATCTCGGGTTGGCGGGACTGTGCCTCCTTGACCGTCTGGACGATCTGCTGGAGGGCGGTGTCGCTGCCGACCTTTGTCGCCTCCACGGTGAGCACGCCGTTCTCGTTGATCGTCGAGCCGACAACCTCGTCGCCGTCGCCCTTTTCGACCGGGACAGATTCACCGGTCACCATCGACTCGTCGACCGCAGACTGCCCGTCGACAACGACGCCGTCGGTCGGGATCTGCTCGCCCGGCCGGACTTTCATCCGGTCGCCGACCTCAACGTCCGCCAGCGGAATCTCCTGCTCGCCGTCGTCGGTGATGACCGTCGCGGTGTCGGCCTCCATCGCCAGCAGTTCACGGAGCGCGTCGCCGGCCTGGCCCTTCGAGCGCGCCTCGAGGTAGTTGCCGAGCGTAATGAACACGAGGATCAGCGCGGCCGTATCGAAGTAGAGACTCCCGGCGATCAGCCCCGCGAGGACGGCCACCGAGTAGCCGTAAGCGGTCGTCGAGCCCAGCGCGATCAACACGTCCATATTCGCCCGGCGGTTTTTCACGAGGGCCTTGTAGGCGTTGTTGTAGAACGGTCGCCCGAGGAAAAGTTGAACCGGGGTTGCCAGCAGGAACTCAACCCAGCCGAACCGCACGCCGAGGATGGATTCAGGGACGAGCGCGCCGCCGAGGAGGAACTTGTCGGCGAGAAACAGGAGAAGGGGAGCCGACAGCGCGGCCCCAAAGAGGGTGAGTCGGAGCTGTTTGTGGATCTCCTCGGTGCGGGCTGCATCCCGGGCACTGTCACCGTCGTTGTCGTCGCCATCCTTGCCGCGTTGTTCGCGGACGGGCGCGTAGCCGGCGTTTTCGATCGCGTTGTAAAAGGCGTCGATGTCGGCAGCCGCGGGGTTGTATCGGACTTGGGCCTCGTCGGTTGCGTAGTTCACGTCCGCGTCGATGACGCCCGGAAGGGCCTCCAGTGCCTCGGCGTTGCTGTCGGCGCAGTTTGCACACGACATATCCGTGATGCCGATGCTCACCGTTTCGCTGACCGCGCCGTAGCCCGCCTCGTCGATGGCGTTGTAGATCGCCGCCAACGAACCCGTCTCCGGGTCGTACTCGACGGTTGCCTCGTCGGTAGCGTAGTTGGCACTCGCCGTGTCGACCCCGTCGAGATCACCGAGAGCCTCCTCAACAGCCGCCGAACAGTTGGCACAGGACATGCCTGTGATGTCGAGATGAGTTGTTCGGGTTGTCATGGTACTCTAGTATACGGGCTCCACGTTTACCCCGTTTTCTACTTCGAGAGTACGGCTCAGCGAGGCTGAAAACTTTCGAATACAAAGCTCGTCGCCAGCCGGCTACGCGTCGGCTTCGAGTTCGCGGTAGCGACCTTCGAAGCGCGTCAGGCAGGACGAACAGCAGAAATGGTAGACCTCGCTGTCGATCCGGGCGGTTTCGCCCTCGTTGTCGACGGTGTTGCCACACTCCGCACAGGTCAGCGCGAACTCGATGCCGTCGACCGAGGGCGTCCATGCCACGTCGTCGACGAGCGTGACGGTGTAGTCGGCGATGGCAACCTCCTCAAACAGGCCGGCGACCCACTCGCGGACGTTTGCCGCCTCGACGCGGGCGTAAAATCGCAGGTCGCCCTCGGCGGTAACGAAAACGTGTTCGACGGCGTCGGCCGCTGCCACCACCTCGCGAGCGGCGTTGAGCGACCCCGGCTGGAGTTCACAGTCGATCAACACCGCCACACCGGCCCGTAGCGTCGAGCGATCAACATCGATCGTAAAGCCGTTGATAACGCCGGCCTCTTCCAGCCGTGTCACGCGTTCGGAGACCGCGGGCCCCGACAACCCCACCGCCTCGCCGATCTCGCTGAACGGCCGGCGGGCATCCTGTGCCAGCATCGAGAGGATCTGCATATCGGTTTCATCAAGATCGCGCATGGGTCGCGTTGATGACGCGGCCACAAGACGTTTGCCCGAAATCGCTTTTGAATCAAAGGCTATCGGCGCGAAAAACACCGATACCGAAGCAGCAATCTACAAACCACTCCGGCTCGAAGCGGAGCCCGATCATGAGCCAGACGATCACCGTTGAGGGAATGAGCTGTGAGCACTGCGAGGCAAGCGTCGTTGACGCGCTCGAATCGATCGCGGGCGTGACCGCGGCCGCTGCCGACCACGAGGCAGCGACGGCCACGGTCGAGGGTGAGGCCTCGATCGATGACCTGCTGGCAGCTGTCGACGATGCGGGCTACGACGCGTCGATATAGGACGCATCAGACACGGCTGTGGAACCGATTCCGATTACACCCTGATCTGGCTGTTTTTGGAACCGCTTGTTTTCGCCGCCGTTTCATGGGTCATGCTACCATACTACTCCTCAAGCTTTAACAGCGTTCCACCTGTATCGATTGCTGGAGGAGATACCGATGAGCTACGAACTTGACCCCCTTCCGTACGAGTATGACGCGCTTGAACCGCATCTCGATGAACAGGTCCTGACATGGCACCACGACACCCATCATCAGGGCTACGTTGACGGCTGGAACTCCGCCGAGGAAACCCTCGCCGAGAACCGCGAGAATCACGACTTTGGTTCGAGTGCGGGTGCGATCCGCGACGTGACCCACAACTCCTCGGGGCATATTCTGCACGACCTGTTCTGGCAGAACATGTCGCCGGAGGGTGGCGACGAGCCAAGCGGTGAGCTCGCCGACCGGATCGCCGAGGACTTCGGTTCCTACGAGGCGTGGAAAGGCGAGTTCGAGGCCGCAGCCGGTAGCGCCTCCGGCTGGGCACTGCTCGTCTACGATACGTTCTCGAACCAGCTTCGCAATGTCGTGGTCGACAACCACGACGAGGGTGCGGTCTGGGGCGGTCACCCGGTTCTCGCGCTCGACGTCTGGGAGCACTCCTACTACTACGATTACGGCCCAAACCGCGGCGAGTTCGTTGACAACTTCTTCGAGGTCGTCGACTGGGACGAACCGAGTGCACGGTACGCACAGGCCGTCGAGCTCTTCGAGTAATCGGGCGTTCACTACATTTTTTGCGACGCTGATCGGGTAGCGACGGCCTTGAGGATCATTCCGCATTATTGGTTTTTCCACCAATAGAGCTATACTATTGGCCCGCGTACCAATACTACGAGATGGGATCGGTGACCGGCGATGATCTCGACGGGATACGGCGAACGGCCCGGTTTCCGGATGGAGCACTCGTCACCGTGTTCTGTCGGCGGACGACCCGCGACGCGTATCCGTCAGGGTGGGCCTACAAACTGCATTACGGGCTCACTGACCCTGATCCACCGCGAACACTGGGCGATGGAACGATTCGCCGATATGATAACGCTCACGAGGCGACGAAGGGCCACGAACTCCACGTCCCGCCGAATCTGGAGCCGACGATCATCGAGTTTCCGGGCATGGTCGAACTCTGGAATCGGTTCTGGAACGAGATCCCGAAACCGGCCATTGACCCTACCGACGACACACCCCACCAATGACCGAATCAACACCGCCGCTCCACCCACTGGAACGCGAACAGCTACAGGCCGAATCGACGCTCGTCGTCACCGTTAGCACGGCCGAGGAGTTCAACGACGATGTCACCACAGCCATTGAGGGTCTCGCCGCCGGTGAGAGCTCGCCGTCGTCGCCGACCCTCTCGTTTGCCAGCTACGACGACATGCTGGCAACGCTGACGCCGCGGGTTCTTGACCTCATCGAGACGATCCGCCGGGAGGAACCCGACAGCATTAATCAGACTGCTCGCGTCGTCGGCCGCGATGTAAAGAACGTCCACGAGGAACTGAGCCAGCTTGCACGACTCGGGATCATCTTCTTTGAGGAACAGGGCCAGTCAAAGGTTCCCGTTGTTTGGTTTGACGAACTCGTGATCACTCTCCCGTTCGATTCCGATCCCGACGAGCAGGCGGTCGTACCGTCGTAATCCGTGCGGTTTTCCGGGCACCCCACACAAAGGTTGGTATGCCACGCCCGAAAGCCGCCTTTGACGACCTCTACCCGTGTGATTTCTACACACCCGAGGAACTGCTTGACGACGAGATGATGTACTCCGTCTACGAGATCGCCCGCCTGCTGCAGGGCCTCGATACCGACGCCGAGATCGACGAGGGTGTCGAGGACGTGCTGCTCGACTGGGCGATCCCGTGGATCATGCGCAACGCCGAGCAGTTGGTGATCGCCGAACCACCAAACGAGGAGGAGCCCGGCTACTACGGGCTGCGAGACGACGATACCGCGACAGCCGATGCCGACGAGGGCGATACCGACAACTAAGATGAAGCTGCTCGTCGCCGGCGATGCCCGGGTTGACGCCGGGAAAACGACGTTTGCAGCCGGCCTACTGGCTGCTATCGACGGCGCGGTCGGCTTCAAACCCCGCGCCGGCAATGACTACTGGTACGACCACGACGACGCCGCGGCCGCCCTCGGCGAGGGCCGACTCTACGGAAAGGATGTGGCCACGCTTGCGGCGGCTGGTGACACCAACCTCCCCGAAGAACAGCTCAACCCCGTCCATCGGCTCTGGCGGCCGACCCCGGATCGAACCGGGATGCTCGGCGAAGCCGGCCGGACGTTCCTCGTCGACCGCGTGACGACGCCGGATGGCCCCTCATTCGTTGTCAACGCCCTCGCCGAAGATGCCGGGCTGTTGCCAGACCGCGTTGCCGACGCGCTCACGCTGGAGTCGGCCACCCGCGTCGAGGGCGTCGCCGCGTTCAACGACGTGATGGCCGAGCGGTATCTTCCGGCGTTCGACCGCGTCGCCGACCGCATCGCCGAGGTCTCGCCAGCGGTTGTCGAATCCTACGCCGATATCGCCCTGCCGGTCGCGGGGATCGATTTCGACGCCGTTGCCGTTGTCGGCCCAACTCGTGCCCGGATCTACGATGGCAGCCGCTACTGCAAGGCCTGCGAGGTCGCAAGCGGGAGTGCCAGCGAGGGCCAACTGGAGGAGCGGGTCGATCGCGTCGTGGGGATGATCGAGCCGGTCTCGACTCACACGCTGGAGCCGCTTGACGGCGAGGCACGCGCCGATCCCCACCGTGTGGCCGACGCCTACGCTGACGTGTATGAGGCGTTGTTGGCTGTCGTGTTCGGTGAGTCCGAAAGCGACGATCCAGCCGCCAACAGTGTGTAGCGGAATGCACTTGTAGCAGGCCGCGGTGAATCTACCAAGCCGCAAATGCAGCAGTATCTCGATCTTGTCGCCGACACATTGGCCGGCGGCAGCTACAAGCCGAACCGCACCGGTGTCGACACCATCGCATCGTTCAGCCAGGGGTATACAATCGACCTCCAAGAGGGATTTCCACTGTTGACGACAAAGGATCTCTCGGGGTTTCGCTGGAACTCGTTGATCCACGAGTTCAAGTGGTATCTCTCCGGGGAGGAACATATCCGCAATCTCCGCGAGGAAACGGGGATCTGGGACGCATGGGCCGACGAACAGGGCCGCCTCGATACCGCTTACGGTCGCTTTTGGCGACGATTCCCCGTTCCTGAGGAGGGCCTCGATGGCGAGGCATGGCCCGACGACGACCACCGGTGGCGCAACGACGACGGTAGCTTCGACCAGATCGGCTATGTTCTCGACACCCTGCGGGAATCCCCACACTCCCGCCGGCTGGTCGTTTCGGCGTGGCACCCCGCAAACGCCGCCGTGAGCACGCTGCCGCCCTGCCACTACACCTTCGTATTTAATGTTCAGGGCGACCAGCTCAACTGCCATCTCACCCAGCGATCCGGCGACATCGCGCTGGGTATCCCGTTCAATATCGCGGCCTACTCGCTGCTCACCCACGCGGTTGCCCAAGAAACCGGCTTCGAGGTCGGCGAGTTCGGTCACACCGTCGTCGACGCCCACGTCTACTGTGGCGCGGACGACCGCGGGGACTGGTACGCTGACAACCTCGACCGGCTCCAGGAACGGCTCACTGCTGTCGACGACCGTGAGGAATACATCGACGTTCGGGACTGGCTCAACGCCGAGGCCCCCGAGGAAGCCGACGACAGCGAAGGGTACGACCACGTCCCCGGACTGCTCACCCAACTTTCCCGAGAACCTCGCTCGCGGCCGGCCATCGAGATCGCCGACAAACCGCTTGATGCGCTTGGATTCGATGATATCGAGTTGCTCAACTACAACCCGGCCGACGGGATCAGCTTCGCGGTCGCGGAGTAATCATGGTCGACAACAACACTGACGCTGTGGCTGACGACTCCGGAAGCGACGATCCACCCATCGCGCTGATCGCCGCCGTCGCCGCCAACGGCGTTATCGGGCGGGACGGCAAGATGCCGTGGCAGATCCCCGAGGATCTCCAGCGGTTCAAATCCCAGACGATGGGCAACCCGGTCATCATGGGTCGCCGCACCTACGAATCGATCGCCGCCCGGATCGACGGCCCGCTTCCGGGCCGCCACAGTATCGTGTTGAGCCGACAGGATCCGGATCTGCATGCGGGCGTCGTCGTGGTCGATTCGATCGATGCGGCTGTCGCCGAAGCCGAGGCGGTCTGCGAACTCGACGACAACGCCGACCGGATCTTTGTGATCGGCGGTGCGACCGTCTACGAGGCGTTTCTTGATCGCGCCGACGAGTTGGTGTTAACTGAGCTCGACGACGCCTACGACGGCGACACGGTGTTTCCGGAGTACGACGACAGCGAGTGGCGTGAGGTCGCCCGCGACGACCGCGATGAGTTCGCGTTTGTTACCTATCGCCGTCGGTAGCCGAAGCCTGTCGGGTTTTTCGGAAAATATCTGCTCAGTTGTCGCCTCTGGTTGTCGTCCCGATCGGCCTGTGTTCGCCTCTCGAACCGTTCAAAAATGGGGTACCATCGGCCGGTCGTTGATTATCGGGGTGATCCCACTCGCCGGTGTCAGCAGCCGGGAACGACAGCGTCACGATCGTCCCGCGCGGGGAGTTTTGTTCGATCGACAGCGAGCCGTCCATGCCGTCGACGATCCATTTCACCAGCCAGAGCCCGAGCCCGCTGATGTGCTCTAAGGGGGTTTCACCCTCGTTTGTGATCGCGCGTCGCTCGCCGTCCGGGATGCCAGGGCCGTTGTCGCGGATCTGTACCTGTACCCGGTTTGTCTTGTCACGGCGTGTGACCGCAACCTCGATCTCCGGGCAGTTGTTGTCGTTGTGGACGATCGAGTTATCCAAGACGTTCCGGATCGCTGTCCGGATGAGCGTGTTGCCGATGATCGCGGTTTCGTCGATCTGTGAGCGAATGATGATGCTCGGATACTCGTCGTGGACGCTGTTGAGCTCCTCGCGCACAACCTGAGCGATGTTGATCTGGCGGAGCTGTCTGTCAACGCCGTGGAGCTGTTGGTCGATCGTCCGCACCTTATCGCCCAGATTCACAAGAGACAGTGCCTTTTTGCGGATCGTCTCGGCGTGGTTGGTCACGCGGTCGTCGTTTGACTGTAACAACATATCGGCGTGGCCGACGACGACGTTCATATCATTTCGGAGGTCATGACGCAGAATCCGGTTCATGACCTGCCGGCGTTGTTCAAACTGGTGGCGGTTGGTGACATCCCGCGCGGTGACGATCAACCCCTCAACGGCCGGCAGTGATTCGTTTTCCCGCACCGTGATCTCGAACATTCGCCAGCCGTCGCCCGTCGTCTCCAGCCGGCAGTGATGGATGCTCGTGTTGCCGGCCTCGGCGGCGTCGGTGAGTGCTGTTGTGAGCGTTGAGCGGTCGTCGGGATGGACGGAATCGACGAGGTTTGTGGAGACGGCGATCTCTCTGGGTGATCCTGTTGTTGTCTCCGGGGAGTCGGTGACGTACCGGACAGCACCGTCCGGTCGGACGACCATCACCGTATCCGACGTGTACCCCATCGCTGTTTTGAACTGTGACTCGATCCGGCGTTGGGCACTGATCTCCTCGAACAACAGCAGCCGATCACCGACCGTCGCCGGCAGCGATCTCGCCTTGACAGCAAAACAGCGATCGAGATCACCCTGTGGTACGATGAGCTCCACGCCGGCGGTGTGTGGCCGTAATGCCGGCGCGTCGTCAACCTCATCCGGGGTTGGCGCGGGGGCCAGTGTTGACTCCGAAAGTGACTCCTCGGGCGAGAGCTCCAACAGATACTCACCGAGCGGTAGGGCACCGTCGGCGGGGCTGTCGACGGCATCTTCTGACAGTCCGAGCTCGTTGCGAACGGTCTCGTTTGCGCGCTGAATCCGCCCTTCGGAATCAAGCAGAACAACACCGTTGTCGATCGCCGAGAGGACGGCGGCGGCCACCTCGTTGTCGGAGTCGGCCGACGGGTGGCTCATTCCGCATCACATCCAGTGAGCGGAGCGAGTATTGTTGACAGATTGAAAGGTAATATGTGAGATATCTGTCGAAACATTTCAATTAACAGTCGCTACCGCATGAACATACATAATACACTCGGTCGACTTCACGCAGAGAGATGTGGCATCGATCTGTTGAGCCACCCTAGCTGTCACGTTTGAGCCCACACAGGTGCCGACAACAGACAACGGGAATCGATCAAGCCGCGGCCGGACGTTTATATCCGCTCACGTCTTTCGCTCCGGTAGTGTCCCTCCGTCGATTCGTTCGCGGCCAACCCAGTTGGTCGGCGATCGAGACCGTCGTTCGATCGGCCGTTGAGCGGTACGATCGGTTTCCCGCACGCATCCGGTTTCTTGAGGCCGACAACTGGCTGTCGACGCCGGTGGTCATCGACGACGCGTTGTTTGTAAAGATAATCAGCCAGCAGAACACGCTGGTACACGCGCTGTTTACCACCGGCCGAAACCTCGGGGCGGTCTCCAGCGGTGTGGCCGGCTTCTTTGAGTCCTTTCAGTCGCCCGCAGAGATGGCTACCCACGAGCTGGAGGCGACCCGTCAGATGCGGGCCCTCGGGCTCAACACACCCGAGCCGATCGAAGCCTTCGAGGTCGATGGCTACGGCGTCGTCGTCTTTGAGTATCTCCCCGCGTTCCGGCCGCTTGATGATCTCGACCCCACAACCGAATCGTGGGTCGCCGAATCGCTGTTTGCCGCGCTCCGAACCCTCCACGACGAAGGGTTAGCTCACGGCGATCTCCGCGCTGAAAACGTCCTCCTGTTGGATAACGCGCTGTATTTCATCGATGCGACAAGCGTCGACAGCGACGCCCAAGAGGGGATTCAGTCGTACGATCTGGCCTGCGCGCTGGCCGCGCTGGAACCCCTCTTTGGGGCCCGCGCCGCGGTCGAAGCTGCCGAGGCGTCGTACACAGCCGAGGAGCTGCTTTCGGCTGCCGATTTTCTTCATTTCGTCCAACTCCGCCCGGATCATGACTTTGCGGCCGCCGGGCTCAGAAGCGAGATCGAACACCGTGCAACCGCGGAGTAACCCCCTGTCGACACCGTCGATCAAACCCCTCACTCCGCCGCCGACGGCACCGACTCAAGCTCCGCAAGAACGGCATTGATCACCGACGCCTCAACAAGGTCTCGCGTTTCGGTCATCGGGTCGTCGGCATCGGCCAACACATCGCGGCTCCGCTCCAGCAGGCGGTGCTCCATCTCGCTGTGATCGACGGCTTCCTTTGTCTCGTTGAGCATGGCCTCGAAATCCTCCCGGAGGTCGAAGGAGGCGTAGGCGACGTTACACCGCGACAGCGGGTGGTGATCCATCTCCAAGGCGAGATCCCGAACCAACTCCCAGTCGTCGGCACAAAACTGGAGGGTGACCGGGGTGACGATATCCTGCCAGGCGATCGGGCCGCTGTTTTCCATCAGCGTCACCGCCCGCGGCGGCACCTCGATCCGGCGGTCGGTCTGTCCACTCCCACAGAGACAACACGGGGTATCGGTGCGCCCGGTAAACATACATCCGATAGGTGGGCGACAAGTATGGAACTTCCGGCGGTGGTTACTGCGCCGAGCCCTCAACCAACCGCCTGAGCTGTTCCGGCGGCACCGCACCGCGGGCGGCGTGGCCGTCGGAGGCGAACGTTGGCACGCCTCTCACACCAGCGCGCTGGCTGGCTGCAAAGGCGTCAGTCACCTCCTCGCGCAGGTCGGCATCGTCGAGGGCTGACCGAATCTCGTCGGCGCCGATCCCAACGTCGCCGGCGATATCGACGAGTACGTCCTCATCCCCGATATCGCGGCCCTCAGTCCAGAGGGCGGCGAAGATCGCCTCATCGAAGGCTAGCCACGTCTCGTAGTCGTCGTGCTCCTTGATGTAGTAGGAGGCGACCTGCGCGTCCAGCGAATCGACCTCGGTGGCGAGATCCATCGCCATCTCCACGTCGTATTTTTCCTGCAACCGCCGAACCGACTCCTTTGCCTGCTCGAAGTAGTCGTCGTCCTTGCCGTCGTCGACCGAGTGGTCGATGCTGCCGTCAGCATTGCGTTTCCCACTCCGGAGGTCGAAGGGCTGCCAGTCGATTTCGAGCGGTGTCTCGCGGTCGGCCTGATACCGCGAGAGCGATTCCCGCCCGAGATAGCAGAACGGACAGACGTAATCCGAGTAAATGGTGATCGCCTCGGTCTGTTGGGTGCTCATACAAACGAGAGCAGCGGCAGCAGCAAAAGCAGGCGGGTGGCGTGCAAACCGCACACATCTCAGTCGTTTCCGACAACGAACGCTTCTTTTTCGTCGCGTGTGACGCAGATAGCATGACGACGCCGGAG
>P_A23_Liq_3_FmtDRAFT_1000208_pt1 | contig 12806 bp, 26 predicted proteins | sample PonA233FremontCA_FD_10237 | JGI IMG/M metagenome (IMG submission 10237)
AGCACCGTAGGTCGAGCAGGAGCGAGCAAGCTTGCTTGCGAGCAGGACTCGGCGGGACAGACGGGTAAAACCAAGCGACGGAGGACGGTTCGTACGGCCACCTTGCCTAACCATGCAGTATGCTAACATACTATAGTATACAACCTATACTAATAACTATATAATATATAATATAATATAATATAATATAATATACGAAGGTACGAACGACTCTGCGAAGGTACCATGGGGGGTACCTGTATTACTTAATACAAATTGTATTATGTATTACAATAGGGGTAGTGGTACCTTCGCAGAACAAATTTATTCATAATGATTCTTAATAAAAGTAATACATAATACAGTTTGTATTAAGTAATACAGGGGGGTGTAGGGGTCTTCTCGCAGAGTTCAGAGAACCTGCTGAAGGTACTCGCTGACTGCCTCGATTTCGTCTTCAGTGAGCTCGTCGCCTGCCTCATCGTCGTTTAGAAGGTGCTCATCAAGCTCGTCGAACCCGATTCCTCGGTCGTCGAGTGCGTCCCTGTGTTGGTTTAGTACGTCACCCGCGGAGTAGTGCACATCGACTGCTTCGCACAGGTCGACGAGCATACTGTGGTTGAGGCCCGTCTTCTTGCGGACGACTTCGGTGAACTCTTTGTGTGGTCGCAGTTCCGGGTGTACGCGAGTCAGCCAGTGGAGTCCGTCGACGACTTCGCTGATGCGAGTGTCGAGTTTCCCGGTGTATTGTTCGAGTTCTTGCTGGACGCGCTGTTCGTCGTCTTCTAAGTCGTCGAGCCGACGCGACACCTTGCGCTTCTCGTCTCTAATCTCGGCGAGTTCGCTTTCGAGCTTTTCGCGCCGAGTGAGCCCGCGCGTCTGCATATCTCGCTTGATGAGAGTGTTGAGGTACTCGCTTTTGTTGTCGACCAAGTCTTCGAGGTACTCGGTGATGTCTTCGCTCTCGTGCCGGAAACTGGTTGTTTTGCTCATTGTTCGTCACCTGTAACAGTGAGTTTCCACCGGCCATTTTGGACGTATCCCGGGATGACCTCACCAGTGTTCAGGGTACAGTCTTCGACTTTCTCTGCCAGATGTGCATCTCTCTGTAGTACGTTGCCATCTGAGTCGAGGTATTCGACTCCATAGCCTCCCTTTGTCTTCAGAGATACGTCGTCTGGCGAGAGGTGTTCTGCTACCCGTACATGCGCAGTCTTGGCGTCACGAATACTGAACCCAGAGGTATACTCAATCTCGACGGGCCAGACAGTACCGACCTCATATTCCAAGTTCATTGTTCATCACCGGCCATCTCCGCCGCCGTCTGGAAATCGGTCATGTACTCGGTCGCGTAGTAGGTGTGGTCGCCTTCGTTCTCGCGAGTCAAGAGCGGGGGCTCCGCGTTTTCGAGTTCGCGTAGGGCGGCTGCTGCGGTCTTGTTGCTGTACTCTCCTCGGTTGTAGCCGTCGAGGTTGGTGACGCGTACGTAGCCGCGCTCGTAGAGCTGTACCATCGCATCGATGATGACTTGTGTCTGTTTAGCCATACCCGGTACTTCAACGCGTCCGAATAAAGGTCTACTCCCTTCCCACCCTATTTTTGGATAGTAGCAACACCAATATACCCCCGCGATAATGTTAGTGTATGGAAGCAAACAACGCATCCACCGAAGCAAGCACCGAATACGTTGACCTCACCGACGAAGAAATCGACGAACTCGAATCCCTCGCGATTGAGGTCCGCGCCCTCATCGAGGATTCCCGAAGTAGCAGAGTGGGCAGAGCTGAACGGTACGAACTCCAAGATAAAGCGTCGGAGAAAAACGTAGAACTGAGCGACCTCGCTGGATGCAGCGATAATTTCCGCCTCGCAACGAAGATGGCTGATGACATCTTCAGCCGATAATCTCGCCTGAACTGGCCCTCGCAGGTTCGATTCCTGATTCAGGTTTCCCCGGATTCCCGACCGGTTCAACAAACGGGGGTGAACAAAACAATGCAAACAAGCACTGTAACGCTGGTAGTAAGCGAGACGGACATCTACGGTGTCTACTCGCGGCGACACCGCGCTCTGACGGTCGCGCAAGACCTCAAGCGCGCGTACAGTATCGACGCACAAGTAATCGACTGGATGGTTGGCGAGAACAAGCAATACAATCTCCCGACTGGTGAGTGGCTATGAGTGCTCGCGTAGACCCACAAGGACGCGTATGCGACACCTGCGGACACACACTCATAATCGACTGCGCAGGCCTCGCTTGCGATTATTGCTGGCGCGTAGCCGGTGATGACCAATGAGTTACTGCGCTGGTTGTTGCTCGTGGTCGCCGAGTGAGCTCTGTGATGCCTGCTCGTTCCACAGTGGATTAGTTTGGGCTATGCAGGATGAATCGTACCTCCAGAATCAGGAAAACGATTCTGGAGCGAATCAGGACGGTCAGACGGTTAACGGTGGTGATAATGCCAAGTAAAACACAAACACAAGTAGAAGCTGAAGAATTAGCAGAACAGGGTACGAGAGACGGTCGCTGGCAAGTCGATATATACGGTCGACCGGTAATCAGTGGGCATCCCTGCTACGTAATGAGTGAGGAGCGACTCGCTCTCCTACGAGGCTACTTCGATGTGCCAGAGGGACGGTGGTCGCGATGACTTCTTGCTCGGTGTGTGGCGTCTCGTACAGTGAGAGAGAGTGCGGTGACCGCGTCATCGTCCAGTGCCTGACTCCTGATTGCATTGGGTCGTGTGTTCGATGGGAGGTCATCACAGGTGAGTCGCGATGACGGTTGACGGCGTCGTAGTGTTCGGGACGCTCGGCCTGTTCGTCGTCGCGGCGGCGATGGCTTACGCGCAAATGTGGGTGCTACGGCCATGACTTGGAGCGTCAAAATCGAGACCGGGGATAACCCCGTCTGGCTCGTGGGAATCACAGACGCAATGGTCGAAGCTGCAGCGAGTAACGCTGGGCGAGATATGGTTATCGACGAGTCCCGGTCGCTCTCACGAAGAGAACGCGAAGCAATCCGCGGAAACCTCGGCGAGCTCGTCGCTCAGGAACTCATCGTTCAGGGTCGGGACGCTTCGCGTTGGGAGTACGAAGACGGGTACGAAACCGACCTCGTCCGCGACGGCTCGCTCAAACTCGACGTTAAGACGCGAGACCTCGGCTCTGGCTTCGGAGCTCTCCTCTGCCGGCGTCGCTATCGTCACAAGGACTGTGGGGGAGCGATTACGAGTGACGGGCATAATCGCTGTGTGGAGTGTGGGGAATACGGTCCTAAGGCTGAGCGAGAGGGCCTCCACTCGCACATGTATTTGCTCGTCAACATCGAGCCGGGTATGGAGTTCGCTTACGTTGTCGGAGTCGCTTCTTCGATGAAGGTTGAAGCGTCTGTTTGGCTGGAGTGGTTGCCGGACCCTGCGCACGAATTGAAACCTGACGAGCTCGATGATGCGTCTCGTCTCCTCGGGTGGGCTTGATACCAAGAGTATTGTTCGAACCGTTATAAGGGTTCTAACAGAAGTCTTGGTCTCTTATTTGAACCCGTAGGATTGTTCGCGCGATAATTACTGTATTGAGATAACTACTGATTCGTATTTGAGCTATCTCGTCTGCTGGTAACATAGTGTTACTGGGTATGGGTAGACCTTTGCAGTCGTCCCTCGATTGATTAATTGCGAGTTGCCCATCATCTGTGCACTCTACGAGGGGCGACAAACTCGCTATAGAACAACTACAAGGACAGTGTTTGTGTGCGTTCTCGGGTCGCATTTCCCCGGGACGCGTATCTGCTTTTTGTTGAGTGGTAACTATTGTCAGCGACTCGGGGCAACACCTTAGCAGTCTACCCGCTTATATACGAGCATACTATCTCCGCAAAAAAGGAGGTGGTGCTAGAACAATGGCAAACAACGCAACTCTTATCGAAAAAGTCGAGGACAACCTCGACACAGTCCTCGTCGCGATTCTCGCGATTGGACTTGGTACAGTAACGGGTAATTTCGGCGACTTCTCGGTCTTCCTCACCGACGCAGTCAACGCATCCTTCTCGATGTCCGGCGAGTTCTACTCGTTCGGAGACGCAACATCCCCGACAGTCATCAGCTGGGGTGGCGCACTCGCAATCCTCGCTGGTGCAGCTATCTTCTTGACCAACCTCGGAATCGAAAACTTCGTCAACCGGCCGTCCGGTATGGAGATGGAGGAGTACGCGCTCGCGCTCGGTGTAGTCGGCATCCCGATTGTCATTGAGCTCGACGTTCTCAACATCCACACTGACTACATCGCTGGCTCGCCCGGCGTCGGTCTCGTAGTCCTTGGACTCGTAGTCGCAGGCGCAGCAGTCCTCAGTGTCGCAGACCGCTCGTAAACTCATAGATATACTATGAGTTTAGTAACGGATTTCTTGAGCGCGAAATACGACGTAGTTGACTTCCTCGTCATCTACGGCCTCGTGAGCGTACTCTCAGAAATCGCCTCATATTACCTCGACCCGTTCGTAATCGGGGAACTTTGGGCGATTCTGGGAGTGCTCATGGCAGTATTCCTGCTCAAAAACGGACGCTCCACATCCGCGAAAGACAACTGAAAAACAAGTAAACAAACCAACACAACAACAAGACAATGAAAAGTAAAATCAAGAAACTCGCGCGCGTCACCGGAATCTCCGGCACGACCGTCGTCGCCCTCGTCCTCGTGGGCAGCCTCGTCGTGCAGGCCATCGCACCCCTGCTCATCGCAGGCGGCGCAGTCGCCCTCGGTGGATTCTTAGTCGGCGGTTATGTCGAAGCGACATCACCCGACCCGGGACTCAACAACGACGCGACCGAACTAGAAATCTACCAATCCGCACTCGACCTCCAAGCCGGCGAAGATTCGTACCTAACAGTACGCGAAAACTACAACGGTGACACCAAACAAGTCGCCCTCGGCAAAGTCCAATTCGAGATTTGTAAATCCATCAACAAAGGCGACCCAGAATCAGTCGCTGTGTCTAACGCGACTGCTGCAGTGAACGAGTATTACTCGGTCCAGCAGTACAACAACTACCAGCAATGGAACGCTCAGATAGAGCGAATCAACTCCACAGCCCACACTGAATTAGCAGCTGATGGTTCCAGTGACCTATTCCGCACAATAGGGGACCCGTACAACGCGACGGATAGCGAAATTGAACAGTATGGTTCTAATTGGGGTCCAAACACAGAAATCGTCTACGTTGACCGCACCTTGCCCAACGGCACCACTACTGAGCGGGCAAACGCTTTAGACGGACTCATGTCGGACGGTCAGGACATTGGGCAGGTTAGATATGTTACGAACCCCGATTGGACCGTTGCTCAGAACCATGGTATTGTCGTGAAGGACCCGCAAACTGGGTCGTACACGACGGTCACCGACCTTCAACGGTACCAAGATGTAGTTGACGCAACCTTTACTAAGGCTACGGAAGTGCAGAACGGGATTCCGCAGTACGCTGCGGACATCTACTCGGCAGTCAACTCCGGGACAATCGACCCCACGACGCACGAGTGCGTCGACCCCACAGTCATTGCCGGGCAAACCCCTGACGACGGCTCAACCGCCCTCACCTTCGCTGCATACGCAGCGACCGCAGGCGGCTACACAACGAGCTCACAGGCTAACGTCAACGTCATCGACCACACGACCGGTCAGACCTACGACGTTATCTACTTCACCAACGCGCAGCCCTCCACGACGTACGACTTCGATGGAGACGGCAACGCGGATGAACTCGGCTGGCTGACCGCAACCTACGACGCCTCCAAAGCGACGTACAACGCGGCAGACTACGCAGAGCCAATTAACGTCATCATCGTAAACGAAGACGGGACGACGAAGCTCGCAACCCTCGACGGAGAATTCACCATCAACAGTGCAACGAGCTACGTTGACGGGACGCAAGTGGACGCACTCGCTGTGAACGAGTACTCGCAGAAGACGTTCGACGCGAGCCGATACATCGACGAGAACCAAGCAGCGCAGGACGCTCAGAACGAGTATAGTGACTCCGACAGCAACGGTGCAGGCGGTGCACCTGTCGAGTGCTCGACTTCGTTCGGCGGCTTTTGCCTTGACGGCGTAGTCACCATCGCGACTTGGGTCATCGCCGGTATCGCTGGCCTCGTCGTCCTCCGCGCCCTCGGCATCGTCGGCAACCTCACAGACTAAGCCGTAGAGGGGCTGAAAACCTCTAATTCTTCAATTTATCACTCGCGCCGGAGGTACACCTTTGCAGTCACAACACCTTTATTACAGTATCAAAATGACGCGATTAAAACAACTGGCGAAAGTGCTCCTAATCCTCGGCTTATTCTTAGTCGGATTAGGGTACGGAACCGCTCTCGGAGCTGCACAAGAGCAAACCCCCACAGACACTCCAATCGACGACCTCGAAGACCAAGCCACAGGAAACGAAGAACGGGCTGAGAACGCAACTGAAGAGCCTGCAGAGCCAGAAGAGAACAAGTACGCCCGCGAAGTCAACCCGAGCGTAAAACTCGTTCGAGCAGACTTCAACCCTGAAACCGTCGACCTCGTCCTCTACAGCTCAATCCCCGGCATTTCGTTCGCCATGACCGATATGGGCCAGTCCGCCTCAAACATTGACGCTGCTCGTGGCAGCGGTGGAGGCTCATACGACCTAACCTACCGACAGGAGACACTCGATAAGGGATATAATCGATTCACCATCCCAATCACTCGCTACGAAGGATTAGCAGCAGTCGCAATCACGAGCGGCGGTGAAGGTATCCAAGTCGTCGAGTACGTCGACAACAGCTGGCTACCTGCCTCCTTCAGCAGCGACGAAACCCGTCTCGTCGGCGGAGCAGGCGTCACCATCGGCGCGACGCTCGTCGTACTCCTGATTCGACGCAGCCGCAAGAAGCTCTCGCGAGCGGTGAAACAACTATGAAACAAGAAGAAATCAACTACAAGCGCAGCGACCGCGTCGAACTCCTCGTCGCGTACAAACACTACATTGGACTCGCAACCATCGGAATCATTGCGGCCATCGTCCTCACCGGCAACCTCGACACCGTAATCGAGCTCGTCACGAGCCTCACCAAAGTCGAGACTTACCCCGTATGGCCCCGACTGCTCGTAGCCACAGGAATCAGCGGAGCGTTGCTCACAGGACTCATCTACATCATCCTCAGCGGCATGGGACTCATCGACTTCGCCGAGCCCGAATGGGTAGACCTCTACGAAGTAGACGAAGCCCGAGAAATCAGCAAGCAGAACGCCCCCGAAGAATACATCGGGCACTGGAAAGTCGCGCCCGACATCTGGGCAGAACGCGAAATCATCGAAGGCAAACCGTATAAATCCGACTTCGGACACTGGACAGCCCGCTTCGCCGAATTCGAAGACGGCAAACTCTACGTCAGCGGAACATGGGCAGGGGAGCTCAGCGACGTAGAAATCGCGAGTGACCGCCGCAAAATCGAAGCACTCCGAGGCGAAATCCGCGACTGGGCCGTCGTCGGACAAAACCTCTACTCGAAAATGGTCATCCTCGCACAAGGTATCGAGAGCGCGTACTGGCGCGCAATGGTTAACGAAGACCTCGAAGAGAACACCCTCCACCCCGAAGTAATCCGCGCAAGCGTCGTCGACGAGCTCGACACCTTCGTCGAGAGCATCGAGAAACCCGGCGAGAGTGGTGAAGAGAACGCTCAGGAAGTCGTCGACCGCCTCCTTGAGCAAGAAGGAATCGAAGCTCCAGCGGACGTGAGCGAAGCGAACGGAGCGACAACAGGTGACGAACAATGAGCGAAGGATTCGGGACCTACGACATCAAGAGCCTGCGAGAAGCACTCGCGAAGGCAGACATCAACGCCCTCGAAGAATCCGGACTGCTCAGCGAACGAACAATCCGAAAACTCGTCAGTTTCAAGCGTTCATACGAACCAAACAGCGGAAAACACTGGAAGACAGGAGAACCCGCGTACTGGCCAGAGAACACCCAGTATTGGCATCGTACAATCGAGCTAGAAGGTTCTATAGACCTCTCGAAAGCAGTCCGCAACGGCGACGGTGAGAAAATCGCGTTCGCGCTCGGGTGGGGGAACGAAGAAGACCGAGTCCGAATGGACTTCGTCGACTACGAACGCTTAAAGACCATCCTCCAAACCCCGGCGTTAATGCTCAACATCTTCGCGAGCCCCCGTACTGGTAAGACGTACACAGGCGCGCGGCTAATGGACTTATGGACGATGTACTACCCAACCGGGCTCGTGATTAGTAACATCAAGAGCTGGGCAGAGAAACACCCACAAGCCGTCTACTGCGCCCGCATGCCCGACGCAATCGAGACGGCAGCCGACCACTACGGCCCCTGCATGCTCTTCATGGACGAACTCTCCTCAGAAGCCTCGTGGCGAGACATCCAAGCAAGCGGTATCGAACCCGGACTCCGCTCTTACCTCCGCAAAATGGGGAAGCAACCATACGAATGCTCATACGTCGGCATCGGACACAGAACAAACGAAATCGCCCCCATCCTCCGCAGCGGAGAAATGGCGTACTTCGGCTACAAAGAGGGCAAGACCAAGCAAGCACAGCGAAAGAAGCTCGTCATCTACGAAGACGAAGCCCGCGAAGAGAAGGTCTGCTCACTCGACGGCATCGGACTCCCCGAAGTCAGCCCCGACACCCACGACCCCGCAGTCTGGGACTGGGGGACGCCTGAAGAATACATCGAGCTCGGACACATGAAACCGAACGAAGTCGAGAGCGACGAACCAGAAGAAGTCCCCACAGTCGAACTTTGTAGAGGAACGAAGAAAGACGGCGGTGACTGCCCGGCCGCTGAATGGAAAGGAACAGGGTACTGCTACAACCACCAGTCGCAACGCGCAGACTGATTCACTGCTTCATTACTTCGAAAATTAACTGCGTCGCCTCGCGTACGCGTACGCGCGAGCGCGATTGGGCAAGGGGTAACAGGGGGAGGGGGTACACACACTACAGACCCCACACTTCCGCTGTAAAACTCAGCAAAGACTCGGCGAGTGCCACACGAGCTCACCAACCACCTCAGACTCATTCGCAGTCCCCAAATCATAATGGTCAACGTTGTCACCCTGCGTCACCCAACCATCACCAGAATGCATCACCGCTCGATGCATCACCTGCTTCCCATTCTCCGAGTTCTCGAACGCAATGACATCACCCTCCTCAACACTGGGGTTTGTGTCGAGCACAGCGACTTCACATCCTTCTAACGTCGGCTGCATGCTCGTCCCGCTCGTCAAGATGATACCGAACGGCATCTGCACAGTGAAGAAGATGTAACCGGCCATCATCCACAGCGCGAACGCCTTCTCGTACTTGTTGTCGAGCATCAGCGACCACCTGCCCTGTAAATCAATATGGCATACAATACGTATATCAGAGCAATGTTGACGAAGCCAAAACCGAACGCCAGTGGGTCGAGAGCTATCGTATCAACTATCTCTGCGAAAGGACGGAAGACGAACTCGTACCATTCGATGATTTCGTACATTTTGAATCACCTTAGGTCAGCCTCCTCCATCATCTCAGCTTGCATATCCTCGGGAATCGTCCCAAGATAGTGCGATTCGAACGTCGACGGATTACTCCAACCACCCCAAGCACACACAGTACGCAACGCGAACTCAGCAGCCGAACCAGACCGAATCAACTTGTAGTACGTCCGAGTACCCCATGTGCGTCGCAGGTCGTGAGGCCGAACATACAACCAATCCTCATCACCAGTCGACTCAGCGAGACTCGTCCCCGCTCGTGTGACGATACGCTCAATCGTCTTCTTCGACTGCTTGAACAAGAGCTCATCCTGCTTCTTATTCTGCGCTCCCTGCAACCCGACGAGTCGGTCCCGCAGACTCTTCGAGAGCGGAACAAAACGAGGCTCACCAGTCTTCGTCTCCGTTTTGATGACGAGAACGTACGCCTCAACATCCTCGTGTTCTAACTGGCGGATAGCACTTACTCGAACGTTACGTACGAGGTCGTCGATACGCAGACCGGATAGCAATAGTTCCACGACGAGTTGTTCCTCGAACTTGTCACTGTAATAGTCGATGAGCTCTTGACTCTCCTCATCGTTGAGCCAGACTCGCATCCCGCCTTTCTCGTCGTATGGTCGAAGCTGCATCAGAAATCATCCTTGAAGCCAAATCTCCGCTTATACGCGACGTAGAAGTAGGTGAACACGAGCGCAATCACTTGAGCTTCGTCCGGGTGTCGTTCTAGCCAGCTCCTTGAAACAGCGGTAAACTTCTCGCTTTGCTTCTGTCCCCACTTATCGAGGGCATCTGGACGAGACCCCCTCATCAGCGACCACCTGCTCGGCACGAGTCACACACTCGCTTATTCTTCGTCGAGTCTGGCTTGTGGCAGTACGGGCACCAGAAACGTTGGTTAGGGTTCGGGACCTTCCCATCATTGAGCGATGCGTATAGCTTCGAGTACAGTCGGAAACCAACTGTGTCTGTTTTTGTATCCATACTCTATTTACGGACACTGAGTGCAAAGGTGTACCTACTATTCGGGTGGTTTTCGCGTAGAATAGGGCCTCAGGAGCGAGATTCTGTCTGAGAATGGGGCAAACTCCGACAACAGCTCAAGCAAAGTAGTTCTCCAAAGCTTCGCCGTCTTTGAACGGGAAGTGACGACCACAGCAAACACACTTCCTCAACTCCATCTCCATACCATCCACTACGACCACTATCTCTTCACCTATCTCGTCAAATGTAGTGAAGGTCTCGCAGTTCTCCCCACACTTCGGGCAGTCAGGAATGTTCATCGAGAATCACCCTCTACGTACACCTCGCGCAGAGAATACCCGTTAAACATCCACCACACCGCATGAACAACGAGCATCCCGACCATTCCAACAGTAACTCCCGCGTACAACCCTAACCCGAAGAAGTACATCGACGACACACCGAACGCGATGATTAAGACGGCCGTCACGAGCGATTCCGGCAAGGTCGCGCCACCAAACCCAATCATCGAGAATCACCCTCTCCGTAGTGAACAAGCGTTCTCCAAGCCTCTTTCTCCGCTTCCTGAACACCGTCTACGAACGCCTGAAACGCAGCCTCAAGAGCCTCGTACTCGCGCTCTTGATACTCCAGAATTCTCCGGTACATTTCGACTTCATGCTCCAATTCTTCAACCGATTTAGTGTCTGTGTTAGACATGTAAAATAATACGCAGAGACACTGCAAAGGTCTACGCTCGACCCACCCGAAAACCCGCACCCACGATACACCTTAGCACTTAAATACCGAATAATAGAGTATGGAAAAAACATACTCAAAATCCAACGAAGACGGCTGGCTCGACCACAACATCCCAGAGAAACCAAACGGTGATTCCGATGACAACTGACCACCGCGCCCAAGCCCGACTAACCGGGCAACTCTGGGAAGTCGAAGAACGCCTCGCGATATACCGCGACCTCCTCGAAGACGAATACGACATCAAAGCCCGCTGGGCCATCATCGACGCCATCGACGCCATGCGCGAACACCGCGTACGAATCGAAGACGCACTCGACGACCTAACGCACTAATTTTCTCAATTACTCAGAACGAGCTAAACGGGATAGTATATAAGCACATCTGCCTTATCTCCCAGTAATGACCCTACGCGACGACTGCTGGAATACGGCGTTGGAACAAATCGTCCGCACCGGCAAATTCAAACTCAGCGACCTCCCCTTCACAACATCGGAACTCCACACCGTCAGACGAGTCGCCCGAGAAATGGAGGACCACGAATGGCTCTCAAGAGACTCACCAAGCTCAGCCATCTGGAGAGCAGGCCCCAAAGCAGAGATGCTCATGAACCTCTCAGAAGACAAACTCGAACTCGCCCGCTCGTAACTAACCCAAATACCCCCGCTCCCGCAACTCTCGCCCAACACCCCCAACCACGACCTCACTCGACGAAGTCGGATTGAGATTAAGATACTCGTCCGAAATCGTCCCCCGAACACTCGTGACAAACAGCGTCCGGTCACCAGACCACAACTCATCCCACTCCTGCACAAGTCGCACCAGCTCACCCCAAGCCTCTGACGAACACGACCCGCGGAACGCGCTGAAACTACGCTTCTCCGAATCCCCGTCCACGAACTCGACGCGCACCATCTCCCAATCATCCCGGGCCGAGTAATACGCACCAATCGGCACAATCACAACATCCGTCACTTGACCGACGAGCCGACGAGCAGGCAAGTGATTCAGGTCCTCGTAATCCATACAGAATAGACGCAAGACGACTGCTAAGGTCTACTCACCAAACACACCCGCTCGCCCGACACATACTCGATAAAACCCCGCTCCTCCAAAGACGACAACACCGGATACAACCGCAAAAAACTCACACCTAACACATCTCGCAACTCACCAACCGACGCATCCCCAACCTGCTCCAAATACAAATACACCAACTTAGCCAAATCACTCCCACCAATCATACACACACCAACACAGAACGACTGCAATGGTGCTACGGCAAGTCAGAATTACTGAGGCATAGCCTCCCTAAACCAGTAGTTCAGCGGGTTGAAAACTGGGGAGACCCAGCTCGTCAACGATTCGTGTGTCCCACAGCAGGACACACTATTTTTCAGATGACGCGGTTCTGAAGGTAATCGAGGTGTTTGGCGTTGTAGACGATCTTCACCTCGTCGGCGTCCGGGCTGCCAATGCAGGTGAGCCGGACGTTTTTGTCTTCGACTTCCTCATCCGAGAGGATCTGCTGCATATCCATGTCGATCTCGCCCTCTTTGACGATGGCGGCGC
>P_A23_Liq_3_FmtDRAFT_1000209_pt1 | contig 12786 bp, 13 predicted proteins | sample PonA233FremontCA_FD_10237 | JGI IMG/M metagenome (IMG submission 10237)
TCGGGCGCCACCGGACTGGACGACGACGCGCCGGACGACTCCGGGTGACGCGCGGCCCGAGCCGGTCTCTCCGACCGCGCCCCGCCGTGCGACAAACTACTCGTCGTCCCCGTACCCCACCGCCTCCGCGTCCGCGAGCGCCCGCTCCGTCGACGCCGACAGGTCGAGGGCCTCGTCGGCGACGACCTCGCCGTCGCGGATCACGGGCTCCATGAGCGAGTCGGCGCCGTCCGGGCCAGAGCGCCCCGCGAGCCCGACCGCGTGGGCGCCGTCTTCGGTGCGGTAGACGGACTTCGCGCCCGAGAGTTTCCCGCGCTTGGCCGCCGGCTCGCCGTCGACGGCGACGAGGTCGAGCGCGAAGTCGACCGGGTCCGCGTTGGAGACGTACCCGCCGACGCCGAACCCGTCGGCGAGGTCGCGCAGGTCTCGGAGGTCCGCGGGGCCGAGCCCGCCGGAGACGTACACGTCCACGTCCCCGTGGCCCCGGGCCTCGAGTTCCCACTGGACCTCGCGGACGATGTGTCGGAAGTCGCCGCGCCGGGACCCGGTCGTGTCGAGCCGGACGCCGTCGAGGTCGTCGCCGAGCGTCTCGACCGCGCGGAGGACCTCGTCGACCTCGTCGGAGTAGGTGTCACACAGCGCGATCCGGGGCGCGTCCCCCGGCACGCCATCGTCGTAGGCGCGCCACGCGGCCTCCTGCTCGCCGCGGCCGAAGCAGATGGCGAGCGCGTGGGGCATCGTCCCGGACGCCTCGCGGCCGAGCAGCTCGCCGGCCGCGACGTGCGAGAACCCGTCGAAGCCGCCGACGAGCGCGGACCGCTCGACCGCCGCGGCCATCGCTGGGTGGACGTGGCGCGCGCCGAACGAGAGCACCGAGGAGTCCGGCGCGGCGACCCGACAGTCGAGCGCCGCCGTCGCCATCCCGGACGCGTGCGAGAGGAAGCCGAGCAGCGACGTCTCCAGCCGCGCGAACGCCGCGTACGGCCCCTCGATCCGCATCACCGGCCCGCCGTCGAACAGCCGCCCCTCCGGGATCGCGTCGACGTCGACGCCGCGGCCGGCCAGCAGCTCGACGGCGTCGCCGAGGCCGGCGAACAGCTCGAACTCCCCGTCCGGGAACTGGTCCGCGGTCACCTCGGCGACGACGCGCGGGTTCCGCCCCGCCGCCTCCAGCGCCGCCTCGGTCCGCTCGAAGTACGCGTCGGTCGCGCGGCCCTCCCGGATCGCGGCCGCGTCGACGATGTCGAACTCGCTCATGCTCGACGGTTCGAGCGCGGAGACGAAAAGCCACCGTGTCGCGGCGAGCGCGCGACGATCCCCGGCGGATCAGTTCACAGATCGGCAAGGCGGATGCCCTGACTCTTGAGGTCTGTCTTACCCACAAGTTCACCGAGTCCCAAACAAACGTTTCAGACGCTGTCGAACCATATCTATTCTCGAGAGATCGAGGTGGGGAGTGATTCGGGCGGTGATATCGGCAGTGGGGGGTTGTTGAATGTGGTAAACAAGATCAGCAAGATCGTCTCATAGATGTGTTAAGTCTGCAGATATCGAGGCTTCGGTCGGATTCATTGACCGCAACAACGACTCGATTTGTGGGTAAGAGACAGCCCTTGAGGTCGGGGAGGAAGCCGACAGCAGATAGCACAAACCACGCCACGATGGTAGGCTGACTCCCAATCCTGTAAATAACATCAGCCATATGTGTGAAACACAGTGGAATACCGTCGCACCGCCGTCATTAAGCTCGACACTCCCGAAGGGGCCGACTCGCTCCTCCAAGAGACGGTCGAGCAGTTCAAACACTGCGCCAACACCGCGAGCGACTGGTGCTGGCACGGCAACGACCGGTACCACGTCACCGCAAAAGCCAAAGCCGAACGTGCTCTCTACGACAAGCTCCGTGACGAAACGGACCTCACCGCAAATCTCGTCCAGAAAGGGATTCGCAGAGCGGTCGAAGCCGTCAAAAGCGGCGTCGAACGGCTCAAACGTGAAGAAAGCACGTCGTAACCGTACTTCTCGGCAGACAGCGCGGTGTACGACAAACGAAGTGCAACGTTCCACCGCGACCACGTATCCTTATCGACCGTTGACGGGAGTGTTGAGTGCGACTACATCCTTCCCGACAGCTCTGAGACGCCGCCAACGAAGCACGTCTCGGACGGGGACTTCGAGTTTCGGATGGCGCACTTACAGTACCGCGACGGTGACTGGTATCTCCACGCCTCGATGCGAAAGGTCGAAGCAGACGAGGGATCGTCCGAATCTGAGTCCAAGCACAGAACAGTCCTTGGTGTGGATTTGGGCGTGAACAACCTCGCCGTTGCTTCAACCGGGCGATTCTGGTCGGCAGACAAGTCCAACCACTGGCGTCGAGAATACGAAAACCGTCGTGGATCACTCCAGCAATGTGGTTCCCGTTATGCCCACGAGAATATCGAATCAGTCGGGCAGAAAGAGGACGGGCGATTCGAGATACACTTACACACTGTGGCGAACGAGATCATCGAGGAGGCCATCAAGAGCGGCTGCTCGCACATCGTGTTCGAGGACTCGACCCACATTCGGGAGAATATTCCCGAGGCGGCGTGGCAACACGTCTGGGCGTTTCGACGCCTCTACGAGTACCTCGAATACAAGTCCGAAGAACATGGCATCGAAGTCGTACAAGTTGACCCGCGTAACACGTCAAAGCGGTGCTCGACGTGTGGGTTTACCCACGACGACAACCGCGACGGCGAGTCGTTCGAGTGTCAGAAGTGTGGATACGAGAATCACGCAGACTACAACGCTGGGAAGAACATTGGTTTACAGTATCTCCGTCGTCGGCAAAATGCAGATGATGGAGGCGCACCCGTAGATGTGCGCTTGAATCGCGGGGCGCTGAACGTGAGCGGGAAGTACGTTTCCCTTGCCTCTGCTGAGGCATAAAACGGGAGTCCACGCGAAAGCCTCGGGGCTTGACCCCGAGGCGATTTACGTGGATCGCCGTGCGAACAGCCCGAGCGCCGCCATAACGGAGACGAGCGTCGCCGCGACCCCGAATCCGGGAGTGCTGCCGGCGGTGTCGCTACTCTCGTTCCCGTCGTCGCTCTCGTTCGCCCTGTCGGCGCCGTCAGTTCCGTCTCCGCTCTCGTTCCCGTCGTCGCTCTCGTTCGCCCTGTCGCCGCTCTCGTTCCCGTCGTCGCTCCCGTTCGCCCCGTCGGCGCCGTCAGTTCCGTCGCTCACGTCGCCGTCGTCGCCGCTGTCGCTTCCGCCGTCACCGCCGTCGCCGTCGGCCCCGTCACCCGCGTCCGGGAGCGCGAGGTCGGCGTCCGGCCGGAGTTCGAGGACGCCCGCCGGCGAGGGCGCGTGGGTGATCGTCACGCTCGTCCCGTCGCGCTCGACGCCGTACGCGCCGGGGAAGTCGCTCTCCTCGCCGATCTCGTACACGGTCCCCTCGGCGTAGTCGCCGTCGCCGTGCGCGGTCAGCATCCGCACGTAGGCGTCGCGGAACGCCGCGGCGTCGCCCTCGGTCTGCCACTCGGTCGCCCAGACGTAGCCGTCGCGCTCGCCGTTCCGGTAGGGGTACAGCTCGTCGCCGGCCCACCCCTCGGTCACGGGGTGCGCGTAGTTGTACAGTCCCCGGGTTTGGAGCTCCGCGTCGGTGCGGAAGTGGACGTTGTAGTTCTCCGCGGGGGACCGGTCCGGCTCGAGCACCGAATACTCGTATCCGCCGTCGAACCGCACCCCGGCGCTCTGGTACCAGAACATCACGAACATCGACGCCTCGCCCGCTGTCTCCGCGCCGTCGACCCCCTGGTCCGCGTACGTCTCCCACCCGCCGGTCGCGGCGTCCTCGAAGCTCACGCTGCGCTCCTCGTAGTCGGGGTCCCGGTGGATGACCTCAGCCGTCGACGCCGGCGGGTCGTTCATCGTCTCGTTGACGGCGGCCCAGCCCCCCTCGTCGCGCAGCTCGCGGACGTACAGCGCGCCGTCGCCGTACGGCTGGAGGACGGTCTGGAGAATGCCGAAGTTGAAGTCGGGCACGTCGCCGCCGCCCCCGCCGCTCTCGGGCGGCTCGGCGCAGGTCCAGTTGTCGGCGCAGCGGGCGGCGTACCGCTCCTCGACGTGGACCGCCTCCCCCTCGACGATCCCGTCGACCGCGAGGTCGCCGTCCTGCGTCGCGCCGACGTAGCGCGGGTCGGTGAGGTCGTGGTACTGGTCTTGCATCGCGTGGAGGAGCTCGTGCGCGAGCGTGGAGGGGTCGATATCCGGCGACTCCCCGTCGGGGACGACGATGACGATCTGGTCCGCCGTCGGCGAGTAGAAGCCAGAGACCGCGCCGCCGAACACCGAGTCGATCTCGCTGTTGGCGTTCGCGTCGTCGCCGACGACGAACAGCGCCTCCCACACCTGGTCGTTCCAGCGCCGGAACGCCTCGGAGCCGTTCCCGCTCGCCGTGTCGTTGAGGTACTCGCTCCGGGTGACCGTCTCGACCGGCACGTCCTCCCGGAAGGGGCGCTGACGGACGTGTTCGACGCGCGCCATCGTCAGGTCCGTCAGCGCCGCCAACTGCGTCTCGTTGAGTCCGTCGGTCTCCGCGAAGTCGACCGACTCCTCGTAGTGGGTCCCGTTCCAACAGCCCACCAGTTCGGTGCCGTCACCAGGACCGCACTCCTCGGCCGACGCGGAGGGCACGGCGTCGGACGTCACGGGGCCGTTCCCGGCCGACTCGGCGGGGACCGCGCCGGCGTCGGGGGCGGCGGCGACGCCGGCGGTGAAGGCGACACACAGGACGGCGACCGCGGCAACGATCGCGGCCGCGGTCGAGGGGCTGAGAACCCGTCGCATACGAGATTTATCGGCCGCCCCGGTAAGTAGTTTGTCGGTTCCTTCGGCGCCGCGGCCGGCGGATTTTTTCCTGCCGTGTCGGCGGATCGCCGCGCGGACCCCGCGGAACGGACGACGGTTTTTGCCCCCTGCGCGCTAACCGCCGGTATGGCGTTCGATCCGACAGCAACCGCGGTGGTCGTCGTCGACATGCAAAACGGGTTCTGTCACCCCGACGGGAGCCTCTACGCCGAGCCGAGCGAGGCGGCGGTCGAGCCGGTGACGGCGCTCGTCGACCGCGCCCGGGAGGCCGGTGCGAGCGTGGTCTACACCCGCGACGTCCACCCGCCCGAGCAGTTCGACGAGACCCACTACTACGACGAGTTCGACCGGTGGGGCGAACACGTCGTCGAGGGGTCGTGGGACGCCGAACTCGTCGCCGACCTCGACGTGCGCGACGACGACCACGTCGTCGAGAAGCACACCTACGACGCCTTCTACCGGACGGACTTGGAGGGGTACCTCGACGCGCACGGCATCGACGACCTGCTGATCTGCGGCACGCTCGCGAACGTCTGCGTCCTCCACACGGCCGGGAGCGCGGGCCTCCGAGACTACCGCCCGGTCGTCGTCGAGGACGCGCTCGGCTACATCACCGAGGACCACCGCGAGTACGCGGTCGACCACGCCGAGTGGCTGTTCGGCGAGACGGCGACCCGCGACGAGGTCGCCTTCGCCGCCGAGTAACCGGCGGCGAGCGTTCCGGATGTCGAACGTTCCGGATTTCCGTAATTATCGCGCGCGGAAATCGGCGTGTAATCCTTTTTACCGCTCGCCGAAACCGCAGGGTATGGACATCTCTCGACGGGGCGTGCTCGGCGGCCTCGGCGCGGTCTGTGCGGTCGGCGCCGTCGGCTTCGCGGGCGCGACGGCGGTGACGGACGGCGAGGCGGCCGGCGGCATCGGCGGCGACGGTCCGGGACCGACGGGCGGCGCGTCCGCCGACGGAGGGGGCGGGTCCGGTCCCTCGTCGGCCGGCGTCGATCCCGACGCGCCGTTCGTCGCGCGGGTGACCGGCGACGACGGGACCGACGCGCTGCTGTTCGACGCGAGCGACCTCGACCGCGTCAAGGGCGTCTTCTCCCAAGACGGCGAGTACCTCGTCCAGGTCGTGCTCTCCGAGGCGGGGATCGAGTCGTTCCGGAGCCGCCTCGACGAGGCGGGGGCGACCGACGACCCGGCGGCGTTCGTGGTGTCGATGACGCTCGACGGGACCGAGGTGCGGCGCGTCGAACTCGACGGGGAGACGGTGGGGGCGCTCACCGGCTCCGAGTGGGGGGGCGTGTTAACCCTCCCGTTCGACGAGGAGACGGTCGCTCGCTCGGTGTACGACCGACTGGCGGACGAGTAACTCGCTTCCGGGGCGCCCTCGACGACTGACTGGTCAGGTATCTCGACGCGGTGAACGGTGGATAGGGTTTTGCCTCTCGACCGCGTGTGTCCGCCGTGAGCGATGCCCCCGCGGACGACGGCGGTCGCCCGTGTCCGGTCTGCGAGACCCCGATGTACCACCGGCACTGTAAGTACGTCTGTCCGGCGCACGGCGTCGTCTACGACTGTAGCGACACGTTCTACTGAGCCGTCGGTCGCGCCGCGCGCCGCGTCGATCGCCGGCACGGCCGGGGTCGATCGGCACCCGAACTGTGTCGTGCGAACTGTTATGTTCTTGGAGGCCGACCTTTCTTTTATGATGGGCGACCCGTACGTGACCCTCCTTGCCGACCCACCGAGGTCAGCATGGTAGAGCAAAAGCAGGTTGCCCGGAGCAAGCGGATCCAGCGCCGCACCGGGAAGACCTTCCACGTCGCCACCCGGCTACTGCCGCAGCGGATTCGTCACCCGACGTACGTGCTGTACGGATTCTTCCGGATCGCCGACGAGGTCGTCGACGCCGAAGACACGGCGCCCCCCGCCGAGCAGCGGGCCGAACTCGACCGGCTCCGGGCGGCCGCGCTCGGCGAGGAGCCGACCGACGACCCCGTGTTGGAGGCGTTCTCCGAGGTGCGCGAGCGGAACGGCATCGCCGACGCGGACGTTCACTCGTTCGTGGACGCGATGGAGAGCGACATCGACACCGACCGCTACGAAACCTACGCGGACCTAGAGGCGTACATGGACGGCTCCGCCGCCGCCGTCGGGCGGATGATGACGTCGATCATGGACCTCGATCCGGAGGAGGAGGCCGAGGCGCTCCCGCACGCCACGAAGCTCGGCGAGGCGTTCCAGATGACGAACTTCCTCCGGGACGTCCGCGAGGACGTCGTCGAGCGCGACCGGATCTACCTCCCCCTAGAGACCCTGCGGCGCCACGGCGTGAGCGAGCAGCAGATCCTCGACTTGGAGTTCGACGAGGATGTCGCGGCTGCGATCCGCGAGGAGATGGCCCGCACGGAGCGCCTCTACGAGGAGGGCGTCGCGGGGATCAAGTACCTCCCCGAGGACTGCCAGCTCGCGGTGCTGCTCGCGGCGGTGCTGTACGTCGACCACCACCGCCTCATCCGGAACCTCGGGTACGACACCGTCTCGACGACCCCGGAGCTGTCGCTCACCCGGAAGCTGTCGCTGCTGGTCCGCACCCGCTGGAAGTGGCAGTGGAACCGCGACCCCGAGGCGGTGTTCTACGACATGTGTACCGATTTCGACCCCAGCCGCGAGTCCCACGGCCACGGACCCCACGGCACGGGCGTTCCCCAGACGGACTGAGCGCCCGTGGACCGCTCCCGGTTCGTCGCCCTCGCGTTCGCCGCGTTCGGTCTCGTGTTCGTCTCCTTCCTCATCCGCGGCACGACCCGACTGGTGGCGCCCTACGGGGTCGCCGTCGCCGCGTCGGCGCCCGTCCTCTTCGCGGCGGCCGGGCTGCTCGCCGGTCTCGTCGTCCTCGCCCTCCTCGATCTGACGGGTATCCGCCCGCTAACGTGAGCGGCGACGGCCCGCCTCGTCCGGTCGGCCGTGGCACCGCCAGCGCCGCCCGAGTCGGAACGCCCTTGCCGCGCCGACCCCCACGAAGCGTATGGACGTACGAACCGTCGCGGACCTCTCGCCGGCCGAGCGCCGCGCCTTCTTCGAGCGCGACGCCGGCGTCGAGGGGGTCCGCGAAGACGTGCGGGAGATCGTCGAGCGGGTCCGCGAGGAGGGCGACGTCGCGGTCCGCGAGTTCGCCGAGGAGTTCGACGGGATCGCCGTCGGCAACATCGACGTGACGGACGACGCGGCGCGGGCGCACGACGAGCTGGCCGACGCGGACGACCCGGTCCTCGACGCCGTCCGCGAGGCCGCGGCGAACGTCCGCGAGTTCCACGAGCGGCAGCGCCCGGAGGACTGGCGCGACGACTTCGGCGGCCGGGAGCTGGGGCGGCGGTTCCGTCCGATCGACCGGGTCGGCGTGTACGTGCCCGGCGGCGCGGCCGCGTACCCCTCCAGCGCGCTGATGGGGATCATCCCCGCGGTCGTCGCCGGCGTCGACCACGTCGCGGTCGCCACGCCGCCGGCGGCGGATCTGAACCCGGTCACCCTCGCGGCGATCCACGAGGCGGGGGCCGACGCGGTGTACCAGGTCGGCGGCGCGCAGGCCGTCGCCGCGCTCGCCTACGGCACGGAGACGGTGACGCGGGTCCAGAAGATCGTGGGCCCCGGGAACAAGTGGGTCACGGCCGCGAAGTCGATCGTCCAAGGCGACGCCGAAATCGACTTCCTCGCCGGCCCGAGCGAGGTGCTTGTCCTCGCGGACGAGACGGCGGACCCCGCCCTCGTGGCGGCCGACCTCGTCGCGCAGGCCGAACACGACCCGAACGCCTCCGTGGTCGCGGTCACGGACGACGCCGACCTCGCCGCGGCGGTCGCTGACGCGGTCGAGGCGCAGGCGGCCGAGCGTGAGCGCGAGGAGACGATCCGGGCCGCGCTCGACAACGAGGCCTCCGGCGTGCTCCACGCGCGGTCGATGCCCGAGGCCGTGCTGTTCGCCGAGGAGTACGCCGCCGAACACCTCTCGATCGTGGCCGACGACGACGAGGCGCTTCTCGACCGGATCACCAACGCCGGCTCCGTCTTCCTCGGCCCGCACTCGCCGGTCGCCGCGGGCGACTACGCGGCCGGGACGAACCACGTGCTGCCGACGAACGGCGGCGCGAAGCGCTACGGTGGGCTCTCCGTGGACACGTTCCTCCGGTCGTCGACGGTCCAGCGCCTCGACCGCGACGCGCTCGACGACCTCTCGGAGACGATCACCTCGCTCGCCGAGGCGGAGGGGTTGGAGGCGCACGCGGAGAGCGTCCGGAAGCGGTTCGAGTAGCGGCGCGCCCGCAATTCGGCGGGTAGCAACGGTTATCTCGCGGAGCCGCCTCGGGACGGTATGTTTCCGTCGCCGCTGACGCTGTTTGAGGGATTCTCCGCGCTGGAGGCGACGGTGGCGGTCCTCGTCGTCTCGGTCGCCGGCGCCTTGGCCATGGAGTTCGTCGTCCTCCGGGTCGCCCGCCGCTACGTCTCGCACACGGACACCGGCTACGACGACATCGTCCTCTCGTCGCTCCGCGCCCCGCTCGTCGTCACCGCCGCGCTCGCGGGAGTGTACGTGCTCACGCAGGTGCCGTCGGTTCGGACGTCGGTACTCGTCGAGCCGCGGCTGCTCGACGCGGTGTTCGGGCGGCCGTCGCTGTCGGTGATCGTCCTCGTCTGGGCGTACGCGGCCAACGGCGTCGTGAACCGGCTCGTCGCCGCGGTCAACGCCGAGGGCGGCCGGTTCGACTTCGCGCCCGTCTTCTCGAACGTCTGGACGCTCGCGGTGCTGGTCGGGAGCGCCGGGACCCTGCTGTGGCTATGGGGCATTGAGATCACGCCCCTGCTCGGCGCGGCGGGCGTCGCCGGCATCGCGGTCGGCTTCGCCGCGAAGGACACCGTCGCGAACTTCTTCGGCGGGATCGCGCTGTACTTCGACGACACCTACAAGATCGGCGACTACATCGTCTTGGACGACGGCACGGCGGGCACCGTGATCAAGGTCGGCGTGCGCTCGACGACGCTGCTCACCCGCGACGAGGTGCTGGTGACGGTGCCGAACGCGGCGCTCAACGCCTCGAAGGTGACGAACGAGTCCGCGCCCCGGCGCCGCCGCCGCGTCCGGGTCCCGATCGGCGTCGCCTACGGGACGGACGTGGACGCCTTCGAGGCGCTCGCGATGGATGTCGTGGGAGCCGAGCCGCTGGTCCTCGACTCCCCGAAGCCGCGGGCGCGGTTCCGGTCGTTCGGCGACTCGTCGCTCCAGTACGAGATCCTCTGTTGGGTGAACGGGCCCACCCGTCGCCGCCGCGCGCAACACGAACTCAACCGGGCGCTGTACGTGGCGCTCGGCGACGCGGGCATCGAGATCCCGTACCCGAAACGCGACGTGACGGTCAGCGGGGCCGTCGGACCCGCGGCGGCCGCTCGCGACGGCGCGCCCGATCCCGAGCAGGAGCCGAACACTGACGCGGATCCGAGCGCGGACGCGGATTCGAGCGCCGACGCAGCGACCTGACCGGTCGCTCCCGCCGGCAGGGTTTTGAGTGTCGACGCCGAACGCGTTCGCATGAGTACCGAACCGGCCGACACCGGGACCGAGGGGAACGACCCGGCGATCGAGGTGACGCCGGACGCCGCCGAGGAGGCGCTCTCGCTCTTGGAGGGCGAGGGGCTCGACACCGACATCGCCGGACTGCGACTGTTCGTCCAGCAGGGCGGCTGCGCGGGGCTGTCCTACGGGATGCGCTTCGACACCGAGCCGGAGGAAGACGACCTCGTCGTGGAACACCACGACCTCCGGGTGTTCGTCGACCCCGCGAGCAAGAACTACATCGGCGGGAGCACGCTCGACTACGAACACGGGCTTCAGGCGGCCGGCTTCGAGGTCGAGAACCCGAACGTCGTCTCCGAGTGCGGCTGCGGCGAGTCGTTCCGCACGTAGCGGTTCCCCGCCGTCACCGGGGCGGTTCCGGCCTCCGCTTCGCTTCCGTTTTCTCCCGACCGCCGAGTCCGCCGCTTAAGTCGCTCCGCCGGGTAGCGAGAGGTATGACGCTGGAAGCGACGACGACACCGGACGGGGAACGCGTGTACACCGACCGGTCGCGCACGGAGCGCGGCGCGGACGGCCCCTTCTACCTCGTGTTCGCGGACGAGGCGGGGGAGTCCCGCTGGGGGTTCCGCTGCGGCAACTGCGGGTCGTTCGACACCGCGATGGACACGATGGGCCGGATCCAGTGTACCGAGTGCGGAAACCTCCGGAAGCCGGACGAGTGGGACGCGGCCCACGAGTGAGCCTCCGGCGATGGGACTCGCTCGCGGCTCTCCGCGGCGTTCCCGGCCGCCCAGCCGGTTCTCTCTGTCCGAAATCGTGAGAAAGTTTATCACGGATGGTGCCGAACTTCGAGGTAGATGGCCACTGTGAGCATCCCCCCGACGACCGAGGCCAGAGACGTCTTCCGCGAACTGGGTTACACCGTCTCCGAGGGCGGACGCGAGTTCGTCGCGGAGCGCAAGTGGCGGCGCGTCCTCGTGACGGTGCTGTGTCTGGACGACGACGACCTCGACCCGTATCTCGCAGACGGGGGCGACACACCGCGACTCCGGTGTTTCGTCACGTGGCGCGACCGCGCGGCCGACCTCCAAGAGCGGCTCGTCGCCTCGAAACCCCCCTACGACTGGGCGGTCATCGGCATCGACCACGACGGCGAGGACTTCGCGGTGATGGAAGGCGCGCCCGGAAGTCCGTAGGGGTCCTCCAGCCACGGGCCCGTCCCGCGACGCCTATTTTTATCCCCCCGTGCGTCCTACCAGCACGTGACATGGTNTTCAAGAANATCACGCTGATCGGGACGAGCGAGGAGAGCTTCGACGCCGCGGCCGACGACGCCATCGACCGCGCCGAGGACACGCTGGACAACGTCTACTGGGTCGAGGTCGAGGAGTTCGGCGTCGAGTTGGACAGCGCGGCCGACCGCGAGTATCAGGCGGAAGTCGAGGTCGCGTTCGAACTGGAGGGATAAGGGGTAGGCGGTTTTTTGATTCGCTCGTAGCTCCGAGCGGCGGCGCCGCCCGATTATAGATTGGTCTCGACGGATCGCCGTCGAACACCACCGAAGCCCCAGCCGCGAGGGCTCGCTGCGATCGCTGCGCGCCTCCGTCGGTCACTCCGTCCCCTCCCTCGGTGCTTGCGTCGCGCGCCGTCGCCCTCGCGGCTGCCCCTTCGAGTCCCGCCCGCCCACACCACAACCGCACCGCACGCCTCCCCAGCCTCGTCAGCCGCCGTCGCTTCGCTCCGGCAACTGACTCCAGCGAGGGACCGAAGGTCCCTCTGGTAGCCGGCGCGTAGCGCCGGCGACCTCGCGCGCGCTGGCTTCGCGGCCTGCCGGCGGCTCGCAGGCACGCGCCACCGCGACGGTCGTTTACAACCGATACCGCGGCGGTCACCTATTTACCCGCCCGCGCCCACGACCCGGCAATGACCGCTTCACGCGCGCCGGCCGAGCCGGCGGTCCGGGAGTTCGAAGCGACGGTCGACCGCGTCGACGGCCGCGAGGTCGTCCTCGACGAGACGTACTTCTACGCCGAGTCCGGCGGCCAGCCCGCCGATCGGGGGACGCTCGACGGCCACCTCGTCGACGACGTGACCGAACGGGGCGGAGACGTGGTCCACGCCCTCGACTCCGACGCCGACCCCGACCTCGCGCCCGGCGACGAGGTCACGGGCTTGGTCGACGACGCGTTCCGGACCTACTGCGCCCGCGCACACACCGCCTCCCACGTGCTGTACGGGGCCGCGCGCCGGATCGCCGAGGACCTCGGCTACGCCGGCTTCGACATCTCCGAGACGAAGGTCCGCGTCGACCTGACGACCGCCGAGCCGTTAGACGACGGCGACCTGATCGAGTTAGAGCGGCTCCC
>P_A23_Liq_3_FmtDRAFT_1000210_pt1 | contig 12718 bp, 11 predicted proteins | sample PonA233FremontCA_FD_10237 | JGI IMG/M metagenome (IMG submission 10237)
CCAACGGGGCCTGGGATCGCGAGACGGCTCGCGAGACGCTGGCGGCGCTAGCCGACCGAGTCGCGTACGTCGAACAACCCGTTCCCGCCGACGACCTCGCTGGACTCGCGGCGCTCCGTGGCGTCGGCGCGCCGGTCGCAGCCGACGAGGCGCTCGCAACACACGGCCCACGAGCGGTGGTGGCGGCCGACGCCGCGGACGTACTGGTGTGTAAACCCGCGGCACTGGGCGGTCTCGAACGGACACTGTCGGTCGCCCGGACCGCGGCCGCCCGCGGTGTCGACACCGTCGTCACGACGACGATCGACGGCGTGGTTGCGCGGACGGCGGCGACCCACCTCGCGGCGGCCGTCACCGCAGTGACGAGGTCGACGGGCGGACGCCGTGGGGGCTGGGTGTCGACACCGCGCGCTCACGGACTGGCGACCGGTTCGTTGCTCGCACGCGACCTCCAGTCGACCGACGGGGAGCCACTCACAGATCCCGTCCCGGTTGTCGACGGGCGTGTCGCTGTCCCGGACACGTGTGGACTTGCGGGACCAGCGTTCGACACGTCGTTGTAGCGGGAGGTGGAGGCGGTCGAACAGAGACTGTCGTGGGATCGGAGAGAAATCGGACGAACACGGCTCCCGTCCGGCAGACGAGCGCGGTCGAGTCGGGGAGACGAGCGCGGCCGAGTCGGCGAGACGTGTGCGGCCGCCGCGCTCAGTCGTCGTCTTCGTCGTCTTTCATCTGGTCGAGCTTCGAGACGAGGTCGGCGGTGGACTCCTCGGTCTCGAACTCCACGTCGCCGTCGTGGTCGTGTTCGTGGACATCGACGGTCGCGTCGTCGACTGCGTCACCGTCGGACTGTTGTCGTTCCTGCTCGGACTCGTCGTAGCTACCGAATCCCATAGTACGGATTCGCTGGCCGACGGTGATAAATCTGGGCCCTCGACGCCGTCTGCGGGCAGTGTCACCGTCTCACACTGCCTCGGCGAACGGGTGGTGACGAACTCGACACGTATCCGACACGATTCGGTGCGAACCCTCGTCGAACTCCGGACGGCTCTACTCGGAGTCCGTGGTCGATCAACCCCGGATGAGTAGAGCTAGGGACGCCTCCACCCGCCGGAGACGTATGCCGCCAGACACCGAAGACGGCGTCCGGACGCTACTGCTCGCGAGTCTGTTCGTCTGTGGTGCAGTCGCCGCGCCCGCGGTGGCCGCAGGCGCGACGACCACGGCAACCGGGGTCCCCGGACTAGAACTGTCGGCTGCGGCCGGCAACACCCCGACGGGGCCGACGGTCTCGGCGTCGGTCGAACCACTCACTGCCCTCTCCGGGCGGCGTGCGACGCTCGTCGCGAACGTCACTGGTGCCGAGCGGCTCGGGACGGTCGACTGGGTGGTCGAGACACCGAGCCGCGGCACTGTCGAGCGAGACGGGAACGGTGCTCGTTTCCAGTTCCGCACGGCCGGGACCTACACGGTCCGGCTGACCGTCACCGACGGGGACGGACAGACGGCACGGGCGAACACGACCGTCGAGATGGTGCAGACGACTGTCCGACTGCGCGGCCCGGACGGCCCACCGACGAACGCGACGCTGGTGCTCGACGGTGCGGGCGCGGTCGGCTCTGGGGTGTTCGCCGTCCCCGACGACGGACGCGTGCCGGTGCTCCTCCGGCGGGGGACCGACTACGCCGCGACCGCACTCCAAGACCGCGACCGTACGACACCGCTCCACCCCGATCCCGGCTCCCCAGATGGCGTGCCGGACTTCGCCGTTCTCGGCCGCGTCACCGCCAGTGACGACGCGCGTTTCCGACTCCCGGCCGCCGATCCCGTCGCCGTCCGCGTCGTCGACGCCGGCGGCGACCGTGTCGTCCCTCGGGGCCGGGACGCGCCTGGAGCGGTGGGGATCGAACTCCGACACGATCACCCACGGCTCCCCGCGAGTGGCTTCCGCGCGCTGGCGACGAACGCGAGTGGCGTCGCGGTGCTCGACGGCCGCCCGCCAGAGTTGGCCGGGAACGTCACCGCCGGGGTCGTCCCCCTGGCGGAGCGGTTCGCCCGCACCGACCACCGGCTCGACCGAGAGCTGACCGTCGACGGAGCGACGAGGACGACGTTCGTTCTCGGCGACGGGACGACGACGGCGACCGCACACTTCCCACACGAGGCAGTCGTCGGTGAGTCCCTCAAGTTGCACGTGACGAGTCCGGGGTCGACCGCGAACGCCACCTGGACGGTCGTCGGGCCGGATAGAACGAGCCGGCAACGCGACGGTCGACAGACGACGTTCGTCCCACAGACACAGGGGCGGTTCGACGTGATCGTCGCCGTCGAGACCGAGTCGGGTGCGACGGCAGTCGACCGAGGGTACCTCCGGGTCGCGGATCGCGTCGAGGTCGACGGAGTCGTTCGGGGTCCCGACGGTAACCCCGTCGCGGACGCGGTCGTCCGGCTCTCCCGCGTCGGCAACACTCGGACGGCGGCGGCAGTTCGAGCCGGCGACGGCCCACCACGACGGCCGACGAGCGCCGCCATCACGCGGACGGACGCGACCGGACGGTTCGGTGCGACCCTCGCCGCGGGCCGAGAGTACCGTGCAGTCGTCGCACAGACCCCGCTCGCGGACCCTCCACGTGACGGCGTTCCAGACGTGACGCTCCTCGATCAGTTCACCGCCGGGGTCGACGACCCCGGTGGCCGGCTCCCAGCCGCCCGTCGGGTGACCGTCGGAGCCGTCGACGACGACGGGACGCCGCTGACTGTCGGTCTCGCCGGCAACACTTCGAGCGAGGTGGCGTTGTTCCTCGGACACACTCCCGCCGGATCGAACGGGTCGGTCGGGTGGCTCCCGGGACGCGCGACAGCCGGGGGGACGGGAGCGGCCGTGACCGACGAGTCGACCACCGCCAACCGGGTGACCGTCGAAGTGCCGGGGCCGGCGACGCTCCTCGGAGCCGCCCAGGTCGGCTGGCTCGCCGACACCGCTCGGGTGACCCACACCGACGGGGATACGGCCCGGCTGGTCGTCCCAGCGAGCGACCAGACACCGCCGGTCGCGCGCCTCACCGGGCCGACACGGGCAGAGGTCGGTACCACCGTGGAGTTGGACGCCACGCATTCGACAGACGCGTACGGCGTCACACGGTACGACTGGAACGGGAGTGGGCGACTCCAGACCGACGGCGCGACGGCACAGTGGACACCCGACACGGTCGGCAATCAGACTGTCCGGGTGACAGTCACGGACCCGGCCGGCAACGTCGCGACGGCGACCGCGACAGTGACCGTCCGAGCTGCTGCCGACGAGCGCGACGACGGTGACGACGCAGCCGACGGCAACGACGAAAACAGCGATAGCGACGACAACGGGAGCGGTGACGACACAGCCGACGGTGGTGACGGCGACGACGAGGGTGACGAGACGATCGACGACGGCAGTACCGACACCGATCACAGTCCGGACGACGGCACCGACGACAACTCAGACGACACTGACGGCAGCCCAGACGACAGCACAACACCCACTCCGACAGCGTCGCCGACTGTGACGACGACACCGCGACGGACGGGAACCGACGAACCGAGCCGGGAGCCCAGCGGGGAACGGACACCTCCAACACCGACCCCGCCCGGCCAGTTCATCCCGTCGTCGTTGCGACCTCCTGCGTGGGACGAGACCGAGATGTCTGTGACCCCGACTCCACCAGGCGGGCGAGCAGATGCGCCAGCGACACGAACCGACCCACGAGCGGACCGCCCCACCGGCGACACAGAGTCGAGTGACACACCGCGGCGCGGTGACACCTCCAGTATGACGGGTGAGTCGACCGAGGGAGTGGTCGGCAGCGACGGAGGCCGCACGAGCGGGACAGACGGCGGCTCGGGCGTGTCACCGGCGACGCTGTCGCTCGTCGCACTGTCGTCGTTGGCGGTCGGTTGGGTGGCCGGCACGCGTCGTGACCGGCGCGACCGCGACGACGGGGCAGGGGACGAGCCAGACTCCGGAGGAGAGCCAGAGTAGTCGGACCCGACGCTGGACTCCGGCCGCAACCGCCCCGACCCACACGTTCACCAGGGTCCGCGTCAACTGTCACCGTATGCCACACTACGGCGAGACAGCACTCCCCGACGGCGAGTACACTGTCGACCACCACCTGTCGGACGCGGACCACAACGTCCACAGCGCGTGGGACCGCGAGATCGACCCCGTGTTGACCGTCGAGCCGGGGTCGGTCGTCCGGTTCGAGTGCCGGGACGCCGTCGACGGGCAGATCGACGTCGAGACGACCGCCGAGGACGTGCTGGACGTGAGCTTCGACCCGGTCCACCCCCTGACCGGCCCGGTCGCGGTCGAGGGTGCCGAGCCGGGCGACGTGTTGGAGGTACAGCTGTTGGGCCTCCAACACAAGGGGCGGGGGTTCACGAACTCCTTCCCCGGGGAGATGGAGTTGGGACTGCTCCCCGAGCAGTTCGACGACCCGGGAATTCACATCTGGGATCTGGAGGGAGACGTCGGGCGGTTCGTCGACGGGATCGAGGTGCCCTTAGACCCGTTCCCGGGGGTGCTCGGGGTCGCACCCGCCGCCGAGGGGCCACACGACACGCTGCCGCCGCGGTCTGTCGGCGGGAACCTGGACGTGAAACAGACGACCGCTGGCTCGACGGTGTACCTCCCAGTCGAGGTCGACGGGGGACTCGTCTCGACTGGTGACTGTCACGCGGCACAGGGTGACGGCGAGGTGTGTGTCACGGGGATCGAGGCTCCGATGTTCGTCACCGCACGACTCGACGTGCGGTCGGACATCTCCGTCGAGCAGCCAGAGCTCGTCACGGACGGTCCGTTCACTGCGACCGGCCACGACGAACCCAGCTACGCGACAACCGGTGTCGCAGACGACCTGATGGCCGCGACGGAGCGGGCGACACGGCAGATGATCGACCACCTCCACGACCACCGCGGGCTCACGCGCGGGGCGGCGTACGTGCTCTGCTCGGCCGCGGTCGACCTGAAGATCAGTCAGGTCGTGGACGCGCCCAACTGGACTGTCACCGCGTTCCTCCCGGAGAGTATCTTCCCGGAGTGAGCCGTCGGCCTGTCGAGAGCGGCGACTCGGCAGGTGGCGTGTCGACGACTCGGCGAGCGGCGCGCGCCGACTACTCGGTCCCGCCCAGCCGCTCGGCGATCTCTGCGCCCACGCTCCGCGGATCGCTCTCGACGACGGTCAACTGGTCGCCGACCGCCACCCTGCCGGCGTCGAGTACGTCCGCACAGATTCCGCCGCGCCCGTCACCGAGCGCGCGGGCGACACCCGCCTCGTCGGCCACCTCCTCGACGTGGGCACACGGCGGACGGCGACGGGTGCCACGGAACGTCGCCTCGCCAACCTGGAACGTCACGTCGAGCAGGTCCGTCGGCTCGACACCGCGGGTGACGACGTTACGGCGGTGGCGACCGTCCGAGAGGTCGATCCCGGTCTCCTCGCGGATCGTCTCGACCGCCTCGCTCGCGAGGAAGGTCACCTCGCAGGTGTCGTACGGGGCGTAGTGGCCCTCGCCGGTGAAGTACCGGTCGCCGACGATCCCGCCCGGCTCGCAGGTGACACGTTCGTGTGACTCCATCTCGGCGGCCCCCTCGGGGGCGGTGAACAACTGCGCGACGGTCGCGTCCATGGCCGTCCGTGGCTCTCGCGGGGCAAGTGGGTTTCGTGGATCGCGGCGGGACCCGCGTTGCCACCTCAGTCCGTCCGGAAGGCACGGTCACCGGCGTCGCCCAGCCCGGGGACGATGAACCCGTCGTCGTCGAGTTCGTCGTCGATGGCGACCGTCAGCAGGTCCGCCTCGGGGTACTCCTCGCCGACACGGGTGAGACCGTCCGGTGCAGAGACCGCCGAGAGCACGAACACGTCTTCGGGGTCACCCAGTGCCGTGACGTGGTCGAGAACGGCACACATCGTCGAGCCGGTCGCCAGCATCGGGTCGGCGACGATCACGGTGTCGTCTTCGGTGATCTCCGGGAGCTTCGTGTAGTCGATCGAGATCGGGAACGTCCCCTCCTCGTCCATCCCCGCAGACTCGTCGCGGCCGGCGGAGATCACACCCTGTTTCGCGCGTGGGAACGCCTTGAGCAGCCCCTCGACGAACGGTGTCGCGGCCCGGAGAACGTTGACGATCACCACGTCGTCGAGCCCGCGGACGCGTTCGCCGGTGGTCTCGGCCAACGGGGTGTCGATGGCGACGTACTCCGTCTCCATCGCGCCGTCGATGATCTCGTAGCCGCAGATCCGGCCGAGTTTGACCAGTCCCTTCCGGAAGCCGACCTGTTCCGTCTCCACGTCTCGGAGCCGCGAGAGCGTGTCTCTGGCGAGCGCGTGTGTGATGAGGTGCGCGTCGCCGCGTTGCTCGATTGGCACGCTCGGGAGAGTGGCCGGCGACGACTAAACCGCACCGGTTCGGGGGCCAGACACCGCACAGTCGGTCACGCGCCGTGGCGACGCCCGCGAGGGCGACCCCGAACCCGACGGGAGTGAGCCGGCACGAGCGGGAACACACACGACGACTGACGAACCCCTCGTACGACGTTCGCACCCCGCGACCGCCGACTCCGAAACGCTTACCGGGATTTCGGTGTCTGTCTCGAACGCATGACAAAAGTGAGCATCGTCGGCGCGGCCGGCACCGTCGGGGCCGCGGCCGGCTACAACCTGGCGCTCCGAGACGTGGTCGACGAACTGGTGTTCGTAGACATTCCGGACAAGGAAGACGAGACGGTCGGGCAGGCGGCCGACACCAACCACGGGGTCGCGTACGACTCGAACACGACGATCAGACAGGGGGGGTACGAGGCGACCGCCGGCTCGGACGTGGTCGTGATCACCGCCGGCATCCCCCGGCAGCCGGGGCAGACCCGGATCGACCTGGCGGGCGACAACGCACCCATCATGGAGGATATCGGCGCGTCACTCCGAGAACACAACGACGACTTCGTCTCCGTCACGACCTCCAACCCGGTCGACCTCCTCAACCGGCACCTCTACGAGACGGGCGATCGGGCCCGCGAGACGGTGATCGGGTTCGGCGGGCGACTCGACTCCGCTCGGTTCCGGTACGTTCTCTCCGAGCGGTTCGACGTGCCGGTCCAGAACGTCGAGGCGACGATCCTGGGCGAACACGGGGACGCACAGGCACCGGTGTTCTCGAAGGTACGTGTCGACGGCGCAGACCCGACCTTCGACGCCGACGAGCGCGAGGAGATCCTGGCCGACCTCCAACAGTCTGCGATGGACGTGATCGAACGGAAGGGCGCGACCCAGTGGGGCCCGGCGACGGGTGTCGCCCACATGGTCGAGGCGATTCTCCACGACACGGGCGCGGTGTTGCCCGGCTCGATCCCGCTGGACGGGGAGTACGGCTACGAGGACACCGCGGTCGGCGTCCCCCTGAAGCTCGGCAGTGACGGTGTCGAGGAAGTCGTCGAGTGGGACCTGGCCGACTACGAGACCGAACTGCTGGACGAGGCCGCCGAGAAGCTCTCGGACCAGTACGAGCAGATGACCGCCGAGGCGGAGTGACCACACCACCCCGCTAGTTGGAATCGGACCACGGACCTTCCGGGCGACCCGACCGGTGTCTCAGTTCTCGGTCGTCCCGTCGAAGATCACCGCCTCGACCCGTTCGCGTGGGGTGTACTCGCGTTCGACAGCCGCCGCATGGTCGTTCGCGGCGGCGTAGGCAGCCGCGACCGCGTCCAGTGCGTCGTCGGTCGCAGTGAGACAGTCGGCGGCGGTGTCGTCGAGCGAGACTCCGGCCGCCTGGAGTGCCGCGCGGTTCCGGCCGCGTGCGGCCACTCCCGCCCGCGAGTCGGACTTGTACCCCTCGCGGGTCGCGTCCGGCAGCGCGTCGAACACCGCCGCGGGGTACGTCTCCAGCAACGTCAGATCCGCGTCGGGGTCGGGGTGGACCGGTGGCACCCGTGCGCCACGGTCGACGAGCGGGGCGAGCACCGCCGAGATCCCGTAGAACGTCTGGGTGCGGATGCGGTAGCCGGCCGGCTCCTGGCCACCGTACGTCTCGTCGGTCGCCCGAGTGCGCGGGAACCCCCGGGTGTCGGCCGTCTCGCGGACTCGTTCGTACAGTTCTTCCGGGCCGTCGAGTGGTCCGAGCACGCCCCACTGGTCGGGCGTGTCGGCGACGAACGCAGTCCACAGCCCACCCGAGTCGGCCCGTCGTTCGTCGTCGCCGTCGAACCCGAGGAACTCCGCGGGGAGCGCGAACGGTACGTCGAGCCCGACGGCGGTCGGTACGGGCGGCTCCGCGAGGAAGTCGACCAACGCCGGGAGCGTCTCCGCGCGACTGCCGTCCGTGTCGAGCAGTTCCGCGGCAGTCGCGAGCTCCGTCACGTCGAGACCAGCGTCTGTCCGCCGACAGACCGCCAGCCACGTGTTGTCGCCGGCAGACCGAGCGGCCGCGCTGAAGTCGACGCCGACGACTCGGTCGACCGTCACGCCTCGTCGTCCGGGCTCCCGTCGCCGGGCGCAGTCTCGACACCCGAGGCCTCGTCGTCCGTGTCGTCGTCTGCGTCGGTGTTGTCGTCTGCGTCGGTGTCGTCGTCTGCGTCGGTATCGCCGTCTGCGTCCGTGTCGTCGACGAAGCGGTCGACGTGCGGGAAGAACTTCTCCGGATCCTGGTGGACGATGGAGGCGACACGACTCCCGTCGAGTCGTTGGATGTGGGTGTACATCCGGTTCTGTTCGACGGCGGTCTGGATCAGGTCGCCGGCGTAGCGCAGTTGGTACGTCCCGACGACGTACACCGCGAGTGCGTCGTCCTCGTCGATCAGTTCCGTCGTGACGAACACGCGGCCGTCGTTCTCGGCGCGGTAGACGTTGTACGACCCGAACCCGGGGTCGCCGTCGGTCAACTCCTCGAAGTCGTCGGCGAAGTTCCCCGGAACGACGTGTGCGAGTCCGAACCGGTCGGTCTCGCCCGCGTCGGGCGGCTCCGGCGCGGTGTCGCCGGCCGGGATCACGAGCGTCTCCCAGCCGTCGGCACCGCGTTGCTCCGCGAGTGACTCCGTGTCTTCGAGCGTGCGCTGCCACGCGCTGCGGTGACGGTCCGCCAGTGCCGCGACCCTGTCTGCGTCGTCGATGTCGTCCCCGGCTTCGGGCATACTGACCAGTCTCTCGCCGGCGCGGTAAAGTTGTACGACTCACCGAGCGAGGCGACAGTGGGCTCGTGGCACGCGACACACCACTCGGTGGAGAGCCGCACACCACTCGACAGGGCTTTCACCTGGGCGGGCGACGAGAACGACGTGAAACAGACCATCGCCGTCCGCACGGACCTCGGGATGGGCACCGGGAAGCTCGCCGCACAGGTCGCCCACGCCGCGTTGTCGGCCTACGAGGACACGGGCCGCCGCGCCGCGAACGAGTGGAAGGGGTCGGGCCAACAGAAGGTCGTCCTCCAGGTCGACGGGGAGTCGGCATTGTTCGAGTTGGCCGACACCGCCGATCGCGAGGGACTCCCACACGCCGTGATCCGCGACGCCGGTCGGACGGAACTCGACCCGGGAACGGTCACCGCGCTCGCCGTCGGCCCCGGCTCGGACGATGTCGTCGACCGCGTCACCGGCGATCTCCCGTTGTACTGAACTGCTGTCTCCGTCTGTGCCGTAACCACGCGTACGACGCGGCTGTTGTCTCCCCGTCCGAGAATCACAGCTGATACTGTGGCCGGTGGGTTTTTCGTATCAGCTTCGTCTTCCGGACAAGTAGATGACAGGACCGCCGAGAGTGCTGGTGGTCGAGGACGAACACGAGGTAGCGCGGCTGTACACCGAGTGGTTGGGTGACGACTACGAGATCGAAACGGCCGGCGACGGCCGAGAGGCGCTCACGGTCGTCTCCGACGCCGTGGACGTGGTGTTGTTGGACCGGCGGATGCCACGTCTCGGTGGCGACGAGACACTCGAACGGATCCGCGCCCGAGGGTACGACGTGCGGGTGGCGATGGTGACGGCAGTCGACCCCGGCCTCGACGTCGTCGAACTCCCGTTCGACACATACCTCACGAAGCCGCTCTCGGAGTCGTCACTCCGGACGGCCGTCGAGACACTCGTCGAACTGGCGACGTACGACGACGCAGTCCGTGAGGAGTTCGCCCTCGCGGAGAAACGGGCGGCACTCACGGCCGCGAAGCCACAGATCGAGTTGATCGACGACGACCGGTTCCGGCAGTTGGAGACGGCGTTGTCGGATGCACGTGCGGCTGCCGTCGACAGTCTCGGCGAAGTCGACCACGAGCGGCTGACGACCGCACTGTCGGGGCTCTCGGCGACCGTCTACGCCCGCCACGGTGCCTCCTCGCAGTGAGACACACTGTCCGGCTGCTCGTGACGAGGCTGCCGTCACCGGCGACTGCGAAGACACTTCGGGCCGAGGAGCGAACGACCGTCGATGCGCGAGGCTCACGAGCGCGAGCAGACAGTCGGAGTGGCCCACTACGTCAGCGACGCGCCCGGACTCGGTGGACGACTGCGGGAGACGGCGACCGACTTCCGCGTTCGGGAAGTCGAGACCGTCTCGCCGGAGCCGGTCGACGCCGACCTCGGCTCGTACCCACACCTCCTCGTGCGTGCCCGACTGACCGAGTGGGACACCAACGACTTCGCGCGAGCGGTCGCCAACGCCGCGGGTGTCGGCCGTCGGCGGATCTCGTGGGCCGGCACCAAGGACAAACACGCGGTGACGACGCAGTTGTTCTCGCTTCGAGGGTTCTCCCCGGGTGACCTCCCGGATCTCTCCGGCGCAGACCTGACCGTCGTCGGACGGCTCGGGCGGGCCCTGGAGTTCGGTGACCTCGCTGGTAACGCCTTCGAGATCCGCCTCCGCGAGGCCGACGGCGGCCCAGGCGAGATCGTCGCGGCGTTGGCCGACTGGACTGCGTCCGGCGGAGCGACACGGCTGTCGGCGGAGACGACGGTTCCCGACGGCGTGTCGGACGACGAACCCGCCGAGACGGTCGTCGTCCCCAACTGGTTCGGCCACCAGCGGTTCGGCTCGCGACGCCCGATCACCCACGAAGTCGGACTACGACTGGTCGCTGGCGACCCCCGGGGGGCGGTGTTGGCGTACGTCGGGTCCCCGTTCGAGACGGAGCCGGACGACTCCCGTGCGGCTCGGCGACGGGCCGAGCGGGCGGCAGACAGTGACGACCCAGACTGGAGTGCGGTGTTGTCGGCGTTCCCCGACCGGCTCCGGTTCGAACGGTCGATGCTCCACCGGCTCGTCGAGGGGGTCCCCGCGGCAGACGACACAGACGGGGACGAGGCGTTACCGGTCGACACGGACGACCCGGACGCGCGGTGGTGGTACGCACTGAGCGCGGTGCCGGAGAACCTCCAACGGCTGTTCGTCCACGCGGCACAGTCGTACCTGTTCAACCGGGTCCTGAGCGAGCGACTGGCCCGCGGGCTGTCGTTCACGCGCCCCGTGGCCGGCGACGTGGTGTGTTTCCGAGACGACACGCCCGGGGTGGCCGCGCCGGACCCAGACCGGACACAGCGCGCGACGGCCGACCGACTGGACGTACTCGCACGCCACTGCGAGCGCGGCCGGGCGTTCGTCACCGCCCCACTGGTCGGCCACGAGACCACGCTCGCCGAGGGAACACCGGGCGAGATCGAACGCGAGGTGTTGGCCGACGCGGGCGTCGACCCCGCGGCGTTCGCACTCCCCGGCAGCTACGACTCTGCGGGAACGCGACGTGCAGTCGCGTGCGCGGCCGACCTCCGGGTCGCCACCGCAGACGGTGACCCGGTGTTCGGCTTCGGACTCCCGTCGGGGGCGTACGCGACCGCACTGCTCCGGGAGTTCTCGAAGGCTGCTCCCGGAGCGTTGTAGCTCGTCGTCCGATCACACCGTGGTCGCCGTCTCGTTTCGTGCCGCTCGCTGTCGGTTTCGGACGGTGACGAGTGAGACGTCCGAGAGAGTGAAGAGGCGAGGGTGGCAACCTGTCGTATGGCGTCCGACCGGGACCGTGGGGCGAGCCCGCCGGACTTCCTCCAACCCGACCCGACCGCCGAGCTCCCGGAGACGACGGACCCGGCGACGGACCGTGTGAGTGGGATCGAGTTGGGTGGCAACTTCCGGTTGACGTACGACTGGCTCGACGACCAGTTCGCCCCGACCGCACACCGACTCCGGCTGTCGACCCACGGCGGTAGCCTCCGCCACTCTGGGCTGATCGACGACCCGGAGTTGGACGAACTCGACGACGGGCTGGCGACGATGGCGACGTTCCCGGAGCCGTACGAGACCCCCGCGGACCTGTTGGCGGAGTACGTCGCCCGGAAGTACACCCTCGGTCGCCGGGAGTTCGAACGGATCCGCGAACTGGACGGGCGACTCCGGCTGTGTCAGTCCGCGCTGAGTCGGTTGGACGAACAGGAGTCGGCGGAGGCGGTACGCGGAGTGCTCATCACGCTCGGCGAGCAGTTGACGACGCTGGGGGCGTTCCTGTTCCAACGGTACGACACCTTCGAGCCGAAGGCGTTGTCGGCTGGCGAACTGCCGGCGTTCCCGAACCCGCGGCGAGCGGGAGTCGTCGAGACGGTGTTGCGGGCGTACGACCAGTCGCTCCCACGGGCGGGTGCAGCCGAGACGCTGTTGGCGTCGCCGCCCGGTCCGATCGACGGGGTCGAGGCGGCACGCGAGACGCTCGC
>P_A23_Liq_3_FmtDRAFT_1000216_pt1 | contig 12585 bp, 9 predicted proteins | sample PonA233FremontCA_FD_10237 | JGI IMG/M metagenome (IMG submission 10237)
CCCCGTCCCCGTCCCCGTCCCCGTCCCCGTCTCCGTCTCCGTCTGACGGCGCGTATCCACGCCGTAAACGACGTGGGATTGCGCCTGTTCAACCTATACCAGCCGGTGGCAATTGGAATTTCCTGATTCAATATTAAATACGCGGATCCTCAGTTTATACTATCTCATGATGATACAGAAAAATCAGACACGCAGATCAGTCAGTTCTACTGAATCATTTCGCGAACGCAATCAGACTCCGAGGTACTCCATTTGTTCTCCTTGCAAGCTCACTTCGAAATATGTAGGTTATCCGGGTGTGTATAAATCATAATGAGTGAGACCGGCTTAGAGACGACATGGGGGCGCGACCTTGATATTGAACTTGACACAATTGACGCTGTGCTCATTGATGAATATCAAAGTGGGTTTCCAATCATGGAACGACCGTTTCGAGCTGTCGGTCAAGAACTCGATATTTCCGAAACAAATGCACTTACTCGGGTTCGTCAACTTCGTGAAACAGGTATCTTTCGACGATTCGGCGCTGTTTTGAACCCGCCTGTCATTGGGAGTTCAACGTTGGCAGCCGTTTCAGCGCCAGAAGATCGCTTTGATGATATTGCTACTATCATCAACGAATATCGACAGGTGAATCACAATTATCGCCGCGATCACGACTGGAATATGTGGTTTGTCGTCACTGCAAGCGCTCGTGAGAAACGCGATGATATACTTGACTCAATCGAGACAAAAACGGGGTGTGACGTTCTGAAGGTACCAATGTTGACTGATTACTATATCGATCTTGAATTCCCCGTCGTTAACACGGATACATTTGCGCGAGAAAGTGTCTCAGAAACAGATGTATCGGCGACACGAATTTCTGAAGAGGCAACCGGCGGGCTCTCAAGACTTGAGGCTGAGTTACTTGTTGAGATTCAGGATGGATTCCCACTTTCTGTAACTCCATATCATGATATTGCAACTGCGGTCGAATCGGACGTCGATGCGGCAGCTGTTGTTGACGCTGTTGATCAACTCCGTTCCGATGGGTGTATCAAACGTGTAGGATGCGTTGTGAACCATATTGTAACTGGGTTTGATGCGAACTGTATGGTTGTCTGGAATGTGCCAGATAATAAACTTGACACGTATGGAGAGACGGTTGGTGAATTCCCATATGTAACACTCTGTTATCATCGACCACGACGTCCAGAGCAAGGATGGTCGTATAATCTCTTTACGATGATTCATGGGCGCGAAAGTAGCGCTGTTGACTCAAAAATCGATAACTTAGCAGCTGAGCATCTTCCCTTTGAACATGAACGTCTCTATTCGACAGAAACACTGAAGCAGACCGGTGCTCGATATGATGAACTTGTAGGTACTGCTGAAAGGTAACTGCAGATGATAATACAGTTCTCTCAGTATCAAATTAGGTAATAAAGCCGCTTACCTGAGCCGGCTGTGAACTACCCCGCCCTGCTCGGCCTGATGGCCTCGCTGAGGGCGGGGCTTCCTGCTTCTACGACGTACTTTGCAGATATAGGTGTATCCACAGGGAGTGCAGTCTCCACAGGCGTTGACGAATCGCGGGGCGATTCGTTCGCACACCAGAACTCGGAGATTTCTGGGGACGTTTCTGCGGAGTGTCCCACTCCTAGTTGCTCGACGGGGTGATTCCGTGGGACAACGCACGCTTTTTGTCGCGTTTGAACGCTATCCCTGTCCGTCAGCCTCGCAAGAAGCGAGTCGTTCCGAATGGAACGACGAGCGAATCGAAATCGACAGGTCAGAATGCCCATCTTACTCTTTTATCTGGCGTCCGATAATATAAGTGCTTACATAGGCTGTGAGTCTGCCGACGCACAGTGTACAGCCAGATGATGACGGCGCTGTATCCCCTTCCCTCCCTACTGCGCTCCTTGTCCGCTCGCGCGGACTGCGGTGCTCCTTGAGGGAGGGGGCTTAGCGCCTGTATTCAGCTAAAAGTACATAACGGACACAATTACTACAGCTATCGTCTGGAGTCAGCTACCCACGACTGAAGTCGTGTCTCTTACCCATAAGTTCGTGGAGTCGTAACCGGACGTTTCAGACGCTCTTAGAGATATTTTGAACGCAAAAAATCGAGCCGAGAAGCGATTCAGACAGTGATATCGGCTGTGAGGGTGATAGAACGCCGGTAATCAACTCCACTACAATTGTTCCAAAGAGGTGTTGAAACTGTAGATACCGAGGATTTCAGTCGTGCTCGCCGATCCCGATCCCGATCCCGTTCCGCTACAATACTGACTCGTTTTGTGGGTAAGAGACAGGACTAAACTCGTGGGTTTCCGCCTCGCAATCTCTATGAGTCCGCATGAACACCCTCAATATTTGACCGTACTCTGATATCGACTCTATTGTTATCATATGTATGACTGGAATAGTCCATTCGATACGTTCTGCAGATTCACGGTGAGGAATGCAGTGGCCCCAGTGATATAATGGGCAAAACAAAATATATAAGAAGGTGGATTTTTACCGCTCAAATATTTATAATGTGATATGAGCGGCGCGCTTGAGGATAAACGAACCGCAACGCGGTTTCGTATCCTCGTTGAAATTGCTGATCGGCAGCCAGCAGTAAATCAGGGTGAAATTGCTGAAGCTGTCGGTGTAACAAGTCAGGCTGTAAGCGAGTATATCCGTGATCTCGTTGCTGAGGGATATGTTGATAAGGAAGCTCGATCCCGTTATACCATCACAAAAGAAGGCGTTGACTGGTTATTTCAGGAAGCAAAAGGACTCCGGCGATTTGTTAATCATGTTACCGATGATGTTCTTGAAAATGTCAAAGAAGACGCCGCCATTGCGACCGACGCAATTGAGCCCGGTGAAACGGTGACACTTTCGATTACTGATGGGCTTTTGCATGCAACACCGGGAGATGCCGGACCTGCGACTGGTGTTGCAACGACCGCTGCAGATTCTGGTGACGAAGTGAGTGTGACTGGATTTGAAGGGGTGATACAGATGGATCCCGGTCATGTAACCGTTATACAACTCCCCCCGGCACGCTCTGGCGGGAGTCAGGTTGTCTCAATTGATGAGTTAGCGACAATCTGTGCGGGTGGTGATATTGTTGTTGCAACAGGTGTTGAGGCGGTTGTTGCACTTCGACGAGCAGATATCACGCCAACAACGTCTCTTGCGGCAGGATCCGTCGCAGCCGATGGAGCCACACGAGGGCTTGATTCTGTTGTTGTGGCGACTGTTGATCTCGTTGGACAGGTTACTGACACACTTCGCGATGATAATGTCCTTTATGAAGTGACACAACTCGCAGACGCAGATGTAGATCCAGATATGAATGCAAATATCACACATAGAGACAGTGAATAATTGAGAGCAGATATAGGTATGAATTATACCATATTCCACTCAGTCACTTCGAATGTTTACCACCGTGGCGATCCGTATAAATGACTGGAGTCGCTGAAAATGCACCTTCCGACACCGTCGATGAAACTATTCGCCTTAATCAGTATCAGTCACTTCGAGAAACTGTCTCACAATTCGTGTGTTCGGCATGATCTCGGGCGATGGTGTATGCTTCTTGTAACTGGTTGAACTCTGCTTGTGTCCCGCCATGATCTGGGTGAACTGTCTTCACCTGCTCGCGATATGCATCTCTTATTGCCTCTGCATCTGCTGTTGTTCTTAGTCCTAGTTGGTCATATGCTGCTGTTATTGAGGCGGATTGTGTGCGATTGTTTGCTCCTGGTGTGGAGTCGGGATCTGACACCTCAAACGGAAGTCGTCGTCCAAGCGCACGGACTGGCATTTCATATTCACAGAGAATAGTTTCAATACCAGCACGGTCAAGATTAAAATACACTTGTGCATCGAACGTAACTGCAACTTCGTGATCACTGAGATAGAACGCGATTGTTTCGCCAGCAAGCTCACGCTCCTCAACAAACGGTTCATCGATTGCTCTAAAATATGACCGGAATTCACCTCGTCGTCGATTGAATTTTCCACCTGTCGTCCCGAATCTATTCGTATCGTCTGGAAATAACCGTCCACCAATAATAAAAACACCAGCGATAATGACTGTTGCACACCCCCCGGCGAGAACACCAAATACCAACCACGACGGGAATGATGAGAGCCACTCCAGGAGCACAATCACGATAACGATATACCACCTAAAGAACCTCTCGCAATGTCTGTATAGTTCAATATCCAGATGTTATACTCGTTTTTGAGTATATTTTTTTCACTCGCAATAGGTCCGGAAAGTACTTTAGTCTCATCTGAGGAAAATACACATACTGATGGCAGTATCTTGGCTGGATGAGGTACGATCCACCGACGTGGGGACGGTCGGTGGGAAGGCAGCTTCGCTCGGCGAACTAACCGACGCGGGGCTCCCGGTTCCGTCTGGATTCGTTGTAACTGCAGCAACTTACCGCGAATTCATCGAGACTGCAGGTATTGATAAAGAATTATTCAATGTCGTTGATGTTGATCATGAGGACTCCACAGCGCTTCGAGAGGCACATGAGCGCGCACATCAACTGATCGTTGAAACCCCGATGCCAGATGAGGTCAAACAGGACATTCTTGATTCATATTATTCACTTAACACAACTGAATCAAGAACTGACGGAGATACGAGTGATGACTCTGAATCTGACCCGTTTGTCGCTGTTCGCTCATCTGCGACAGCCGAGGATCTTCCAGATGCATCCTTTGCTGGTCAGCAAGAGACCTTCTTAAATGTGCGCTCAGACAATCTTGTCGATCGTGTTAAAGAATGCTGGGCCTCGCTGTTCTCTCAGCGCGCAATCTATTATCGGAATCGACAGGGATTTTCGCATTCCAATGTCGATATCGCCGTTGTTGTTCAGCAGATGGTTGATGCGGAGAAATCCGGTGTGATGTTCACATCACATCCATCAAGCGGCGATCCACAGATCATCATTGAAGCAGCCTGGGGACTTGGTGAGGCGGTCGTCTCCGGTGCTGTATCACCAGATAATTACACTGTCGATAGGGAGACCGCAGAGACCACATCAGTCTCAATCGCAGAAAAAAAGATGATGATGGTGAAAGATGCACAGACTGGTGAGACTGTTGAGCAAGATGTCTCAGTAGATAAGCGCGATGCTCGTGTGCTCTCAGATGATGAAATCGCCGAGCTTGTTGCACTTGGTAAAAAGGTAGAATCACATTACGGTGAACCACAGGACGTTGAGTGGGCTATCTATGATGGATCAGTGCATATGCTCCAATCGCGTCCAATCACGACTATAAGCGATGATACACGTCCTGGGTCAGAAAGTAATCAACAAGCTAGCAATGGTGAGATTAATGCCGACAGTCCCAATTCGACTGAATCAGCGAACGATGCAGAGATTCTTGTTCGCGGGCTTGGGGCAAGTCCAGGGATTGCCGCTGGTGAAGCACGCGTCGTTACAAAACTTGACCATCTTGACCAGGTGAGCGATGGAGATATTATTATTACTGAAATGACAATGCCGGATATGGTCCCCGCAATGAAGCGTGCCTCCGGTATCATTACCGATGAGGGTGGAATGACATCTCACGCATCAATTGTGTCTCGTGAGTTGGGTGTTCCAGCGGTCGTCGGGGCAGGTTCAGCAACAACAACACTTGATGATGGTCAGTTGGTCACACTTGACGGTGATAAAGGAACAGTTCGTGAGGGTGAAGCTGAAGAAGAAGAACAACCACATGAACCAACCGAAGATGCACGACCAACAACACCGGTAAAGCCAATGACAGCCACCGAGGTGAAAGTAAACGTCTCAATTCCAGAAGCAGCCGATCGGGCAGCAGCAACGGGTGCGGATGGCGTTGGACTTCTACGTATGGAGCATATGGTGCTTTCACTCGGGAAGACTCCAGAACAATATATCGCTGATAACGGTGAGCGGGCGTATATCGATGAGTTAGTTGATGATATGCGGACAGCTGCCGAGGAGTTCTATCCACGTCCAGTTCGAATCCGAACGCTTGATGCGCCGACAGATGAGTTTCGGCAACTCGAGGGTGGCGAAGATGAGCCGCATGAACACAACCCAATGCTTGGATATCGAGGTATTCGACGGTCGCTTGACGCTCCAGAGATATTCAAACATGAACTCGATGCATTCCGCCGTATTTACGAAATGGGTTATGACAACGTCGAATTGATGTTACCACTTGTGAATGATGCTGAGGAAGTTATTCAGGCTCGAGAATTAATGAAACGTGCTGGTATCGATCCATCGACGCAAGAATGGGGTATCATGATTGAAACACCAGCAGCAGCTCTTGAAATCGAAGAAATAGCTGAAGCAGGTGTTGACTTCGTCTCATTTGGAACAAACGACCTCACACAATATACTCTTGCCGTTGACCGTAATAATGAGCACGTTGCTGATCAGTTTGATGAGCTTCACCCAGCTGTACTCTCGCTCATTGACAACACAATCGAGACTTGTCGTGATCTTGGCGTTAAAACAAGTATCTGCGGACAGGCGGGCTCAAAACCGAAGATGGTGCAGTTCCTTGTCGAAGCAGGCATCTCATCAATCTCAGCGAATATCGATGCTGTCCAAGATGTTCAACACGAAGTGAAACGCGTTGAACAACGTCTTATTCTTGATTCTGTTCGCTCATCATAGGATATACCGATATGTGCACGCTCACCCAGAGTCATATTGATGAACTTGCCCTAACAAGTCTTACATCTACTGACATGATACTGACTTTGTGATTCATATTCTGTTTCCAATCCAACTTTTGAACACATATGTCACCTCTGTATCCTCAATTCCACCACTATCCCCTATTATGCCGATTCTCTCGGTGTATTCGATATATTGCACACCCGGCTTAGCTGGTGAGTTCTCTATTATTGCAATCTTGCTGACGGCTGTATCATCACTGCCTGTCCCCGATCTAAGTATGAGTATGGGTGCGAGCATGATTTCATCAGACGGTGGTCTGTTATTGCCTGTCTCTCTTTTTGGTGATATTTGGCCGGAGTTTGGATGGCTTTCAGCCGCCGTTGAGCGTGCCACTGGGTGGGGTGGACTAATCATTATTTTCATTTATTCATTTTTAATCGCATTTGCACTTCCAGGAGTGAGTGAGATTGTGCTGTTGGCGCCGATTGATCTTGGTCTTTCACAAACTGGTCGCCTTGGGATTATTATGCTGGTGAGTGGTGCTGGAAAAGCTGCTGGAAGCGTCTTTGCCTTTCATCTTGGACAGGAAGTCAAACAATCAGGTCCAGTACTTCAGCTTTTCCAGAATTCATGGTTTGACCTCATTAGTTGGTCTGAGCGTCGAACAGTTGCGCTTGCACAACAGTGGGGATATGCCGGACTTGCAGCAGCACTCAGCGTTCCTGGATTCCCAGACACAATCTCAATTTATGCGTTTTCGGTACTCGAAGAGGATTATCTGAAATTCGCGCTTGCAACATTCATTGGAAGTATCGGTCGTCTAATAGTGACCGTTATTGGTGTTGGTGCTGTCTCTGCGTTTATTTAATTCCAGTGAGCAAGCGTTCCACAGGCTATCTGATTGATATGATTACTTACGTTTGTGAATTACCCTCAGGTGGGGTTTATTCGTCACTCAAATCAGCGGGATTTTGCCCTTCCCTATATGACCATGAAACAGTATACAATGAGTAAGATGAATGCAGAAACGCAGACACAGACACGTGAGTCATTTCCGACTGACGATCCAGCGGTGGTGACGTGTGGACTCCCGTATGCGAACGGTGATCTCCATATTGGACATCTTCGGACATATGTTGGGGGCGATATCTTTAGTCGGGCGCTCAAACGTCTTGGTCAGGAGACGGCGTTCGTATCAGGTTCCGATATGCACGGAACACCAGTCGCGGTGAATGCGGCTGAGGAAGGGGTCACCCCAGAGTCGTTTGCACTTCGGCATCATGAGCAATATGAAACGACCTTCCCTCAATTTGGGATTGAGTTCGATAATTACGGACATACTCATGATGAGACGAATGTTGAAATGACGCGTGAGATTGTCGAAGCATTGATTCAGGCTGGATATGTTTATGAACGAGAGATTCCAGTCGCGTATGACCCAGCAGCCGACCAGTGGCTTCCAGATCGGTTTGTCAATGGGACCTGTCCATACTGTGGTGCTCACGCACGGGGTGATGAGTGTGATGAGGGTTGTGGGCGACATCTTGAGCCTGGTGAGATCGAAACACCCGTTTCAACGATCACTGGGAATGACGCAGAATATCGACGTCGTGAACACCAATTCTTTGCAGTCTCAGAGCTTCAATCATATCTATCGTCATTTCTTGATCGACTTGAGGGAACCACAAACGCGCAGAACCAACCCCGAGAATGGGTTGAGGGTGAACTACAGGATTGGTGTATTACGCGCGACATGGACTGGGGAGTGGACTATCCTGATGATAACGATCTTGTCCTTTATGTATGGGTTGACGCTCCAATTGAGTACATCTCATCAACAAAGCAATACGCGGAGAGGGTCGGTACTGACTCATTTGACTGGAAGAATGCATGGCGTGATATACCGGGTGTGCGCTCTCACTCCTCGTCTTCGGCTAAAGACTCCAGTGAAGGCAACTCTCCATCCAATATCAACAATGGTGGAGAAATTATCCATATTATCGGTCGAGATATTATCCAACATCATACCGTGTTTTGGCCAGCGATGTTGCATGCAGCTGGATATACAGAACCCCGGGCTGTGATGGCTTCAGGATTCATCACACTCGAAGGAAAGGGATTTTCGACTTCACGTAATCGTGCTGTATGGGCTGATGAATATCTTGCAGAAGGATTCCATCCAGATCTACTCAGATATTATCTTGCGACGAATGGTGGATTCCAACAGGACGTTGATTTCTCTTGGAGTCGCTTTCGCGAACGAGTGAATAATGAACTTGTTGGAACTGTTGGGAATTTCATCTATCGATCACTGCTCTTCGCTGCGCGTGAATTTGATGGGACACCTGATATCGCGCTTTCTGACTCCGTTGAGGAGCGCATTGAAACAGCAATTGACGCATTTACTGCAGGCGTCAATGAGTATTCTGTTCGAGCCGTTGGCGATGCAGCAGTCAAACTCGCTCAGTTTGGCAATGAGTATATTCAACACCATGAGCCATGGAAACTGAGTAATGACGATCCACAGAAACAACAGGTCATGCGCGATTGTATTCAACTTGCAAAGGCAATTGCCGTGTTGTTTGAGCCGGTAACACCCGCTGCTGCCGAGCGAGTGTGGGCTGATCTCGGAGAATCAGGTGATATTCATACAGTCGGTATCGAATCTGCGCTTGTCGCACCACCGCAGACGTTTGATGAGCCAACTGAACTCTTTGAGAAAATCCCTGAAGAACGCGTTGATGAACTCACAGCAAAGCTTGCTGATCGCGTCACCGACCCGACCGATGATGATGACAGTGATACAGATACAGAGACTGGGACTGACGTAGCCGAAACGACAAATGAATCACACTCTGAATCCAATATGACTGAGATTGACCCAATTGCTGATGAGCGAATTGACTTTGAGGAGTTCGAAGAACTCGACCTCCGGGTGGCAGAGATTATCGAAACAGAGCCAATTGAAGATGCAGATAAACTCGCTCGTATCGTTGTTGACCTCGGTATTGAACAACGACAACTCGTTGCAGGAATCCGCCAATTACATGATCTTGATGATCTCATTGGCGAAACGGTTGTTATTGTTGCAAATCTTGAGAAAGCTGAGATATTCGGTGTTGAGTCAAATGGAATGTTGCTTGCAGCAGGGGCAGATGCAGACCTTCTTACGACACGTGAGGATGCTGATCCAGGAACATCCATTCAATAGCGCCGCTGGATGAGGCAATAAATATCATCGGCGGTCTTTTTATTCGTTCCCGAGTACACGTTTGCATGCGAAACGCTAAAATCGTCTGTACGCTCGGACCAGCGTCTGACGAACAGTCGACAATTCGGGCTCTCGTCAACGCAGGTATGAGTGTTGCCCGGCTTAACGCCAGTCATGGCACACCTGACCATCGACGGTTAGTTATCGATCGAATTAGAAATGTTGATAAAGTAACTGATAAACCCGTGGCTGCGATGGTTGACTTACAGGGGCCTGAAGTACGGACAGCTCCGTCGTCCGATTCAATATCTATTGGTTCAGATAGTGAGATTCGATTCACCACCGGTGATGAAATAACCCCTGAGGTAATCGGTCTCTCATATTCAATTGATGCTGTTGACCCTGGTGATACCGTGTTACTTGATGATGGTCGAATCGAAACAACAGTTCGAAGTGTTGATTCGGATGGTGTCATTGCGCATGTCGACTCCGGTGGCGAACTCGGTGGTCGAAAAGGGGTCAATGTCCCGGGCGTCAATCTTGATATTGACCTCCTTACTGAGAGCGACCGAGAGGACCTTCGTGTTGCTGCTGAAGCGAATGCTGATTTTGTCGCCGCGTCGTTCGTCCGGTCAGCGGCTGATGTATACATGATCAGCGACGCGCTTGACGCTCTTGGCGGTGATATCCCTGTTGTTGCAAAAATAGAGCGCGCTGGTGCTGTTGAGAATCTTGATGAGATTATCGATGCAGCCTATGGAATCATGGTCGCACGTGGTGATCTGGGTGTTGAGATGCCACTTGAGGAGGTGCCAGTTATTCAAAAGCGCATTATCACTCAATGTCACGACACTGGAACCCCGGTCATCACTGCGACTGAGATGCTTGATTCAATGGTTCAGGCGCGTCGCCCAACGCGTGCAGAGGCTTCAGATGTCGCCAATGCAGTTCTTGATGGGACCGATGCAGTGATGCTTTCTGGTGAAACAGCAATCGGTGATAACCCTGTCCGTGTTGTTGAGACAATGGACAGGATCGTCCGACAGATCGAATCAAGTGCTGAATATGGTACCATTGAGCAAGAGCATGTTCCGACTGCTGCAGAGAATTCACGCACGGAGGCACTTGCACGGTCAGCGCGGTATCTTGCTCGTGACGTTGGTGCAAGTGCTATTGTTGCAGCGTCTGAGTCTGGCTATACAGCTCGAAAAACAGCGAAATTTCGTCCGGGAGTACCGGTTATTGCAATAACACCAAATGACCGTGTTCGTCGACAATTAACGCTTTCATGGGGAGTAGCCTCAACATATTCTGGGTCTCACGGAGATATTGAGGGAATGATGGAGGATGCTGTTGATGCAGCGCTTGATGCAAACGTTGCCAGTTCAGGGGATACGATTGTTGTGCTTTCAGGGATGATGACAGAACTTGAAGGGACGAATACAACAAATATGCTCAAAGTACACGTTGTTGCTGAAACAATTGCAACTGGACGGAAAGTTGTTGGAGGTCGCACTGCTGGACCACTGGCAACGCCAACTGACGGCAGACTTGATGAGATCCCGCATGGAGCAATCCTCGCGCTTCCTGCTGATTTTGATGCTGAATTTGATCATGATGCAGCGATGCTTGGTGGAATTATTGATGCACGCCCAGGTATGACCGGCTATCCTGCTGTTATTGCACGCGAACTTGATATTCCGATGATCTCAGGTGCACCATTACCCCCTCAGATCTCGGATGGCACCGCGATTACAATCCATGCTGAGCGAGGTATTGTATATGAGGGCGATCTCACCCGCTCACATGATCAGGACCGAAACTGATAGCATTCCAAAGTAATGGCCTAATCAATGAATTGAGCTATGTATGCTGTCGGAAAGCAATAAATATAGACACAGATATGGCTGTATTCCTCCGCGTTATAGTGCTCCTGAGAACTTATTGAGGAGTTCAATTCAAAATATTGTCATAGAGTAGCTGCTGATACCGTTGCATAGGACCGTTGGTTCAAAATGTTTCACGGAGTACTAAACGCGGAGGAGGATGTCAATCTGGATAACGTGCACTGAGAGATACTAAATTGGAATCGCTTCCCGCGAACCTTTTTAATCCTTACTTCGTAGTAGCATAATATCCCGAATGTCTCAGCAGGATGACCATCCGAGAGTCGACCAGGCTGATTTACGTTGGTGCCATCGGTCGGTGCAGGGCGTTTCACGGACTTTTGCACTCACCGTCGACGTCCTTGACGAACCGATGTCGTCATACATCTGTCTTGGATACCTTGTTTGTCGAATTGCAGACACAATCGAGGATGCCTCACACATCTCATCAGAAACGCAAGCTGAACTACTTGAAACGTATGATGCTGCGCTTGACCCAGAGAACGAAATAGACGCCGCCACCTTTGCGTCTGCCGTTGAACCGCATCTCCCAACAGGCGAGTTAGACGATGACTGGACTGTTGTTCGCAATGCACCTCGTGTTCTTCGTACGTTTGGGGGACTTCCTGACGAGGTTCAAAAAGCTATCATCCCACCTGCAAGGGAACTTGTCCAAGGAATGACTACCTTTGTCGACCGGTACTCCGACACTGGCGGACTTCGTATCCAAACGCGTGAGGAACTTGAAGAATACTGTTATTATGCGGCAGGAACAGTTGGAAATCTTATCACGAATCTTCTCACACGAGGTAGTGTC
>P_A23_Liq_3_FmtDRAFT_1000220_pt1 | contig 12482 bp, 12 predicted proteins | sample PonA233FremontCA_FD_10237 | JGI IMG/M metagenome (IMG submission 10237)
TCTCGCGGGCGCTCGCGACGACGATCCGCAACGAACGAGTCGCGCCCGAGGCGACCGGTGGCTACCTCCGCGTGTACGGGCTGCGCGGCGACCGGTTGTTGGAGCCGATGTACCTCGCGCGTGCCGACGACGGCGACCGCCCCAGCTACGACCTCCACGACGTGGACGACACGGTCGTCGTCCGCGTCACCGAGAGTGAGTTCACCGGCGCGCGGTGAGCGGGAACGTGTCGGGTCAGTCGAACCGGCGGTCGATCTCGCGGTGCGCCTGTCGACCCACGCGTTCCTCGGCGCGAGCCATCGCGCGACGCGCCTCGCCGGTGAACTCCACCCGCAGCGACGGCAGCCCACCGCCGAGGAGCCCGCCGATCCCCGAGAGCACGTCGTCGGGATCGATCCGGGTCTCGAAGGCGAACGCGTCCGGGAACTCCTGCATCGGGCGCGTGAACTCGAAGTAGTCGTCGACGAGCGCCCGCGCCTCCGTGGCGGTGAGCGCTGCCCGCGTGGCCGGCCAGAACGCGTCCGCCTCGGCGGCGACGATCGGCGCGATCGCCTCCCCGAGCCCGCGCTGGCGGTCCAACAACGCCGTCTCCACCGTCTCCCGACGCGCGGGCGACAACGAGTCGCGCATCGCCTCCACGTAGCCGTCGCGGGCGAGAATCTCGTCGGCGTGTGCCGTCCACGGCTCCGACGACTCGACGGCGTCCAACACCGCGTCGAACTGCGCGAGCACGTCGTCGCGGTACGCCGCCAACTCCGGCTCGACGACGTACTCCTCGACGGCTGCGCTGTCGGACAACAGTCTGTCGACGACCCCGGGTGCGCCGGTACCGTCCCGGAGCGCGTTACCGACGGCGAACGCCTCGGCCGTCGCCGCGATCGCGTCGTCGACGAACTCCGCGAACCCGGCGCGTGCTGCCGCGCGTGTCACGACTCACACGTCGGGTTCCGTCGACTTGTGGGTTGTGTCCACACACAGGCCGACGGCTCCAACGACGAGCCGTGGACACGACTGCCGTCTCGTCGGCTCCAACGACCACCGAGCCGCGTCCCCCGACGCCCTCTTGCGATTTCTCCACGCGTTCGGGACGGGAGACCGCCCACAGGTTTTAAATAACACCTTCCGCAAGACCGGAGTAGATGCCACGAGTGGAACTGACGGTGCCGGAGCACCTGGAGATGCAGATCGCGCAGATGGTCGAACGGGGGGAGTTCGTCGACCGCGAGGAGGCCGTCGAGGAGCTCCTCTCGACGGGGCTGAAGGCGTTCAAGACCAGCGGCCCACAGGAGGAGGAACCGACGGACCCGGTCGACGAGTTCGAAGACGACGGGATGATGGGGCACGACGACGAGTACGTCTTCTGACGCCGCCGGCCGTCGCGGCGCGCCCGGCAGCCAGCGACTGCGTCGGTTCCACACGCGGGCAGCCGACCCGAGTGTCGGCGGCTCTGGGCCCCGTCGCCCGCGTTTCGGCGTCTGCGAGTCGCTCCCGGACAACGTTTAAACTGTACAACACCCTCCTGTTCGGTGTGCACAAAGACGAACTCCTCGAACTCCACGAGCAGATGGTGACGATCATGGAGCAGTTCCGTGATCACGACGACGTCGACGGCTCGTTGTTCGACCCCTACGACGAGTTGGAGGTCGACCCCTCGCACGTCCACAAGTCCAAGAGCGAGCACAAACACGCCGTCTTCGTCCTCGGCAACGCGCTCGCCACCGCGATGTCGGAAGACGAGTTCTCGAACGCGGGCCGGGTCGGCAAGCGGATGGAGGAGTTGGCCGACGACGCCGAGGAGAAGGTCTGACCCGGCTGCCCCCGGCCGGACACAGTCGCTCACTCCCCACCCGCGACGGAGCAGCCGGGGGGAAACGGCGTCGTGCCCGGCGGTACGAGAGGTGGGGCCACGACAGACGCGGGGAGTACGTCGAGAACCCACGATTTTAGACGACTACTGTCTGTAAAGAGACGAAGCACTTTGTACTGGCACCGTCGAACGACCGGGCGATGAGTACCGAGGCCCACTGGAGGTGCCGGCAGTGAGACACACGTTGACCGAGATCACGGTCGTCGGCGGGGACGACACGGGGCTCGTCGCCGAAGTGACGTCGCTACTGTTCGAACGCGGGGTCAACATCGAGGACCTCGATCAGGCGGTCCGAGAGAGCGTCTTCCGGATGACGATGCACGTCGACACCACGGAGATGGTGACTACCGAGGAGACACTCCGGGCGGATCTCACCGAGCTCGGTGACGAACTCGGTGTCGACGTACGGGTCCGTTTCCCGGCCGACCGCGACACCCAGTCTATCGCGGTTCTGGTCACCAAGGAGTCACACTGTCTCGAAGCCCTCCTCGACTCGTGGGCCGGTGGTGACCTCGGCGCGGACATCGAGGTTGTCGTCGGTAACCACGACGATCTCGAACCGCTCGCTCGAGAGTACGACGTCCCGTTCTACGACATCGGCGACGACAAGGGTGTACCCGACGAGGAACGCCTGCTCGAACTGCTCGCCGAGTACGACACCGATCTCGTCGCCCTGGCGCGGTACATGCGCATCCTCTCGCCCGATGTCGTCTTCCGCTACGAGAACCGGATCGTCAACGTCCACCCGAGCCTGCTGCCCGCGTTCCCCGGCGCGTCGGCGTACATGCAGGCCATCGAGGAGGGCGTCCGCATCGCCGGCGTCACGGCCCACTACGTGACGACCGACCTCGATCAGGGGCCTATCGTCACCCAGCGCGCGTTCAACGTCCCCGACGACGCCACCGACGAGAAACTCCAGGCGCTCGGCCAACCGCTCGAAGCCGAGGCGCTCGTCGAGGCGGTCCAACTCCACCTCGACGACGAGGTGACCGTCCACCGCGGCCGGACGAAACTCCGGGACCCCGAGAACACCGACGCCCAACTCGGTGCGCCGGCGGCGCTCGACGAGGAGAACCCCGACCGACCCGTCGACGGCCTCGGGAGGGCTCCGACGGACGACGAGCCGGAAGCGGAAGCCGACGAGTGACACTCGTGGCGGCTCCGAGACGACCGGCACAGTGTTCTCTCTCGCCACGACACTCGTTGCCGGCGTGTGCGTCGCCGCTGGGCAGCGAACGGGGCCACCCCCACTGCACGGCGAGTCCGTCGGTCATATAGCGTCGCCGCCCGAACCAGACGACGTGAGTCAGTCACCGAACCGGAACACGCTGTGGGCGCGGACGCTCGTCGACGAGTTAGTCGCCGCCGGCGTCTCTGGGGTCTGTGTCACGCCGGGGTCGCGGTCGACGCCGCTGACGGTCGCGGCCGCGGCCCACGACGATCTCCGCGTCTTCTCGCACCTCGACGAGCGGTCGTCGGCGTTCTTCGCGCTCGGTCGCGCTCGCCGGACGGGCGCGGTGACCCCGTTGATCTGCACCTCCGGCACCGCCGCCGCCAACTACCACCCCGCGGTGATGGAGGCCGACCAGGCTCGGGTGCCGTTGCTCGCGCTCACGGCCGACCGCCCACCGGAACTGCGTGACTCGGGGGCCAACCAGACCGCCGACCAGGAGAAGCTGTTCGGCGACGCCGTCCGGTGGTACCGCGACCTCCCCGAACCGGAGCCGACCGAGCGCAAACTCCGGCGGCTCCGGACCGACGCCGCCCGTGCCGTCCACGAGGCCGAGACCACGCCCGCCGGCCCCGTCCACCTGAACGTCCCGTTCCGCAAGCCGCTCGAACCGGTCGCGGTCCCCGGCGACGTACCGGACGATCTCGACTCGCTCGCGGCGACGGGCCGCGAGGGAGACAGCCCGTTCGTCGCGACGACACCGGGGCACGCGACGCTGGACGACCGCGAAGTCGCCAGCGTTGCCGAGGCACTCTCCGCAGAGCGCGGACTGATCGTCGCCGGCCCCGCAGACCCGCCCGGTCCGGACCCGGAGGCGATCACCACCCTCGCACACCGCACCGGGTTCCCGGTGCTCGCGGACCCGTTGTCGGGACTGCGGTTCGGCTCTGCGACCCGCGTCGCGCCCATCCTCGGCGGCTACGACGCGTACCTCGCCGGCGACGCGACCGCCGACTGGCCAGACCCAGAGGTCGTCTTCCGGTTCGGTGCCTCCCCGACCTCGAAGCCACTCCGTCGGTACCTCGCGGCTGCCGACGCGCGTCAGTTGGTCGTCGACCCCGCCGGCGGCTGGCGCGAGGCCGAGTTCACCGCGACGGACCTGATCGCCGCCGACCCCTCGCGCCTCGCCGTCGCCGTCGCCCGCCGTGCCGCCGGCCCAGACTCCGGTGAGTGGCGAGCGCGCTGGGAGGCGGCCGAACGCGCCCACTGGACGGCTGTCGACGACGAGACGCGCGCGTTCGAGGGCCGGGTGCTCGCGAGCGTGGCCGAACTCGCGCCCGAGCCGTCGACCGTGTTCGTCTCCAACTCGATGCCCGTTCGGGATCTGGACCGCTTCGCCGAGCCCGCCGCCCGCTCACTGACCGTGCTCGGGAACCGCGGCGTCTCCGGGATCGACGGGATCACCTCGGCCGCGTTGGGTGCCGGCAGCGCGACGACCGACCAGCTCACGCTCGTCACGGGTGATCTGGCCTTCTACCACGACTCGAACGGCCTGCTGGCGATCCAACGCGCCGACGTGGAGGCCACCGTCGTCGTGATCGACAACGACGGCGGCGGCATCTTCCACATGCTCCCCATCGAGGAGTTCGACCCGCCGTTCACCGGCCAGTTCCGCACGCCACACGGGCTCGAGTTCGAACACGCCGCCGACCTCTACGACCTCTCGTTCACCCGTGTCGACGGGGTCGGGGAGTCGTTCCGGGACCGGTACCAGGAGGCGACGACAACCGACGGGAGCCACGTGATCGTCGTGGAGACGGACGCCGAGGCGAGCCACCGCGTCCGGGAGGAGTTGGAGACGGCGACCGACGAGGCGGTTCGAGCGGCCCTCGACGACTGAGCCGTCGGGCGGTGGTCGACAGTTCACACGGGAGACCCGTCACTCACCACGAGACGACGAACGCGTGGCTCTCGTCGGCCGCCGGCTCGGCGTCCTCGAACCCGACGACTGCCGGCGACTCCGTCTGTTCGACGATACCCTCGACGACACCCCGGGTCAGCGCCGCTTGGTAGCTGTGGCCGCCGTAGGCGGCGACACGGTACTCCCGGTCGTCGAGTCGCTCTGTGCGGTACTGACCGACACGGTCGACATCGAAGTTGCGGTGGACGGCCGCGTGTTGTTCCCGCATCGTCTCGAAGCCCTCTGCCGCGCAGATCTGCTCGTTCTGCGCGATCATCTTCTCTCCGGTGCGTGCGACGGTCGTCTCCCCGGCCGCGTCGGCCATCGCTCTCATCGCCGCCGCGAACGCCGTCGCGTCGTACGTCGACTCGGTGTCGGGCGACTCGATCCCCCCGTCTGCCAGAATCTCCCGGGCTCGACGCTCGAACACCGGGGACATCTCCGCGACGCTGTCGACCACTGCGGTCACGTACCCACCCTCGATTTCTGCTTCCGGCATGGGTATTCTGTACGGTCACTCACAGTTAGAATCTACCGTCCGGTTGCAGAACAGTGGACAGTGGTGTCCGTGACGGCCAGGTTCGACCTGTGTGGGCGGTCCGAGCGCGCCGCCAGTCTCACTCCAGCCGGTAGCGCAACAGGGCGGCGACACCACCCAGATTCGACAGCTGTTGGCCGGGTTGGAACTCCGCCGAGAACACCGTCACGTCCCCGCCCTGGCGTTCGACGGTCGTCACCAGTTCGTCGGCGTCGATCCCCCAGTCCCCGTCACCTTGGCGTTCCTCGCGGAGCCGTTCGTCCAACAACAGGAGGGTCTCGACGGCACCGAACTCCGCGGCCTCCATCGTCGCCTCGGGCCCGTAGGTCGCCTTCGCACCCTCGGCGATCTGTGCGGTGAGATCGTCGATCAGCTCCGCCTCGCGAGCGATCCGTGTCTCCTCGCGCACCCGTTCGACCGCACCGCGTTTGAGCACCTCGTGGACCCCGCGGTCGCCGATCCCGGAGGTGTCGACGGTCGTCACCTCGCTCGCCATCTCCGGGTGGTTCTCCTCGAAGTAGTCGAGTGCGTCCCCCTTCGTGAACCCCGGTCCCGCGAGGATCACCGCCTGTGTCTCCAGTCGCGCCAGCGCCTGCCCCAGTTCCGCGAACAGTTCCGTCCGCGGCTGGGCGTACTCCCCTTTCCCGGTCGGTTTCGTGAGCGAGACGTACTCCTCGGTGCCGTACTGTTGGACCGTGTGGATCGCCGCCGCACCCTCCTCGACGGTCGCGATCGCTACCTCCGGCGCGTCCGTCGCCTCCGACGCCTCCTGTAGTCGCTCCGTCTGATCGGGTTTGAACCGTTTCTCGACGGTGATCTCCGTGTTCGCTTCCACGTTGAGGGTGTGGTGGTGGCCCAGCTGGTCCTCGCGCGACGCCCGGACGATCTCCCCGCCGACCCGGAGTCGGTTGGCGAACCGGGCGAACTCCACGTCGGTCACCTCGATGGTGACGTGCATGTGTTCTCGCTCCCCACCTGTGTCGCGCAGGTTGTCGTCGCTGCGTTGGATCCGACGGGTGGTGTCACCCTCGACATCGTCGCCGGGTTCGAGGACGTGTGAGAGGTGCCAGAGGTCGTCCGTCGTCTCGGGGACGAGCAGTCGTCGTTCGCGGCCGTCCTCGCCGTAGCCGCGCGGCTCCGTTCGCATACCCACACTCGGTGGGGGCGCTACAAGGGTGGCGTGGTTCTGGTGTGTGCTCCGAGGGACGCAGGATTGGGATGCTGGTCGTTCGAGAAACTGATCGGGCGCGACGTATGACATCCGACGAAATACGTTGAGTCATCGCTTCTCAACTGACACGTCGACGGGGACCGTGACACTACCGTCGGCACAGCTCTCTCGGTTTGCGTTGAATATGTTGGCAAGATCTGCTATACAGACTCAGAGCTGGTTACTCCATCGTGCCTTTCACTAGGGTAGATTTATATATCTGATCCCAAACTTATCGATTGAGAATGGGCGACACGGACCAAGACGAGGACGACCCGCTTGAGCGTATCGTCGTGGACAGAGACCAGATGGACCGGGAGCGGTTGGCGTCCAGTATCGAGGGAGTTGTTGCCGTCGATCGTGAATCTGGTGAACCGGTCACTCGCTCGGAGTATCATGACCTCGACAACAAGCCTCGGTTCGTCGCTCGACTGTTGGCCCGCCGCGCAGCGTTCGAACTGGGGTACACCGACGAATCCGAAATCGGACGCACCAGCGCCGAACTGGACGCGAAGATGGAGGCCAGCGGGAGCACCATCCAGAACTACGGGGGAGAGTCGTTCGTCGAAAACGACGACGAGTACGGTGGGTATCACGTACCGGGGCACTCAGTTGGTCTCGCAGTCGAATTCCTCGAAGACGCCCGCGAGGACGAGAGCTAACACCGAGTGGTGCACGGCGAGACAGACAGTTCACGACTACACTCGACGACAACCAAATGATGGAAGTCACACTCACACTCGATCACGGACCACTACACGCCGAGGTCACTGGCGAAGACTGGGAGACGGTAGAGAGCGAGGTGGTCGAAATCGCCGAATTCCTCGGGGAGAACGACGACCTGTTCGAGAATCTCGATGTGGACGCAACTGAACCAACAGAAGAAGAGCAGTCTGAACTCGGATCTAATTTCTGGGAGGACTCAGAGGAGCCAGACGACGGAGAACCCGCTCCCGACGAATCCAACCACGCGCTCGCCCCACTCGCTCGCGAAATCGATGTTCCTCCGACCGACATTGAGGACATCGTGTTCGCGGACGCTAGTGGTACTGATAACCCTCAAATTATTACTGATAATTCGGTTCTGGGGGACTCAAAGACGGGACGGCAACGAAACGCTACGTATTTTCTCCTTCTCGTCTGGGACTACTGCTACGATGAGAAACGTGTCAAAAACTCAAAGGTAAAGACAGTCTTATCTCTTTCAGGTATATCTGATAAAAGTTTATATAATATATGGTCATACGGAGAATACAAAGGTCACTTCGATCAACAGGGCCGTGGCTCTAGTGCTACAGTCAGCCTCACTGGACCCGGGGAACGAGAAGCTAAGATACGTCTGCAGTCGCTCGCTGAGACAGGGGACATTAGTGACGAGTAGCTCTCCACGCGCTCGGGTCTGTTTCGTAATCCCCGACTACTCGCCAGCCGCGTAGTAAAACGGAAAATTGACATCGAGATGAACGCATGGTCGTTCCGCAGCAGGACTGGCATAAAGGACGTTGCAGACATTTACTCCGCGTCCGAGAAGAGTCTCAGCGTCTAACAGTTTGAACAGTGGGTCGAACGATTGGGAGTATCTGATGAGTGCGCCAGACTCAGATCCTGGCCATCTGTTGGCCGAGCGCTACGAAGGGCTGGCGGCCGTTGAGCAGTGGGCAGAGGACATCCAAAACAACCCCGGTAGGTGTGGGGGTCATAGCAGAACCGACTCGTCGAGTCACAGTTGGAGTCCGCCCGCCAGACCCATGATTCTGTGGAACACGAACAGGCGGTGCGAGTGTTCGTGCTCGATGACATTCTGAACGCCAGAGACGGTGCATGGAACGATTCGGCCAGTTCGCAATAGTTCGCGTGTCTCCGCGGAAGTGTGACGTTCGTGGCCGACTCCGGCTGTGTCGAGAACGCCCTATCGAGCAGTTTCGTCGCCACCTCTCTCCTCGCGAGGCAGTTCCTCGTGTCGTTGACGTCTGTTCACCCGCGTTCCTCAGCGAGACTCTCGTGCGTCCTCGGCAGCCGGGAGTACTTCCTCGGCGACGTCTTCGGAGATGGTTCCGAAGCCCTCCCGCCAACTTGTGGTCGTCTCGTTCATCAGCCTGTCGAGTAGGTCGGTGAAGCTCTCGTTTGGCCGCTTCCGGGCCTCCAGTCGCTCGTACACCTCCGTTTCGACACCGATGGTCTCGCTCGTGCACTGTCTGTTCGCGTGCCGTGGCACAAATCTGTTCGGGAGGACCCCGATTACGGGTCGAACAACTCGATCGTCACACGACACGCTGCCGACAGTCGTGTCGTCACTCCGTCCGGTCGGCACTGCTCGTGTACCCTGGCGGCGGCGGCAGTTCCACCACCTCCGTCTCCGTCGTCTCGCGGTCGTGTGGCACCGTCGCCCGCAGTTCCACCTTCACCGCGGCGTCACCGCCGACGATGTCGCTCACGCCGACCATCACGGTCGCCGGTAGTTCGGGCGGCTCGAAGTGGTCCCGACACGCCGCGCCGATCTCGAACTCCGCCTTCGGAAGGAGATCCTCGCGGACGTAGTGACGGATCGTCGTCACGTCCCGGAGCCCACCCCCACAGTACTCAGAGAGGAACGTCGCCGCGAACGACAACCCCCGATCGGCCTGGTCGCGGGCCGTCTCGCCGGGCGGGACGAACCCGTCCAGCTGCACACGGTCGTGGTCCGCGTGGCGTGTTCGCACGGCTGTCGCCGCGACCGCGTCGTCGCCCCTGTCCTCGCGTCTGAACACTGTCTTCTCCACGGGCTCGCGTCTCCGTCGGACGGGAAGTAGCCCACGGCGCAGTCAGAGAGACGGCGACAGTGTCGAGTGCGTCGACCCCCCAGTCAACCGTGTCGCGGCCCAGTCACCCGAGTATGTCGCTCCCACCCGGCGGGAGGAACTCCTGGATCAGGTCCGCACTCGCCACCTTCCGGACGAACGACTCGTCTGTGAACCGACCTTTGAACTCGCGGTAACACTTCACCGCGGCGTCGTTCTGTGCGAACTTCCCCGGCTCCAACTCGATGGTCGTCGCCGCCCGGTCCGCGATCGCGCTCGGTGGCCCGCCGACTACCTGTGTCGTCTCCTCGGCCTGCACGCCGACGGCGACACGCGCGGGCATATCCCGGTAGTACGTCCGGTCGCCGCGGATCACGAACCCACCCTTCTCCAAGTACTCCCCGCTCTCGGGTGTCTTCGACACCTGATCCGGTGTCACCTCGTAGGCGTCGCCCGCGCCACGGCCGTCCTTCCACACCGACGAGTACGCGACCGCGAACTGCGCGGCCTCCTCGCGACTCTGCTCGGGGATGTCCACGTCCCGCGAGGGCTCGCTGGGGCCGGTCGCCTTCAACACCGTCACCGGACCACCGTGGGCCTGTGTGTGGTAGAACAGGTCGTTGCTGTTCAGGTACTTGCTCACGATCGCCTCGTTCTGGTCGGCGTTGCGTCCGCCGATGACGAGGAAGTCGTCAGACGTGTGGAACCACCGGAACCGCTCGTACCACTCGTCGCTCGTCCGCAACGGGATCGACGGCTCCGACAGCCAGTCCGTCTCCTCGTCCGCCTCCCCGTCACTCTCTCCGTCCTCCTCGTCGTCGGCGTCCGGGTGGCCGTCGGCCTCCTCCCACCGTTGTTTCCGTTCCCGTACCGCCGCCAACTCTTCGCGGGTGTTCTCGATCGCCGCCAGTGCACCCTCTTTCTTCCCTTCGATCCGTTTGGCCTCCTTGTACAGCCGGTCGGCGTTCTTCTCGACGCCGTCTGTCACCCGGAGTTCGATCCGCGCGTCGTCGATCGCGACGGTGACGGTCCCCTCGCTGCCGTCGAGTCCGACGACCGCCTCCGCGGCGGCGATCCCTCGGTCTGCGCCCGCCTGGAACGTCGACTCGATCTCGTCCCAGCCGGTCCCCTCCGCACGTGCGTCGCGGACAGTTGTCAACACGTCGTCGACGAGATCGTAGTTGGCGTACAACAGCTCTGCCCGTTCCCGCTCGGCGTCCGCCTGCTCGTCGAAGTCGTCGATCGCGCCCTCCTGTTGCTCGACGATCCGTTCTTGTTTCGCGATCTCCGACTCGAAGTCCGGGCGCTGCGGGGTGGTGTTGTCGTCTACCTCGTCTTCGTCGAGCCGGCGGAAGTAGTCGTCCAGGGCGGCCTGGAAGCCGTCGGCGGTCGTCGCGTCCAACGACTCCCGTTCTGTCAACGGAATCGGCGTGGCGTCGACCACCTGACCGTCGTCGTCCTCGTACACTCGCGGGTCGAGGTCGCCGGTCGCGAGCCGTTCGCCGAGCCGCCCGACCGCGTCGTACATCGCTCGGATCTGGTCGTCCGTCACCTCCGTCACGTCCAGCGTCTTCTCGACACCCGCCCGGGCACAGATCTCCTCGCCGTACAGCCCACCGAAGTTGAGCTGTGTGGCGAGCGTCCGCACTACGTCTGCGTCCGACTCTCGGACCCGTGCCCGGAACCCGTCGTAGTCGACCTCGAACGGGTGGAGCCGCGAGGCGGGGTACTCGTAGGTCGCCCCCGGCGCGACCGTCCGCGACTTGAGCCGGACGGTCTCGAGACTCCGCAACACCTCGCCGTGTTCGTCCAGGACGGCGACGTTGCCGTCGCCGAACAGCTCCACCACGACCGTCGTGTCGGCGTCCGGACGCTCGAACCGCAGGACGACGATCCGGTCGAACTCGAACTGTTCGACGCTCGCGAGCTCCCCACCCGCGATTCGCGACCGGAGTGTCTTCGCGAACTCCGGTGGTCGCTCGGGCGCGTCCGGCACTCGATCCGGGTCCGTCGTGTGGACTCGTTTCTCCCCACCGACCCCCAACAACAGCTCCACCCGGCCGTGGTCGTAGTGTCGCAGCTTCAGCCGCACCAGATCGTCGCCGTAGAGGTACGCCTTGTCGACCTTCGCCCCCTCGTGGCGGGCCAACTCTCCGACGACGGCGGCGATGTCGACACTGGTCAGCTCGCGTTTCTGCTCCATCGGCCCGGCGTACGACTGTCGTGGGTTTCTGCGTTCCGGCTCCGCGCTCCGGTCGGGTGGCTGTCGGCGACCGACGGACCGAACACGACGGCGACAGTAACCGGGCCGTGACCGACAACTCGATTCGAGTCGCGACGTACAACCTCCGGTACGCCGGGTTGGACGACGGGCCGTGGTCGTGGGACCGACGACGCGACCGTGTCGCTGCCGTCCTCGGCGAGATCGGCGCGGACGTGCTCGCACTCCAGGAGTGTTGGTACGGCCAACTCGACGACCTCCGTGCGCGAACCGACTACGACTGGGTCGCGTTTCCGGACGACAACGGCGCGCACACGCCGATCGGGTTTGACCCCGACCGGTTCGATCGCGTCGACGCCGACGCCTTCGGGATCGCCCCCGACGGGGAACGGGGTGTGGTCGGCTGGGACGCTGCCTACCCCCGGCAGGCGACCCGTGCCACCCTCCGGGACCGGACGACACAGACGACGTTCGCGGTCGTCTCCGTCCACCTCGACCACCGCGGTTCGACCGCCCGCCGAGAGGGGGCCAAGTTCGTCCGTGACCGGCTCCCGGACGGCCCGGCGGTCGTGGCCGGCGACTGTAACTGCACCCCCGACACCGAGCCGTACGCGGCGCTGACGACGGCGTTGTCGGACAGCCGACGGGCCGCCACGACGGTCGACGGCCCGGAGGCGACCTACGTCGGCTTCGGCGGCAACGCCACAGACGAAGACGGGCCGGCAGACCCCCGCCGGC
>P_A23_Liq_3_FmtDRAFT_1000221_pt1 | contig 12475 bp, 11 predicted proteins | sample PonA233FremontCA_FD_10237 | JGI IMG/M metagenome (IMG submission 10237)
GGGGTCCCGCGCCGCCGGCTCCGTCGAGACGGCCGCCTCGAGAATCTCCGCGGCGACCGTCTCGGGCGACACCGCCAGCGGACCGCCGCCGCCGACGGCGTTCGCGTCCTCGAACAGCCCGTAGATCTCGTCGTAGGCCGCGGTCCGGTCGAGATCGGTGGTCTCCGACGCGGCGCGGTCGTCGAAGGCCGTCTCGACTGGGCCGGGCTCGACTTCGACCACGTCGATCCCCTCGGCGGCAACCTCCGAGCGGAGCGTCTCCGTCGTCGCCGACAACGCCGCCTTCGAGCCGGCGTACACGCCGCCGCCGGGGAACGGGACGCGGGCGGCGACGCTGGTGACGTTCACGATCGTCCCGTCGCCACGGCGGCGCATCTCCGGGAGAACCCCGCGGATCAGCCGCAGCGGGCCGTAGACGTTCACGTCGTACTGGCGGACGACACGCTCCGTCGGCACGTCCTCGACGGGGCCCAGTTGGCCGTAGCCCGCGTTGTTGACGAGACAGTCGACCCGCTCGGTCTCGTCGATCACGCGCTCGATCACCCGGTCGACGTCGTCCGCGACGGTCACGTCCAACTCGGCGACCCGGCAGCCGTCACGCCCCTGGAACGCCGCGAGGTCGTCCGTGTCGCGAGCCGTCGCGTAGACGGTCCACCCCTCGTCGCGGAACGCCTCGACGGCCGCGCGGCCGACCCCCGACGAACACCCGGTGATCACTGCTGTCCGTTCCATGCGCCCGTCTCCGAGTGGGGCGGGGTAAATCGTGGCGGATTCGCCCGGGAGATACGTACTGGTCGGCTCTGTCTGCGTACGGTTTAACTCTGCAGAAGACTCAGTATCGACCCGCTCTGTCGGTCGCACACGAACGGAGATCGGTCTGCAACGAGGCAAAACGAGAGCAGACGACATCTGAGACCCACCCGATGATCGACAGAATCGTAGAGAAGATACGAGCGCGGAGTGGGTACGGGCTCGAAGCGTGGAACCACCCGCTCCGGTTTCAGGTCGGAGTCATGCTCACACTAACACTATCTGGTGTCCCCTTCATCTGGCTGTACACGGACCACTCGCCAGATCCAGGCATTCCGTACCAGTTGTTCGGAGTACTGTACTTTCCGACAGTGGTGTGGCTAGCGTCTGATCTCCTCGCGATACTCGACTGAGACCGTGTCGGGAGTCGGGGTAGCCCCGCAGTTCGTGGGTCGCGTCTCCGCTCGGAGTCGTCGGTGTCCCGCCTCGGTTAGATTGATACCCACAGAGACACAACGACCGGTGATGCAGTGTCACTACTGCGACCGCGAGGCCGCCTACGCGGCCGAGTCGGAGGCCATCCGGGTCGGTCTCTGTGAGGAACACTTCCGGGAGCGCGTCGAGGAGCTCGCCGAGAGCGAGGGGTTAGAGCGCGTCCGTGACGAGGTCGACGTGCGACAGCCCGACCACGAGTGAGACCGTGGCGAGCCGACTGTGCCGTCGGTGCCCCGTCCGTAGACACGTCGAACGGACGAACGGCGTGTGGACCGATCGAGAGTCGTCTCCGTCGTCGTTCTCGCCGTCGTTCGTTCTCTCTACTGCGTTCTGTCTCTGCCGCGTGTGTGCGCGGACACGCACGCGCGTGAGAGGTTGAAGTGGTTCGGGGACGTACTCCTGGGTGTATGAGTTCCGTAAGCGACCTCGGCGAGATCTTCGAGTCGGTGACCGGTACCGACGAGATCACCGACGAACAGGACTGTGACGCCGCGAACAGCGCCGACGGTGACGTCTCCGAGCCGGGCGACGAACTCGAGCTAGAGGCCGTGCGGAACGACCTGCTGGCCGACGCTGCCGACGACATGGACGGCGGCACTCGGTAGATCGACGACGTACTTCTTCCCGACCGGCCGCCGGCGAGTGTCGACACGCCGGACGACGAGAGATCGGTCGGCGGTTCACTCTCTCGGGGTGACCAGAACTGTCACCGTACGGATCACCGGCGTGAGCGAGACGACCGTCGGTGAGAACGACCCAGACGCGAGGAGTGACACACGCGAACGGGTGAGTAGTCGATCGCTACGGTGTGGTCACCACTCGACGCGGTACGTGCAGCGCTCGGCACCGTCGGCGCGACAGCCGTCACCGACCTCGGTCGCGTCGGCGTAGCCGTCGCTGAACACCTCGACAGTGGCCTCGACGAGCGTTCGGTCGTACGAACACGGGTAGGGGGTTCGACACGCCACGGTCGCCCAGTCGTCGCCGGTCTCGGTCACCTCGTAGGACCCGATCTCCCCGCCGCGGTGGTTCCGCCGGTACGCGTCGTCGATCGACTCCAGGGCCGCCAACGGCCCGTCGACGGACGACGACCACTCGGCGTTCTTCGGCGTGGACTGAGCGACCTGTTGGAGCGTCTTGTCACCGATCTCCTCGGCGATCCGGCGGTACGCACTGAGGTACGCCGCCTGCGGGTACCACTCGTCCGGGTCGGGGTCGTCGATCCCCTCGGCGGCCAACAGGTCGTCGGCCCTACTCTCGAACGCCGACGGCACGCCCGCGACGATCGACAACACTGCCTGCCCTCTCACCTCGACACCCTCCTCGAACGGTTCGAACACGTCCATACAGCCGTCTTGTCTGTCTAGTGGTTTAGCTTTTTCCAGATTTGTTTCTCAACATCAATTCACTCGCTTACAACGTGTACCGCGTCCGGATCGAATCCCACGGAGACTGTCTCGCCCACGGCGGGCGGTTCGGTGGTCCGGAGAGTGATCAACTGGTCGCGCCACTCGCCGCGGACGCGGCTCGTCTCGCCCAGAAACTCCGTCTCGGTGACGGTCACGTCGAGTCGGTTCCGGTCGACAGCCGGATCGAGCGCCTCCGGACGCACACAGAACGTCACCGACGCACCACGCGGGCGGTCTGTCGCAACTGTCAGTGTCGTCTCTCCGACTGCGACGGTCGCGGCGCTGTCTCTGTCGGCCGCCACCTCCTGTCCGACACCAGCCGTCCCGTCGGTGGCGACGACTTCGCCCTCGAAGAGGTTGTTGTCGCCGACGAACTCCGCGACGAACCGTGTCGCGGGGCGACGGTACACCGTGCGTGGCGTGCCGACCTGCTCGATCCGGCCGTCGTTGACTACCGCGAGTCGGTCGGACACCGCCAACGCCTCCGCCTGGTCGTGGGTGACGTAGACGGTCGTGATCCCGAGTTCTCGTTGGATCCGGCGGACGGTTCGGCGGAGCCGTTCCCGGAGTTGGGCGTCTAACGCCGACAACGGCTCGTCGAGCAACAACAACTGTGGGCCGGGTGCGAGTGCGCGTGCGAGCGCCACCCGTTGGCGCTGACCGCCGGAGAGTGTCGTCGGGTCCCGCTCGCCCGCCTCCGGTAGCCCGACGAGCGACAACAGCTCCGACACCCGCTCGTCTGTCGTCACTCCGCCAGGCGGGTCGGCGAACCGGAGTCCGTAGCCGACGTTCTCCGAGACGGTCATGTGTGGGAACAACGCGTAGTGTTGGAACACGACACCCACACCGCGCTCCTCGGGCGGCACGCCCGACACGTCTCGGCCGTCGATCCGGACGACACCGGCCGTCGGTGACTCGAACCCACCGAGCAGTCGGAGTGTCGTCGTCTTCCCGCACCCCGACGGGCCGACGAGGGTGAAGAACTCTCCGGGCTCCACCTCGAGGCTCACGTCCGCGAGCGCGGTCGTCTCGCCGTACGCGACCCGCACCCCGTCGAGTCCCACCCGGGCAGCGTCGGTCACGACCGGTCACCCCCGCCGTCGTTCCCGCCCCCGAACCCACCGATACCACCGCCACCGACCCGATCCAAGACGACGAACGAGGCCGCCGTCACGAACAGGAGGACGGTCCCCATCGCCGTCGCCGGGCCGAGTCGTCGACCGACGTACCGTTCGACGGCCACCGGCATCGTGTACGTCCCGCCGCCCTCCGCGAGGACGACTGTTGCGTCGAACTCGCCGACGCTGACGGCGAACGCGAACGCAGCGCCCGCGAGGACGCCCGGCCAGATCAACGGCAACTCGATGTCGACGAGCGCCCGCAGTCGGCTTGCACCGAGACTCCGTGCCGACTCGACGAGTTGGTCGTCCAACGCTCCCAGCGCCGGGGCGACGTTCCGGACGACGAACGGGTACGCGCCGACGGCGTGGGCCGCCGTAATCGCGACGGGGCCGGTCACGGTCACCCGGTACCCGAAGACGACGACGCCGAACACCAGTCCGCGGAGCAACCCCAACCCGACGACGATCCCCGACACCGCGAACGGGGCGACGGACAACAGATCCACCAGCCGCGACCAGCGACTGTCGCCGGTGGTCACGACCGACATCGCCACGCCCGCCGGCAACGCCACGAGGAGTGTCGCGACGCCGAACCCGATCGAGTTCCGCACTGCCGGCCACGGCTTCACCTGGAACGACGCGCCCGTGCGTTGTCTGTCGACGAGGAACTCGTAGGCAGTCGTCGTCAACTGCCCGTCGACGACGAGGCTCTCGTAGACGACACTCACCAACGGCCCGAGGAAGACCCCGATCACGATCGCGCCGTAGCCGACGATCGCGAGCCGCGAGCCGAGTCGCCGAGCGGTCCACGTCGCTCGCTCGCGCCACGCAGACGGCACTAGCTCCCGACGCGACAACGGCCGTACCGCGCTCCGCTCCGTCTGGCTCCGGCGTTCGTACCGGAGGTACGCGGCGGTCAACACGAGCGAGATCCCCGTCTCTACCACGGCCAGTGCCGCCGCCTCGCCGTACTCCAACTGCCGGATCGCCGAGAACAACAACACCTCGACGGTCGCCAGCCGCGTCCCCCCCAACGCCAACACGATCGGGAACGACGCGAAGGTGAACACGAACGTCAGTGTCGCCCCGACCAACACCGCGGGCAACAACTGTGGCACCACCACGTCCCAGAACGCTCGCCGCCGGGAGGCACCCAGCGCGCGTGCCGTCTCGACTGCACCCGCGTCGACCCGCTCGTACGCCGCTGTCACCACCCGCGTCACCAACGGCGCGTTGTAGAAGGCGTGTGCGATCACCACCGCCGACAACGACGGTAACAGATCTACCTGTGGGAGCCCGACGGCTCCCAACACCCCGTTGAGCGTCCCGTCCGCACCGAACGCCGCGTAGAAACCGACGACCACCAACATCGACGGCAGGATGAACGGGAGGATCGTCAACGACCGCAGTGTCTGACGGCCGCGGAACTCGAACCGGGCGAGCACCCACGCCCCCGGCAGCCCGAGCGCGACGCTCGCGACTGTCGACAACGCTGCCTGCCACGCGGTGAACCCGAACCGACCGAGGCTCGGCAGCTCGCTCACACTCGGGACGCCTGCCTCCGCCAACCAGCCGACGTAAAACGAGTCCGAGATCACACCCGCGATCGGGGCGAACGACACCTCGCCGTCGACCGTCACTGCGTCGACGAACACGGTCGCCACCGGGTAGTAGAACACGACCAACAACAACGCCGCACTCGTGGCCGCCAACGCGGGCAACGCTAGCCGTTCCGGGTGTTCCCCGAGCCGTCGTGCCGACTCACCGGCTTGACGGACGCGTGCTACGACCCGGCCGATCCACGCCACGAACCGCCGACGGCGACTCGTCACCCCTCGGCGAACCGACGTGTCCACTCGTCTGTCCACTCGCCGACGCGACCCTCCAACTCCTGGTACGAGAACGTCACCGGCTCCGGCGGCTCCTTGGCGTACTGGTCGTACGTCTCCGACAACGGTGCGTCCGCGATCGCCGGGAACGTCACGTTCCGACGGGCGATGCCGGCTTGGATCTCCGGCTCGAGGAGGAACGAGAGGAACTCCTCCGCCAACGCCGGCGTGTCCGTCTCGCGGAACAACGCCGCCCCCTCCGGGTTGGCGTACGCCTGGTCGTTCAGGAACCTGATCTGGTGACGGTCCAGGTTCTGGTCTGCACGGCTCGCGAACACCTGGTCGGTCGAGTACGACACCACCATCGGTGCCTCGCCGTTACTGTACGCCGAGTAGGAGTCCGACCACTCACCCAACACGGTCACGCCGTTCTCCCGGAGTCGCTCCCAGTAGTCCAAGAAGCCGTCCGCCCCGAACTGGTCGACCGTGTGGAGCATGAACGCCTGCCCGGTCGTCGACGACGCCGGGTTCTGCGCCAACAACCGCCCGGCCGTCTCCGGCTGGGCGAGCTCCTCGAACGTCTCCGGCGCGGTGAACGACCCCTCGTCTGCGGTCGCGTCCCACACCAACGAGATGTACCCCGTCGAGAACGGCACCGCCCGGTCCTCGGGGTCGAACTCGATGCCCGACTTCACCGTGTCCCGACCCGACACGCCCGAGGCCGACCGGAACAACTGGTCGCTGTACGACCCCTCGCCACGCCGGCCGTCGACTCGCAACAGCTTCTCCGTGTCCAGGCCGACGTAGACATCCGCCTCGAAGTCGACGCCCGCGATGGCACGCTCCAGGTAGTAGTTGATCTCGCTGTCGGGCGTCTGGTAGACGAGGGTCGCGTCGAACTCCGACTCGAACTGTTCTTTCAGCCACGCCCCCGGGCTGGTGCTGGGGGCGTCGACGAACGTGGAGTACGTCGCCACGACTAACGTGTCCCCACCCGTGGCCGTCCCCGTCGTCGTCCCCTGGGTCTCCGTCCCCCCGGACTCCTCGACCCGTTGTGTCTGGCAGCCGGCCAACATCGCCGCCGCGCCGGTCCCCACCGCGCTCAGGTACGCTCGTCGTCTCACAACCCGGTTGTTACACTCGGTCGTTGAAAAGCCGTTCCTCTCGTGTTTGGGGGGAGCTACGACGGCGATCGATTCCGTCACGCCCCACACTCCAGGTCGACTCGACCGGTCACGTGTCTGGGTTCGAGTCGTCACACTGGGCGTAGAACGTCATCGTGTCGACCACGTCGCCGCCTGCACGCGCCTCTAATTCGAACGTCGTCGCCTCGCCGCCGTCGAACGACACGTTGTGTCTCCCAGACCCGAAGATACGCTCGGTGTGGACCGTGGTTCCGTTCGCGCGAACGACCACTTCGCCTACACTGTCGGCCTCGGGGGTCTCGAAGAGGACACGGGTTCTGTCGAACTGGAGGATGTGGACTATCTGGAGGGCATCGGTCTGCGGACGTTCCAGAAGTCCACTGCGACACCCACTGGTCCCACCTGTGGTCATCGTCGACGATCCGACACCGGACACGTCGTTCTCGCTGAGAAACAACGCGACTCCACCGGCGAGACTGCCCGCTACCGCGGCGAGGACTCCTCTGCGTGTGTTCATACGTGTTCGGTACTTTGTCTGTACATGTAGTTTTCTGATGATAGCACGTTCGAACTGCTGTCTACCGGACTGCGTTCGCGAGTCACAGAGGGTGCCTGCCGACACAGTCGCAAAGAGCGATTCCAACCACGGTCTCACGGTCGAAGTGACGTGTGTCGGTCGTAGAGTGTGTCACTTCCTGGCGGTGGCCGAGACACCCCGTTCGTCCGACCCCACACCTCCGACAGTGATCCGTCGTGAAGACCGACTCGAAGCCCCGTCTTACGCCTTCTCGACCTCGTCGTCGTCGGTCAACCCGTCGCCGGCCGGCCTGTCGAGCGCGCGCTCGGCGTCGTGGTGGTCGGAGTAGCCGTCGAACCAGCGTACGATCCGCTCGATCCTGTCGACGACGTGGTCCGGCTCTCCCGACCGCGACAGCTCGTGGCCTTCTCTGGGGTACCGCACCATCCGCGTGTCGACGCCGTGTTTCCGCAACTGCCGGTAGAACAACTCCGCCGTGTTCGCCGGTGTCCGGTAGTCTCGGTCGGCGTGCACCACCAACGTCGGTGTCTCCACGTTGTCTGCGTGTCCCACCGGCGACTGCTCCCACAGGAACGCCGGCTCCTCGCCCGGCGTCGTGTCGTAGTCCCCCTCGACGAGCTTGTACGCGCCGTCTGTCGACCCGTAGAACCCCGTCAGATCGTACACCCCCCGCTGGGCGACTGCCGCCTCGAACCGGTCGGTCTGCCCGACCGCCCACGCGGTCAGGAACCCGCCGAACGACCCACCTGTCAGGAACACGTTCGTCTCGTCGACGTACGGCCGTTCGGCCACCTGCTCGACGCCGGCGAGCACGTCTGTCAGTGTCACCGCCCCCCAGTCTCGTTCGATCGCCTGCATGTACGCCTCGCCGTACCCCGTCGATCCCCGCGGGTTCGACCAGAAGACGACGTACCCTCGCGCTGCCAGTGTCTGGAACTCGTGCCACATCGTCCCCGCGGTCGTCCACATCGCGTGTGGCCCACCGTGTACCTCGACTGCCAACGGGTACGACTCGTTGTCGACCGCCGCGCTGTCTCCGTCCGTCGCGCTCTCGTCGAACCCGGGCGGGGTCACCACCCACCCCTCGACGGCCCCCTGCTCGGACTCGAAGCTGACCGGCTCGGGCTCGCTCACTGTCACCTCGTCGAGGTACGACTCGTTCAGCCGCGTGAGTCGACGCATCTCCTCGCCGACGACGAACAGGTCACCGGGGTGGTCCCACTCGCTGCGCGCGACGACTGTCTCTGTACCGACGGCCGCGCCAGCGATCGCCCCACCGCGTGTCACCTGTGCCGGTTCCTCGCTCGCGTCACCCGGCGCACGCCACAACGCTGTCGCTCCTTCGTCTGGCGTCGTGAAGTACAGTGTCGTCTCGTCCGGGCCCCACTGTGGTGTCGCCCCGTACCCCAGACTCCGGTCTAGCTCGGCTGTGATCGCGTGGTCCGTCTCCGCGACCCGGTCGTAGACGTGGAGCTGTGTCTGCTGGATGGTCGTCTGCTCTGGCTCCGTGTGAACGTGTGCAATCCGGTCGTCTGTCGTCACTGCCAACGCCGTCGGCATCCCCCCAGCACGGTGGACCTGTTCTGTCGTCGCGGTCTCTGTGTCGTACGCGACGATGTCGTACTCGTCACTGTCGTCCGGATCGGGTCCGACGCGATCTGCACCGAAGTACAACGTCGTCTCGTCGCTCCACGCCGGCGCGACGTGATCGTGATCCTCGCCTGTCACTCGTTCGACGGTGTCTGTCGCCAACTCGGCGACGTACACCTGTGCGTGTGCGCCGTCGCTGTACTGCTGGGCTGTCCGGTACACTGTCTCGTCGATCACTCGTGGGTCCGGCTCTTCGGGCTCGTACGACTCGTCGACTGCGAGGTCCCGATCCGCGTCCCTGTCCGTGTCGTCGACTGTCTGAACGAACGCGATCCGTTCGCCCGCCGGCCCCCAGGCGATCTGTGAGACGCCGCCGACGACCGCGGTGATTCGACGCGCTTCTCCACCCCGCGTCGGGAGTACCCACAACTGCTGGTCGTCCCCGTCTCCACGTGTCGATGTGAACGCGAGCCTGTCGCCCGACGGTGACCACCGTGGCTCCGCGTCACTCCCTGCTCGGACTGTGTACCGTCGCGCACCGTCCCCGCCTGTCGACGCGACGTACACTGTCCGCTCGTCTCTCTCGCCGTCCTGTGGCACTCGCCGTACGAACGCGACCTGCTCTCCACTCGGCGCGAGCTGTGGGTCCTCCGGCCGCGCGATCTCGTGGTGGTCTGCCGCGGTGATTCGTGTCACGGTCGTGGCTGTGGCTAGTGAGTGCTCTGTCTTTCGGTTCGCCAGACTCCCCGTTTCCTCGGCTCGCAACGACCGCGATCTAGCCCGAGACCACGCTGCAGGCCGTCGCGTCTGACCAAGCTCGGCCGGCGTGGCACACGTCCGGCTACCTGACTCGTCGGGGGAGACATCACAGCTTGACGTAGTCGTCGTCGACTCACCACCCGGCCGGCAGTAACGAGTGTCTACCCACACAGAGTACACGTTACGAGGTTACAGCCACGACACACGTTTCGTATCACCAGTAGGGGAACCATTACTACGTTCGAAGAGACATTTGAAAACTATAACAAGCTTTTTCTCAAATGCAGTGTGTTACATGATAGGCATGGAAGACGAAAACGCCAAGTGGTCCAGAAGGGCCGCTGTCAAGACACTCGCTGCAGGAACCCTCACCCTCGGTGGGTCTGGGGTCGTGCAGGCACAGGAACGGGGAGACGAGACGGAGACCGTGGCCGAGGGGCAGTCGATGGCCCTCTCGGAGGAGAACGCACTCTCCCAGCGGGAACTCACGGAGAAGGTCGGAGACATCTCCCAGCAGTACGGTGCAGACGTGGCGATGAGCACTGTCCCCGGGAAGGTTGACCCGACGACGGGAGAGGTCAACGACGAGGTCTCGACGGAGAGCGCTCCGTCGAACCTGACCAACCTGAACTACCTCAACACGTGGAGTCACGAGGACAAGCTGAAGGGTGGTTTGAACAACCACCTCCTGTTGACGACCGATCACTTCCTGAGCGTGTACAGGAGTAGTGAGAGTGACTCTCAGAACCGCTGGCACTACTTCTACTGGCACTGGAGCCAGACCGAGACGAACAACGACTACTGGCATCCGCAGTCGAAACTCGGGATCATGCGGAACACTCTGAACATTCACGACGACGAGGAGGAGGTGACGAGCTTCTCACCGAAACGCACTGTCGACCTCAACGGTCGTCAGAAAGACATCGGGGTGTCCGTCGGCTACGGCGGCGCATCGTTCGGAATGTCTGGCAGCGTGTACGTCAAAGACGGGTCATTCGGACCAGAGACTGGCGGGGTCGACCCCGGCCCTTCGGGCAAGTTCTCTGCCCTACTCGACGCGAACAGGACCACGGGACGACAGTCGCTCAACGCGACAACTGTCACGCGAGAACCCACCTGGCGGACCGACTTCGCCGACTGCCGCTGGGAGATCTACTGCAAGGTTCACTCAAGCTAGCAACTCTGTACGAGCGCCGTCCAGTGGCCCACACGCGAGGCCTATTCTTCGTTTACTCGAGGTAGACACTTCTAATACAACGTCCACACTATACACATGGTCACACGCAGGGAGATGATCGGCGGAGTGTCGAGCTGTCTTGTCGGCGGCGCTGCGGTGGCTCTCGACGAGTACGGTGTGCCCTGGATCGGAGCCGACGGACGTGAGACGAGTACAGACGACACCGGAGGGTGCCGTAGCGGGCTGCTGGACCCTCCACGGACCGACGCCTTCCAGTTCGTCAATATTCTCCGGCTCGACGAACTCCGTGTCTCCCTCCAGTTTGATGAATCTCACCGCGTAGACGAGGTAGTCGTTCGCACGAACGGAACTGTCGTCCACGTCGAACGTGCTCCCGCTTCCGGAAGACACACCGTGTCGTTCGACGGTGGCAGGGCGACGACTTTCGAACTGGAGGCGCGCGCAGGCACCGACGTCGTCGGAACTGCGGAGTTCTACTCCCAGTGTCACGACCGGGACGCCTGATCGTCCTCACTCGACGATCGACCGTCCAGTGCCCGTCGGTCGAGACTTGCGGAGGACCCGCGCGTCCGACGAACGGTACGAAGCCGACCGAGACGGACTGTCGTAGCTCGGGTACCGTACACACCGAACCGACACTGCCGTAGAATAGTATCCACCCGTGAACGTTGTTGCCAGTGTCTCGTGGACCGAGAGATCGTGCCCGTGTCGGTACGTGTAGGCTACGGACCGACGGGCCAACTGTGGCTGATCCACACTGTGGCTCGAAGAGTCGCAACTGTGAGTCTCAGAGCTGGAGAGTCGAGAACGGGACGCGGGTTTCACTTCGCTCCTCCGAACCGGGTAAGCCACGGGCCGGATTTGAACCGGCGTAGAACGGCTCTGCAGGCCGTCGCGTCTGACCAGACTCTGCCACCGTGGCGCGGTTCACACTCGTGTGTGGAGTGTCCTAAGTGTAGCGGTTGCTCGCGACACATGCAAAAAGTCCGACAGAGGGTGTCCTCTGCCGGGCTCAGTATGAGTGGTAGGCGGCGAACCGGATTTCCCAGAGGCTCTCGCACTCCAGTACTCGCCGGAACGCTGGTGGGCTTAACTTCCGTGTTCGGGATGGGTACGGGTGTCTCCCCACCGCTGTGGCCGCCCGAAGGCCGACCACCGGGAACGATCCGATGAGTTGCCAACGTCGGCGAGACCGTGTGTTCGTGCAATCCAGAAACCGCCTGGGCCCGTCTGCGTGGGCACAGTACATGAGTGTGGCTCGACCTGTTAGTGCTCGCGGGCTGAACGTCTCGTTGCCTCGACGCGTACACCCCGAGTCTATCGAACTCGTCTTCTACGAGTGGTCTCTACGGCACCTCTTTTCCAGGTGGGTTTCGAGCTTAGATGCGTTCAGCTCTTACCCCGTGTCGCGTAGCTTCCCGGCATCTGCCCTTCCGGACAACCGGTACACCAGTGGCGACCGTTCGTAGTTCCTCTCGTACTATACGAACGTTCCCGTCAGGTGCCTCACACCCCCAATAGATAGCAGCCGACCTGTCTTACGACGGTCTAAACCCAGCTCACGACCTCCTTTAATAGGCGAACAACCTCACCCTTGCCCGCTTCTGCACGGGCAGGATGGAGGGAACCGACATCGAGGTA
>P_A23_Liq_3_FmtDRAFT_1000229_pt1 | contig 12249 bp, 13 predicted proteins | sample PonA233FremontCA_FD_10237 | JGI IMG/M metagenome (IMG submission 10237)
CGGCTGATGGCCGGTAGCGTCCTCGCCGGGACCCTCGGGTTTATCTCCGCCGAGTCTGTCGGGTACCCCGTCGTGGGAGTCGCGCTGTACTGGGCGGGGTTCGCCGGCTTTCTGGCGGTCTGGCAGGGGACCTCAGTCCCCCTGTTCGACGAGCGCGACCGCGCGCTCGAACGCCGGGCGATAGCCCTCGCTGCGACCGTCTTCACCTTGGGGATGATCCTGCTCTGGCCGACGATGGTGGTCCTCTCGGAGATCGACGTGTACACGCCGCCGCCGGCGTTCGACGGGGCGCTACTGGCGATCGCGGTCCAGTCGGGACTGTTCGCGCTCACCTACGGCTGGTTACGATACAGATGAAAAACAGCGTCAGGGAGCGCCGAGAGGAACGCGGTCTCAGCCAGGCCGACCTCGCGGACGCCGTCGACGTGTCCCGCCAGACGATCAACGCGATCGAGCGCGAGCGGTACGACCCCTCGCTCGAACTGGCGTTCAAACTCGCCGCACACTTCGACTGCCGGGTCGAGACGCTCTTCGACCCGACCCTCGATACGAACTGAGGCGACGCACGGTCGAGGGGCGCGCTCGAAACCGAACCGCCGCCGAGGCCGGCGGCTACGCGGCCTCGGTGGAGACGTTTACCGCCTCGCCCTCAGCCGAAATACGGAGGCTCTCGACGGTCGTTGACTCACCGACGACGAGCCCCAGCGTCTCCTCGTCCACCCGCACGACCCGGTATGCGATGTCCGACGGTCGGCCGATCGGATCGGTGGCGGCCGCGAGCCCGTCGACGTGGGACTCCAGCGCCGTTTCGAGATCGGAGGCGTTCGCGGCGTCGTCCATCCGCACGATCCAGACGTAGTCGTCACCGCGTCGCAGGAGCGTGTCGTTGCCCCACCCCGCCGCGGCCTCGGCAGCGCGCGATTCTGCCACCCCCTCCGTCAGCGCGACCTGGAGGCGGAGCTCGCCGACGGTCCCGCGGGATTGCCACTTCTCTCCGGCTCGGACTGACAGGGGAACCGGCGGCGCTTCGTCGGGTCGCAGCCCGTGAACGAGCTGCTCCGTCGTCTCCGGGGGCGTCTCGTACACGGCCGGCAGCTGTCGCGGCGACTCGGCGCGGGCCGCGACGTGGCGATAGCCGTAATAGTAGCCGGCCCTGGACAGCTTCCAGGCGTTCGGTCTGGCCCGCTCGTAGGCCGCCCGGCGCTCGGCCCTGAGATCGATCCCCTCCAGGTAGCGCTCGGCGTAGACATCGGCGACGTACTCTGCGGCCCCCTCGCGGACGGCGGCGAACATCCCCGGTGAGACGTTCGCCTGAACCTGTGTCAGTTCCTCGTCGGTCAAACAGAAATCGGTCTCGATCTGGACGACGTGTACGTACTCGTGGGCGAGCGTGGCCTCGACGTCAGCGACGGGGTCGTCCCCGCCGATCCCCACGTTCACTCTCGAGTAATTACCGTCGGTGAAATCCGGGGGAGCGACGTAGCCGTCGGGGCTGGTCAGCGTCACGTCTCGACTCTGGTTCTCGTTTAACCCGATCAGGTTGCCGAAGCGGTCCATGTTCCCGTCCAGATCGGTCTGCGAGAAGGTCTGCTCGCTGGCCGGAGCGACCCTGACAACAGGGGCGGGAACCTCCGCGGGCGACAGTCCGTGGAGGTCGAGCACGCGCAGCCAGACCACGGTGGCGTTCACCGGGAGCCTGTCTCCGTCACCTCGGACCTCGACCCGGGAGGCGTCGGGAGGCGCAGTGCTGGCTACCGACTCGGGAGTCTCGGCCCCCGTGGCCCCGCGGCAGACGTCGTCTGCCGGCGCCGACCCGGGTCCGAGCGACCCGCCGCATCCCGCGAGTACCACGCAGAGGGCGAGGAGGGCACCGTACCGCATCGTGAACGCCCTGAGTCTCGTCGATAATAAAATTCGGTCTGCTCAGGTGCCGTCTCGCGGGTCCGCCCGGCCGTCGCGGCGTATCTCAGTAGAGCCGGTGATCACGACCGGCCGGTCAGGTCTCCGCCCGCTCGCGCAGCGCCGACAGCGTCCCGGCCTCGCGGAGGTCGTCGACCGCGCAGTACCACGCGCCGCGCACGCCGTTCAGGTCGTTCTCGACCGGGCGCTCCAGCGGCACGAGGTCGTCGAACTCGAAGACGACGACCACGCGCTCCTCCGAAAACGGGTCGATGAGCGCCTTCCAGTCGGCCTCGTCCATCGGGCCGGGCTCACCGCGGGTCTGCTCGGTGCGGGCCGTGACGCGGGCGTAGTGCGTGACCGCCGACACCGGTTCGGTCCGGTAGAAGGCCATGTACGCGAAGTCGGCGCGGGTGCGGTCGTACGAGCGCGGCGCGGGGTAGAAGCCGGCGCGACAGCGCTCGAAGGTGTCCGGCTGGGTCGCGACGACGCAGACGCGGGCGTCGCCGGGCGCGTCGTCGTCGGGGGCGTCCGCCGCGAACTGGTCGAGGTCCATGTCCGCGTTGGGGCGCGAGCGCGGATATATCCCCGCTCGGCTCGTACCCCGGATCAATGGCACGGAGCGCGGCGAGCGCGAGCGATGGTCCCCGCAAGCGCGACGAGACCCGGAGCGCGGACGACGACGCGTCGACGGACGGGCTGACCGGCCCGCCCGCCCTCTCGGTCGAGCGGCTCACGAAGCGGTTCGGCGACGGCGACGACGCGGTGACGGCGGTCGACGACGTGAGTCTCGCGGTCGAGCGCGGCTCCGTCGTCGGGCTGCTCGGACCGAACGGCGCGGGTAAGACGACGCTGATCAAGTGCGCGCTGGGCATCGTCGTCCCCGACGCGGGGTCGGTCCGGGTGTTCGGCAACGACGTGGGCGACGGCCGCCGCGCGGCCTACGCCGACGTGGACGCGATGTTGGAGGGCGCGCGCAACGACTACTGGCGGCTCACGGTCCGGGAGAACCTCCGGTACTTCGCGACGATCAGCGGAGTCGACCCCGACTCCGTGGCGGCGCGTCACGACCGCCTGCTCGACCGGCTCGACCTGGCCGACAAGGCGGACACGCCCGTTCGGGACCTCTCGCGCGGCATGAAACAGAAGGTGTCGCTGGCGAGCGTGCTGGCGGGCGGCGCGGAGCTGGTCTTCCTCGACGAGCCGACGCTCGGGCTCGACGTGGAGAGCGCGCGGACGCTCCGGGCCGAGTTACGCCGGCTGGCGGTCGAGGAGGGGCTCACCATCGTCGTCAGCAGCCACGACATGACGACGATCGAGGCGGTGTGCGACCGCGTCGTCATGCTGTCGAACGGGCGGATCGTGGCGGACGACAGCGTGGAGGCGCTGCTCGGCGCGGCCGCGAGCGACGCGGTGCGCGTGGCCAGCCCGGACCTCGACGCCGAGGCGGTCGCGGGCCTCCGCGAGGCGTTCGAGGTCCTCGACGTCGACCGCGAGGCGCGCCCGCCCGCGGTGACGGTCGCGGCCGGCGGCGACCGGCTGTACGACCTGACCGACGCGCTGCGGGCGGCCGGCGTCACCGTCTCGGACATCCGCACGGTCCAGCCCGACCTCGAAGAGGTGTTCCTCGAACGCACGGGGAGCGACCTCGGCGCCCCGTCCGGGGGTGACCGGCGATGAGCGCGGACACGAGCCCGCCGGAGGATCCGGGCGGCGCGGCCGCGGCCGAACCCGGCGACGGAGTGCGGCCGGACGACGAGCCCCGGCCGGCCACCTACTACCACTTGGCGCGGGCGGTCCTCTATCGGGAGTTCCTGATCTTCGTGCGGTACCCGGCCAACGCGATCGGCGGGATCGTGGTGTCGCTGTTCTTCTTCGCCGCGCTGTTCCTCGGCGGGCAGCTGCTCGCCGGACAGGCGCTGGCGGACTCGATCGAGGGGATCGTCGTCGGCTACTTCCTGTGGACGCTGTCGGTGGGCGCGTACTCCTCGGTGTCGAACGACATCGGCAGCGAAGTGCAGTGGGGGACCCTCGAACGCCACATCACCACGCCGTTCGGCTTCGCGCCCGTCGCCCTGCTGAAGGGGGTCGCGAAGGTGGTGCGCACCTTCCTCACGAGCGCGGTGATCCTCGCCGTGATGCTCCTCGCGACCGGGACGCGGCTCAGCCTCGCGCCGGTGACGGTGGTCGCCGTCGCCGGGCTGTCGATCGTCTCGGTCCTCGGGCTCGGCTTCGCCGCGGGCGGCGTGACGGTGCTGTACAAGCGGATCGGCAACTGGCTCAACCTCCTCCAGTTCGGGTTCGTCGGGCTGATCTCGGCGCCCGTCTTCGATCTCCCGTGGACGCGCGTCCTCCCCTTGGCGCACGGCAGCGCGATGCTCCAGCGCGCGATGGTCGACGGGACCCGACTGTGGGAGTTCCCGCCCGCCGACCTGGCGCTGCTCGTCGCGGTCGCCGGGGGCTACCTCGCCGGAGGATACCTCGTCTTCCAGCTGGCGACACGCCGAGCGCGGCGGCTCGGCGTGCTCGGCGACTACTGAGCGTCGTCGTCGGCCGCTGTCATCACGGCGTACGTCAGCGCCACGGGGATCGCCGCGCCGAGCGCGCCGGTCGGGACCAGCGAGGTCGGCGCCCCGACCAACAGCAACAGTCCGACCGCGACGCCCGCCGCCGCGACGCCGGCGAGGAACACCCGTCCGGACTTACGCATACCCGAACGACGTTCGCGGCGGCATATGTGCATGTCGGGTCGGAACCCCCCCTCGTCGAGTCGGAGCCACCCGGTTCACTCCCGCGCGGCCGACACGGCCTCGACCACCGCCCGCGCGTCCGCGGCGATCCGGTCGTACGCCCCCGCCTCGATCGCGTCGTGATCGACGATGGCGCCGCCGACCCCGACCGCCGCCGCGCCAGCCTCGACGTACGCGCCGGCGTCGTCCGCCGTCACGCCGCCGGTCGGGACGAGCGGGACCTGCGAGAGGGGCCCGCCGAGCGCCGCGACGTGGGCGGGACCGCCGGTCTTCGCCGGGAACACCTTCACGAAGTCCGCGCCGGCCTCGAACGCCTCGATCGCCTCTGTCGGCGTGTACGCGCCGGCCGCGATCGGCGTCCCGTACCGGTTCGCGGTCCGGATCACCTCTCGGTTCACCGTCGGCGTCACGACGAACTCGGCGCCGGCGAGCTGCGCCGCGCGGGCGGTCTCCGCGTCGAGGACGGTGCCGACCCCGACCGCGGCGTCGTCGACGCGCTCGGCGACCGCCTCGATCGCGGCCGTCACGTCCGGCGTGTCCGCCGTCACCTCCAGGGCCGTCACGCCGCCGTCGGTGACGGCGTCGGCGACCGCCGGGGCCTCTTCGACGCCGACGCCGCGGAGGATGGCGATCACGCCGCTGTCCGTGATCCGGTCGAGTCGGTCGGTTCGCATGGCGAGTATCTTTCGGGGAGGGGTATTAAATTAAACCGTGTTGAGCGCGGTCGCGCCGCGTCACAACAGTTCGAGTTCAATAGTCTTCGCGGCGCTGGAGACGAGTCCGGCTGTGTCTTCCTCCAACCGCTTCCCCTGCATCTCGTCTGACGGGCCGGAGACGCTGACCGCGCCCACAGGGTCGCCGTCGACGACGACGGGGGAGGCGGCGCACTGCCAGTCCGGGTCGAGTTCGCCGCGGTCGAACGCGATGTTCCGGTCCCTGATAGACCGAAGTTCGGAGCGGAGCGTCGCCCGGTCGGTCACTGTCCGGTCGGTTTTCGGGTCGAGGCCGTGACGGCCGACGTACTCGTCGACCGCGTCCGCCGACCGGAACGCGAGGATCGCCTTGCCGGCCGCGGCGGCATGGAGCTTGACGCTCCCACCGATCGAGATCGGGTGGTCTCGGGCGCCGATTCGATGTAGATAGACGGCGTCCGCGTTCTCCGGAACCACGAGGTTCGCGACCGCGTTTGTGTTCCGCGCCAGTTTTCGTATCTCGCTTTGCGCCGCCTGATAGACGGGATTGCGTTCTCTCGTCCCGAACCCGATCCGCAGGAATCGATGGGTGAGCTCGTAGGTCCCGTTGGTGTTCTTCACGTAACCGAGCGTACGGAGCGTCGAGAGGTGGTTGTGAACCGCGCTTTTCGAGACGTCCATCGCGTCGGCTAACTCGGTGACTCCGGCGCCGTCACGGTCGTATAGTTCCTCGACGATCTGCATGGACGTCTCCGTCGCCTGAACAGTGATGGTGTCCGTATCTCCCATCGTTTCTGAGAGTGGTATGAGAGACAGCGGTATAACACTTGTTTAGTATAGGAGAACACAGTCACCGATAAGAGTATTATATTATGGTTGTAGTCTATAAATTAATTACATTATGCTCACACTATTGGGTTCGGACGGAACAAATTCGAAAAAACGCATATATATCGCCTCTGTTCACCTCGTGAAAACACAAATGAAGCGGTTCTGAGCCGTTTTTAGGACAAATGCCCAGTAATTTTATATAGCTGTAACGCAAGAGACTGATAGTCAGGTTCGATCATGACTAACAAACCAAACTACGCCCAATACGGGCGACGTAGACTCATGAAAGGCGCGGGACTCGCGGGGCTCGCGGGACTCGCAGGGTGTATCGGAACCGGCGACCCAGGAAGTGGGGGAGACGGCGGCGACGGGAGCGACGGCAGTGACGGGAGCGACGGCAGCGACGAGAGCGACGGCGGCAACGGCATGGCGTCGGAGATCAACGTGTGGGGGTGGGATGTTGCCGCGCGAGCGCTGATGATAACCTCTGAGGAGTACGAGTCCGAGAACGACGCGACGGTTTCCGTCGAGGAGTTCGGTCGGTCCGCGATGAAGGACCGACTCCAGACGAACCTGCTCTCGGGCTCCGGCGCGCCGGCGGTCTCCATGTTGGAGTCCGTCGACGGCCCGTCGTTCATCGACACGGGCTCCGTCGCGCCGCTCACCGACGAGATCGAGGAAGCGGGCGTTCAGGACGACTTCGTCTCCGGGAAGTGGGAGGCCCTCACCGTCGACGGCGACATCTACGCGCTCCCGTGGGACACCGGTCCCACGGCGGTGTATTACCGCCGGTCGGTGTACGACGAACACGATATCGACCCGGACAGCATCGAGACGTGGGAGGAGTTCATCGAGGAGGGCCAGAAGCTCCCGGATGACCAGTATATGCTCAACCTCCCTGAGGGGGACCTCTCCGGCGTCTGGCGGTATCAGTTCCGCCAGCTGTCCGGCGAGCCCTTCCTCGAGAGCGGCGAGGTGAACATCCACAACGAGAAGTCGCTCCGTGTGGCCCGCAATATAAAGGAGATCTATGACGCCGATATCGCGGCCAACATTGAAGGATGGACGTCCGCCTGGTTCAGCGCCTACGGCGACGCGACGATCGCCTCGCTCCCCTCGGCGGCGTGGATGGAAGGGACTCTGCGGGCCGAGCTTCCCGACACCGCGGGCGACTGGGGAGTGTTCAAGATCCCCGCGCTGGAGTCGGGCGGGCCGCGCGCGTCGAACTGGGGCGGCTCCAACCTTATGATCGCCGACCAGGTGTCCGACGAGGCCCATGCGCGTGGGTGGGACTACATGGAGTTCTCGCTGGCGACCAAGGAGATGCAGCTGGCGATGTATGACGAGTACGGTCTCTTCCCGGCGCTGGAGACCACCTACGACGACCCGGTTTTCGACGAGGAACTGGACTTCTACGACGGTCAGCCCGCACGAGCGCTCTTCGCTGAGGTCGCACAGGACGCGCCCGGATACCGGTTTACCGCGGACACGCCAGAGGTGTCACAGGCCATCGAGACCGAGTTACAGCGGATGATCAACGGCGAGCAGTCGCCCGAAGAAGCCGTCCAGGCGGCCGCGGAGACTGTCGCCGAGAACACCGATCGGGACCTCGCGTAACTCGGAGGGACCGATCGAATGGCCACTTCTGACGAGACAAACGACCGCGTCGAGCAGACGTACCGCCGACGCGCCCGGGCGAGGATACAGAGCGTCGGGAGACGGCTCAGACGAGCGGCGCGACCGGGATGGGACAGAGTGCGGTTCGCCAGGCAGGATCTGACGGCGGCGATGCCGGCGCTGCCGCGCGTCGCGTACCTGTTCATCGCACCGTTCTTCGTACTGTTCGGGCTGTTTCTCGCCTTCCCGGTGTTTTACACGCTGTATCTGTCGTTCTTCGAGTATCAGGGCGTCGGCGAAGGATCGCTGTTCTGGATCGACCTCGGCCCGCTGTACGTCGAGATTCCACAGATCGCGCAGCTGAATTTTGTCGGGCTCGGGAACTACGCCCGCCTGCTCGGCAACGATCTGTTCTGGCAGTCGATGTTCAACACCTCGTACATCCTCGCGGTTCAGGTCCCGCTTATGATTGGGCTTGCACTTGCGCTCGCACTCGCGCTGAACGCCTCGTTCATGCGTCTCAAGGGAGTGTTCCGCACCGCGATCGCGCTGCCGGTCTCGGCGAACCTCGTCGCGTACTCGACGGTGTTCCTGCTGCTTTTCAACGAGCAGCTGGGATTCCTGAACTACGTCCTCTCCGGTGTCGGGCTCGGTCCGATACCGTGGTTGACCAGTGAGTTTTGGGCTCGGAACACGATCATCGCCGCGGTGACGTGGCGGTGGACGGGGTACAATATGATTATCCTCCTCGCTGGTCTCCAGACGATCCCACAGCAGCTGTACGAGGCGGCTGAGATCGACGGAGCGAACCGGTGGGAGAAGTTCCGCTACGTCACGCTCCCGCAGCTTAAACCGGTGCTGCTATTCGTCGTCGTGTTGTCGACGATTGGGACGTTCAAGCTGTTCGCCGAGCCGTACGTCATCACTGGCGGCGGCCCGACGAACGCGACAATCACGATCGTCCAGTACATCTACCGGCAGGCGTTCGTCAACTTCAACCTCGGCTATGCGAGTGCGCTTACGGTCGTGTTCGTGGTGGTCGTTAGCATCTTCTCAATCATCCAGATCAAGCTCGGGGGTGAGGACTGATGCGCGATCAACGCCGGAAGGACGCGGTCTGGCGGTTCCTCACCTACGCCTTCGTCATCACGATGGTTGTGGTGATGATGGTACCGCTGTACTGGATGCTGGTGGCGGCGACGCTCCCACAGGAGCAGTTCCTCCAGTTCCCGCCGCGGTTGATTCCCGGCACCGCATTCCTCGACAACTTCGCGGCACTACAGGAGCGGCTCGACTTCGTCCGTACGATCCGGAACAGCGTCTTCATCGCCGTCGTCTACACGCTGCTCTCGCTCGTGTTGTGTTCGATGGGTGGCTTCGCGTTCGCCAAGTACGAGTTCAAGTACAAGGAACCGATCTTCTATACGATCTTGGCGACGCTCGTGTTGCCGATCCAGCTGCTCGTCATCCCGCTGTTCCTGCTGATGGCACAGCTGGACTGGACAAACACCTTCCGGGCGATCATCCTCCCGTGGGCGGCCAACCCCATCGGAATCTTCCTCATGCGGCAGAACATGAAATCGATCCCGGACGCGCTGCTCGAATCCGCCCGGATGGACGGCGCGACGGAGTTCCAGATATTCTATCGGATCGCCTTACCGACAATGCGGTCGTCGCTGGCCGCGCTGGCGATCATCCTGTTCCTGTTCCAGTGGGACCTGTTCTTGTACCCGCTCGTGATCCTCGAGTCGGCAGACATGTACACCATCCCCATCGGACTGGCGCAGCTGACCGGGTTCCAGCGGATTTACTACGACCAGATCATGGTGGCGGCGACGCTTGCCATCGTTCCGATGGTCGTGTTGTTCTTAGTGCTACAGAAACAGTTCGTCAGTGGCATCCTCGCGGGGTCGCTCAAAGAGTAACCAATGTCAGGAATCAACATCACGGAATTAGACAAGGTGTACGACTCCGGAACCGAGAACGTGGTCGCCGTGGAGAGCCTCTCCGTCGATATCGACCACGGCGAGTTCCTCGTATTGGTCGGGCCGTCCGGCTGCGGGAAGTCGACGACGCTCCGCTGTCTCGCCGGTCTTGAGGACGCGACGGCGGGGACGATACGGTTCGACGGCGAGGATGTCACGGAGTACCGGGCCAGCGAACGGGACGTGGCCATGGTGTTCCAGAACTACGCGCTGTACCCGCACATGACCGTCCGGGGTAACATCGGCTTCGGGCTGAAGCTCTCGACGAAGCTGACCGGCGACGAGATCGAAGCGAAAGTTGAGGACGTCGCCGAAATGCTCGGGATACGCGAGTTGCTCGACGAGAAACCGAAGGCACTCTCCGGGGGGCAACAGCAGCGCGTGGCCCTTGGACGGGCGATCGTTCGAGAGCCGTCTGTGTTCCTGATGGACGAGCCGCTCAGCAACCTCGACGCCAAGCTCCGCTCAGAGATGCGGACCGAGCTACAGGAGCTACAGGCCGACCTTGACGTGACGACGGTGTACGTCACCCACGACCAGACGGAGGCGATGGCGATGGGCGATCGGATTGCCGTGATGGACGGCGGTGTACTCCAGCAGGTCGGGTCGCCGGAGGAGGTGTACCGCTCGCCTGTGAACCGGTTTGTCGCCGACTTCATCGGATCGCCGAGCATCAACCTCCTTACGGCCGACGTGGAAGACGGTACCCTTGCGGGTCCCGGGGGGTTCGCGTACGAGCTCGACGACTCGGAGCCGGTCGACGGACACGAACGGGTCAGTGTCGGTGTCAGGCCGGAGGACATCGAGGTCGTCGAATCGGGTCGGAACGCGGCCGACGTGACGGTCGTGGAGCCGATGGGGAACGAGAACTTCCTCTACATGGAGATTGGCGGCCACGAGCTCACCGCCCGCGTCAGCCCAACGGTCCGGCCGGCGGAGGGGTCACAGGTCGCGTTCGACTTCGACGAGGCGGCGCTGTACCTGTTCGACGTCGAGACCGGCGACGCGCTGAAAACCAAAACGGACTCCGTCGACAGCGCTGTCGTCGGAACGACACAGAACTAAGCGATCATGTACATCACCGACTACGAGCTGTTCGAAGTACCGCCTCGCTGGCTATTCTTGAAGCTCACAACGAGCGACGGTACCGTCGGCTGGGGAGAGCCGATCGTGGAAGGGCGCTCGCACACGGTCGTCGCGGCCGTTGAGGAGCTGCTCGACAACTACCTGCTCGGCGAGGACCCGACGCGGATCGAGGACCACTGGCAGGCGATGTATCGCGGGGGGTTCTACCGCGGGGGCCCCGTGCTGATGAGCGCCATCGCCGGCGTCGACCAGGCGCTGTGGGACCTCAAGGGGAAGCAGTTCGGCGCGCCAGTCCACGAGCTGCTCGGCGGCCGCGCGCGCAACCGTATCCGCGTCTACCAGTGGATCGGCGGGGACCGGCCGGCAGACGTCGGCGAGGCCGCCAGCGAGAAGGTCGACGCGGGGTTCTCGGCGCTGAAGATGAACGCGACCGCGGAGCTGCGGCCGATCGACACCCCGGCCACCGTGAACGACGCGGTCGACCGGATCGCGGCCGTCCGGGAGTCCGTCGGCGACGATGTCGACATTGGGGTCGACTTCCACGGGCGCGTGTCGAAGCCGATGGTTCGGCGGCTTGCGGCCGCGTTGGAGCCCTACGACCCGATGTTCATCGAGGAGCCGGTGTTGCCCGAGCACAACGACTCGCTCTCGGGGATCCGGCAGTCGACGACGATCCCGATCGCGACCGGCGAGCGGATGTACTCGCGGTGGGACTTCAAGGAGGTGCTCGAGGCGGACGCCGTGGACCTGATCCAACCCGACGTCTCGCACGCGGGGGGGATCACCGAGATGAAGAAGATCGCGTCCATGGCCGAGGCGTACGACGTGTCGATTGCGCCGCACTGCCCCCTCGGGCCCATCGCGCTCGCGTCCTGCATTCAGGTCGACGCCTGCACGCCGAATGCGCTGATCCAGGAGCAGTCGCTCGACATCCACTACAACGAGACGAGCGACGTGCTGGACTACCTCGCCGACCCGGCGGTGTTCGAGTACCGCGACGGCTTCGTCGACATCCCCGGCGGCGACGGGCTCGGGATCGAGATCGACGAGGAGCACGTCCGGGAACAGCACGGCAACGTTGACTGGCACAACCCCGTCTGGCGGCACGACGACGGCTCCGTGGCGGAGTGGTGATCCGGATGCTGACACAAACGCGGCGACGCGGGAGAGAGCGATGACCCGCCGACACGAATCACCGACCGACCACGCGGTGCCCCGACGCTTCGCCGGGAAGACCGCTATCGTCACGGGGTCGACGCGCGGCATCGGTGCCGGAATCGCGGAGCGGCTGGCCGCCGAGGGCGCGAACGTCGTCGTCAGCGGCCGCACCGTCGAGGCCGGTGAGGCCGTCGTCGACCGGATCGCGGACCTGTCCCCAGATGAGTCGGC
>P_A23_Liq_3_FmtDRAFT_1000232_pt1 | contig 12238 bp, 13 predicted proteins | sample PonA233FremontCA_FD_10237 | JGI IMG/M metagenome (IMG submission 10237)
CGCCGAGAACGCGGGGTGGTCTCGCGAGCCGTGGGTGGGCACGGAGAACGTCGAACGGTTGGCGCTGGCGGCCGGTGGGGTGCAGTACGAGCTGCTCTCCCGGCGGACGGTGGCGGAGTTGCGAGGACTACGGGCCGCCGGGTTCGACGGCGAGATCGCGGTGTACGCGCCGACGGTGCCGTCGACGGACGAAGACACGATCCTCGACGCGGTCGGGGCGTACGCGGCACGCCGTGGGCCGGTACGGCGAGCGTTGCCGGACGGGGCAGCGACGGACGCGAACGCAGACGGACGGGCACGCGAGGTGCTGGCGCAGGCGGTTCGAGACTACGCGCTCGTCGGGAGCCAGTCGACGATCCGCGACCGGGTCGGGGAGCTGAAGGCGGCCGGTGCCGACTCGGTCGTCGGCTACCCCGCTGCAGGAGTCGAGACGTTCGAGTGAGTCGAGCGTCTGTCGTGCCCGCTGGGCGGTCGTCAGTCGGGTTCTCCCGACCGTCGTGAATCGGGGTCGTCGGGTTGGCGTCAGTCCGGTTCGTCGGGTGGGCCTCCCCAACGGTGTCCGGCGACTGGAGCGGGGTCGTCGACGGGAGGCTCCGGGAGTCGGAAGGTACTTCCCCGCTCCGCCGCCACTCACGGACATGACCGAGTTCACGGTGAGCGGACGGTTCGAGACCCGAGACGGGACACAGACGTTCACTCGGAGCGTCGACGCCCCCAACGAGGACGTGGCCCGCGAGCACACGTTCTCGAAGTTCGGCGCGGAACACGAACTGAGCCGCAACCAGGTCGAGATCGAGGAGGTGTCGGCATGAGCCTCGGTGGTGGCGGTGGCGGCGGTCAGCAGCAACTCCAACAGATCAGCCAGGAACTGGAGGCGATCGACGGCGAGATCGAGGAGCTCGACGACGAGATCGAGGCGCGCCGACAGGAACAGACGGAGATCGGCGAGGCGATCGACGCCATCGAGACGCTGGAGTCCGGCGCGACGGTGCAGGTGCCGCTTGGCGGTGGGGCGTACCTCCGCGCCGAAGTGCAGGACATCGACGAGGTGATCGTCTCGTTGGGCGGCGGCTACGCGGCCGAGCAGGAACAAGACGACGCCGTCGCCGCTCTGGAACGCAAACGCGACTCCATCGACGACCGGGTCGACGAGCTCCGCTCCGAGCGGTCGGACCTCCAAGACGAGTCCGACGAACTGGAGCAACGCGCCCAGCAGATGCAACAACAGATGCAGCAACAACAGATGCAGCAGATGCAGCAGATGCAGGACGGCGACGAGTGACATGTTCGACGGGCTGAAGGACAAGCTCTCGTCGTTCCGGGACGACGCCGCCGAGGAGGTCGAAGAACAGGCCGAGGCCGCCGAGGCCGAAGCCGAGGCGGCCACCGACGTCGAGACGGAGACGGCCGACAGTGGTGCGGCCGAGACAGACTCCGACGCCGAGGCGAGTGACGAGGCGGCCACGGCGGACGACGACGGCGGGCCGGGCCGGCTGAAGCGTGCGGCCGCGTTCGCGACGGGTCGCGTGATCATCGAAGAGGGTGACCTGGAGGACCAGCTGTGGGACCTCGAGATGGCGTTGCTCGACTCCGACGTGGAGATGAGCGTCGCCGAGGAGATGTTGGAGTCGATCAGAGAGAGCCTGATCGGCGAGATGCGCGCACAGGTGGACACGACCGAGGAGTTGGTGACCGAGGCGCTCCGGGACGCACTGCTCGACGTGATTGCCGTCGGACAGTTCGACTTCGAACGCCGGGTCCGGGAGGCGGACAAACCCGTCACCATCGTCTTCACTGGGATCAACGGCGTCGGGAAGACGACGACGATCGCCAAGCTCTCGCAGTACTTCGAGCAACGCGGGCTGTCGACGGTGATGGCCAACGGCGACACCTACCGTGCCGGCGCGAACGAACAGATCTCGGAGCACGCAGAGACGCTGGGGACGGAGATCATCACCCACGAACAGGGTGGAGACCCGGCGGCGGTAGTGTACGACGCCGTCGAGTACGCCGACGCGAACGACGTCGACGTGGTGTTGGGTGACACCGCGGGACGACTCCACACTTCCGACGACCTGATGGAGCAGTTGTCGAAGATCGACCGGGTGGTGGAGCCGGACACGACGTTGTTCGTCGACGAGGCGGTCGCCGGCCAGGACGCCGTCGAGCGGGCTCGCGAGTTCGACGACGCCGCCGCCATCGACGGGGCGATCCTCACCAAAGCCGACGCCGACTCGTCTGGAGGAGCGGCGATCTCGATCGCGTACGTCACCGGCAAGCCCGTCTTGTTCTTGGGTGTCGGACAGGGGTACGACGACATCGAGCGGTTCGAGCCGGAGGCGTTGGTCGACAGTCTGTTGGGCGAGTCGTAGCCCGCCGCCGCGACGCGCGCCGGGCGACTCTCACTGGACGGGAGAACCGACACCCACACGTCGACCGCGTACCGAGTCCGTCTCGTGACGGTCGTTCTCGCACAGACACCCGTCGAGGCGCTCGTCGAGACCGCGACTGCGGCGTTCCGGACGCTCGCAGCCGTCGACTACGGGACGGTGTTGCCACGGGCCGGCGAGCGTGTCGTGCGGATCTCGTTGCTGATCTCGGTAGGGGTGTTTCTCGCCAACCTCGCGGTGTCGTTGGGTGCCGTCGAGAAGGTGGCCGGCGTGTCGCGGTACCTCACCGGGCCGGCGAACCTGCCCAGCGAGGTCGGCACCGCGATCCTCACGACGGCGGCGTCGACGACCGCGGGCTACGGGATGCTCGCGGAGTTCCGGGAGTCCGGCCGGCTGTCGGATCGGGCGACGCTGGTCGCGGTGACGGTGAACACGTTCTTCGGGTTCGCACAGCACGTGTTCACCTTCTACGTGCCGGTGATCATCCCGATCCTCGGCCGGAAAGCAGGCGTGTTGTACGTCGCCACGCGCGGCGGGATCGCGCTCGGCATCACCCTGACCGGTGTGCTCGCGGGTGCGGTGTTGTTGTCCGACCGCGATGTCGACGGGAGCGTCACCGTCGACACCGACGCCGCGACCGACGGGGGGTCGGAGGAGAACGGCGACGAGGAGGCGACGACTGGCGGCCGGCTCCGGGCTGCGGCCGCGGAGGCGTGGGCGTCGACCAGCGGGAAACTCCGCCGAATTGTCCCGCGATTGGCGGCGGTGTACCTGCTCGTGTCCGTGCTGGCGGCGGCCGACGCCTTCCGGTCGCTATCGGCCGCCGCGGGACCGCTGGCGGAGGTAGCGGGGCTGCCGGCCGCGGCGGTGCCGGTGGTCGTCGTGTTCGCGTTCGATACCACCGCCGGCGCGGCGACGATCGCGCCGTTGATCGGCGACGCACTGACTGTCGATCAGGCCGTCGTGACGATGCTGCTGGGCGGGATCGTCACCTTCGCCGTCTCGACGTTCAAACGGTCGATCCCGTTCCAGTACGGGATCTGGGGGGCGTCGTTCGGTTCGAAGGTGATCGTCCTCAACACGGTCCTGAAGGTGGTGTTCATCTCCGGAGCCGTCGTGTGGTTCTTGGTGTGAGTCGGTTGTTTGGGCCTGTTTCGGTCGTCGTGGAGATGGCACGGTGCCTGGAGGCCCCGACCGCCCGAACAGCACCACACTCTCTCCAACCTCCTCGTTCGCTTCGCTCACGAAACCCTCGCGCGTTTCTCGTGTGCCGATGGCCCTGTCGTCTCACAGAGTTGTCTTCGACAACTTCTACCAGCACATGTGCCACAACATGTATGCCGCGGTCGGGAGAACAGTCGAGTGTGACACCCGACATATCCGTCGAGGAGACGAAAGTGAACGACAGTGGAATGGTGACACTTCCCGCCGACGTTCGCCGCCGTCTCGACATCGGAGCCGGGGACAAACTGCGGTGGACGGTAGACGACGAGGGAACACTAGAGGTCGAGGTCGTCCGCGAACGGTACGGTGCGTTCGAGGACGCTCAAACTGCGTCGCTCGGTGACGACTCGTTGGACTCGTACGACCGGGCTGGCTACGAACTCCTCTCCGAGGAGGAGTGATGCCGGCCGCGCTCGTCGACAGCAACGTCCTGATCGACTTCAGAAACGAGGACAGTCGTCGACACGACTCGGCCCGTCAGATCGTCGCCGGAATCGACTCTGGGAGCCTCCCGACGGGACGAGTCGTCGACTACGTCGTCTTAGAGACACTGAACCTTCTCCACGCGCGGTATCGACCGGATCTCGCCGTTGGAACGCGGCGGCGGCTGTCCGAGTCGGCAGGGTTCGAGATCGTCCACACGACACAGAGCGACTTCGCCCGGGCTGTCGACATCCACGAGAAGTACGAACAGCTGTCGTTCGGCGACGCTGCCATTGCGGCTCACGGGCAACGGGGCGGTTCCGAGTACCTGTACTCGTTCGACGACGACTTCGATCAGATCGATTGGGTGACGAGGCTGGCGTCCGCCCACAATCCGTTCGAAGTGTAGTCTCCGTCCGGAGACTGTCCCGTTCTCCGACGCAGTGGAGCCGACGACCAGACCGTCGTGACGATGCTGCTGGGCGGGACCGTCACCTTCGCCGTCTCGACGTTCAGACGGTCGATCCCGTTCCAGTACGGAATCTGGGGAGCGTCGTTCGGTTCGAAGGTGATTGCCCTCAACACGACGCTGAAGATGGTGTTCATCTCCGGAGCCGTCGTGTGGTTCCTCGTGTAGCGCGGCCCCGAGTCGACACCCACCGTCAGTCGGTGAGCCAAGCCTTCGCCTCGGCGACCGAGTCGAAGAACTCCCGTTCGATGTCGTCCGGTGACTGTTCGAACACCTTCTCGACGCTCATCTTCGCGAGCACGCTCTCGGGGACGATCGTCGCGAGCTTCCGGACCCCGTTCGCCTCGGCCCGCGGCCCCCACTCCGTCGCAGACCACTCCTGGTCTGCGGTCTCGAGTGTCGGCTGTTCTCTGGTGTCGGCCAACACACAGTCACTCCCCGTCTCGTCTGCCACGTCGGCGACTGTGTCCATGTACTCCCGGAACGCCGCTCCCTCGGCGTAGTCCGTCATCTGTGCGACCACCACCCCCGTCTCGTCGTCGTACCACACCGTCGCGAACGACTCGTCGAAGAACGTCTCCCCACCTCTGTCGGATAGCGCACTCTCACCTGACATCGTGTAGTCGTGATACTCAGAGTAAATAAGATTACCGAGGGGTGTGAGTACCTGTTGATTCAGCAATTCATCGAGTTCAATGTTTTGACGGCCGTACTAGCACTCGGACGGCCAGGGCCTCTCGCTCTGGTGGAGAGAACGGTAGGCACACGACAACTCACCCGACCGGGTCGACTGGCGCGACAGACGTGACAGAGCGAGTCGACACCTCCGGCCGGGGGTCGTGGGGCCTCGACTACTTCCAGTTCGCGGTCGCCGAGCACACTGACGGCCGCACGCGGCTGGTACCGGGCGAACGCGCGGCCCGTGCCGCCGACAGACCCGTTGCCCGGCCGTCGGCCGACTCCCTGGCGGACCGGCATGGTGACGTGAGGGTGGGGTCACCTGGGCGTGAACCACCGACTCGGTGAGACCACGACACGACGAACAAGGCTTTACCGCCCCCCACACCTACCACCGAGCAAATGGTACTCGACAATCTCGGCAGTTCCCTCCGAGACAGTCTCGACGACCTCCGTGGGCAGTCCCGGATCGACGCGGACGACGTGGACAACGTCGTCCGGGAGATCCAACGCTCGTTGCTGTCGGCGGACGTGGAGACCAGCCTGGTGATGGAGTTGTCAGACGACATCGAGGAGCGTGCGCTCGAAGAGGAGCCGCCGGGCGGCACCACCGCACGGGACCACGTGCTCCGGATCGTCTACGAGGAACTCGTCGACCTGGTCGGCGACTCGACGGAGCTCCCCTTGGAGGAACAGACGATCATGCTCGCGGGGCTGCAGGGCTCCGGGAAGACCACCAGTGCCGCGAAGATGGCGTGGTGGTTCTCGAAGAAGGGGCTCCGGCCGGCAGTGATCCAGACGGACACGTTCCGCCCGGGGGCGTTCGATCAGGCCGAGGAGATGGCCGGCCGTGCCGAAGTCGAGTTCTACGGCGACCCCGACTGTGACGACCCGGTCCAGATCGCCCGCGACGGGTTGGCGGCGACCGAAGACGCGGACGTCCACATCGTCGACACCGCCGGCCGTCACGCGCTCGAGGACAACCTGATCGCCGAGATCGAGGAGATCGACCGCGTGGTCGACCCGGACCGGTCGTTGCTCGTGTTGGACGCCGCGATCGGGCAAGGGGCGAAAGACCAGGCCACCGAGTTCGAGCGCGCTATCGGGATCGACGGCGTGATCATCACCAAGCTCGACGGGACGGCGAAGGGTGGCGGCGCGCTCACCGCGGTCAACGAGACGGACTCCTCGATCGCGTTCCTCGGCTCCGGCGAGACCGTCCAGGATATCGAGCGGTTCGAGGCCAGCGGGTTCATCTCCCGGCTGCTCGGGATGGGTGACCTCCAACAGTTGGCCGAGCGGGTCGAACGCGCGATGGAGGAGACCGAGGCAGAGGAGGACGACTGGGACCCCGAGGACATGATGGAGGGTGAGTTCACCCTCGTGGACATGCGCAACCAGATGAAGGCGATGGACCGCATGGGACCGCTCGACCAGGTGATGGACATGATCCCCGGGTTGGGCGGCGGGCTGATGGACCAGTTGCCGGACGACGCGATGGACGTCACCCAAGACCGGATGCGGGACTTCGAGATCGTGATGGACTCGATGACCGATCAGGAGATGACCGACCCCAACCGGATCGGGCAGGAACGGAAACGCCGGATCGCCCGCGGTGCCGGCGTCGAGGTCGGCCGGATCGAGGAACTCCTGGAGCAGTTCCGGATGATGAAACGGACGATGGAGCAGTTCCAGGGGATGGGCGACGGCGACATGCAACGGATGATGCAGAAGATGCAGCAGGGCGGTGGCGGCGGCGGTGGGATGGGCGGGATGGGGCCGTTCGGCGACTGACGCTCGACACCGACCGCGACCGACGTTCAGCGCCAACGTAGACTACGACTCGACGCCGGCCGCGGCCAACGCCTCGTCGACGGAGTCGGCCGTGCTCGCGGCGACACCGTCGATGTCGCCGACCTTGCTCCGCAGCGCCATCTTCTTGATCCCCTCCGAGACGACGATCCACTCGTCGATTCCGAACTCCGTGCCGACACGGGCCGCCTCCCGTGCTCGGTCGAACACGTCGCTGCTCAACGGGGACTCCATCCGCAACACCGAGACGTGTGTGTCGACGGCCGACTGCGTCGCGAGTTCCTCGAACCGTTCGTTGACGGCCGCGAACGTCTCGTCCGTGACTTCGACTCCAGTGTGGAAGTCGGCGACCAGTACGTTCTCTTCCGTGTACAGGTTCCAGTCGGACACGGTCCGTGTCGTCGTTGGAAACTGATGAGCCCAGCGACTGGCACGAGCCGTGTGTGTCTCGTGGGTGGAGTTACTCCTCGTCGAACAACGTCTCCCCCTCCACCATGTACTCCGCGACGGTGTCCATGTCCAGCGTCACACCCAACCCGGGTTCTTCGGGCACCTGGATGTACCCCTCCTGGATCACGTCCTCCTCGACGAGATCGCTCCACCAGCCGAGTTCGTAGGAGTGGTACTCGACGGCCAACGAGTTCGGGATCGCCGCGCCGACGTGTGCAGACGCCATCGTCGCCACCGGCGAGGAGACGTTGTGCATCGCCACCGGGACGTAGTACTGGTTGGCCACGTCTGCGATCTTCCGGGTCTCCCGCATCCCGCCGACCTTCGGGAGGTCCGGCGCGACGATGTCGACCGCTTGGTTCTCCAACAGCCGCCGGTGTTCGGTGACGCGGTACCGGTTCTCCCCGGCCGCGACCGGCGTGACGGTCGACTTCGTCACTTCCTCCTGCACATCGAGATTCTCCGGCGGGACGGGGTCTTCGAGCCACCACACGTCGTACTCCTCGATGGCGTCCGCGAGTCGCTTTGCGCTCCCGCCCGCGAACGTCCAGTGACAGTCGAACGCCACGTCCGCGCGGTCTCTCACGCGCTCGGTCACCCGTTCGACGATCTCGGCTTTGTGCCGGATCTCGCCCGGCCGGAGGTGCCGGTTAGCGCGGTCCTTCTCGTGGCCAGACGGCACGTCGAGATCGAACTTCAGCGCGTCGTACCCCAACTCCTCGACGACCCGCTCGGCCTCGTCGGCGCAGGCTTCGGGGTCCGCCTCTGCCTCCGTGTGACAGTCGTTGTACACGCGGACCTGGTCGCGGTACTTCCCGCCCAGCAGTTGGTAGGCGGGCACTTCGAGGATCTTCCCCGCGAGATCGTGGAGTGCGAGTTCGACCCCCGCGACGGCGGTGACACTCACTCCCTCGATGGTCCCCTCGCCGGACATCTTCTGGATCAGGTGTTCGTACAGTCGGTCGATGTCGAGCGGGTTCTCCCCGCGGAGGAACGGTGTCATCCGTTCGATCAGCTCCGGCACACCCGCCCCCCAGTAGGCCTCGCCGGTGCCGACGATACCGGCGTCCGTGTAGATCCGGACCAGCGTCCACGGGAAGTTGCCGTCGACCATCGTACACTGGACATCCGTGATCGCCACGTCTCGCCCCCCACCGCGTTTGGCCGTCGCTCCCATCGTCTCCGCGGAGAGCTCCCGCATCGTGTACTCCGCGTTCGGATCGTGGAGCGACTCGTAGTCTCGCGCCATGCTCGGACCTTCACTCGGCTGGGCGTAAACCTTGCGTCGCCCGGCCAACGCGTCGGTCTGTCACCCGACGAGCAACCGGAGATTGAACGCGACGACGACCGACACTACCAGCGTCCTCGCCGTGTCACCGACACCGTCGGCCGGGGTCGTGGTGAACCCAGTCTGTTCCGACGGAGTCGCCACAACACGGTCACAGCGGACGGGACACCCCCTGTCGTGCCGGTCAGTCGTCGACCAGACAGTCGAGTGCCCACACGGTCTGGAGCATCGCTGCGGCCTCCCCCGGCGGGAACAACAGCTCGTCCGTCGCGCGGACGTGGTCCAACACACCCTGTGAGGCGTGTGTCGGGGCAGCCGCGATCCCCGCGTCGTTGTCGGTCGCCCACTCCATCGCCCGGAGGTCGGACTTGCTGTCGCCCATCACGATCACGAACGGGTCGCCGACCCCCAACACCGACAACGCCGCCTCGACACCCGCGGCCTTGTCGAGTGCGCGGACGGCCAACTCTGCGGCGTCCGCGTAGTACAACGCCACGTCGAGTGCGCCCAACAGGTCGGCGGCAGTCGACGGCACCGTCTCGGCACGCGGAGCGGTCTCCCGCTCCAACGCCGCGGCAATCTCCGGGTCCGACTCCGCGAAGAACGCCCGCGCGACAGCCGGCCCTGGGGCGACCGTCGTCGACTCGACAGCATCACCACCCGTGGCGTCGTTCGGTGCGTCGGGACTGTCACGGAGTTGGAGTTCGGCCGGGAGTTGCACCCGGCCGGCGACGGCCGCGCCGACGAGATCCAACAGGTGGACGAGCGCCTCGTCGATGGCGGCGGCAGCCGCGTCGCTGCCGGTCTCGTGGTTGGGTTTCAGTGTGACGTTGAACTCGTTCCCCTGGAGGTGACACCCCTGTCGGACCCGCTCGGGGGCGTCCCGCAACACCCGCGACCGCACGTCGTCGACGACACCCCGGGTGTCGTCGGGGAGGTCGTCGTACAACAGCCGCTTGGTCTCCGAGCCGTGGCCCGGGGTGAACACCCCCGCGCCGGCCTCGTAGACGACAGACACGTCACCCGAGTGGACGAGTTCGTTCCCCAGCCCCTGGACGAGGAACCCCTTGACGTTCTCCAACGTCTGCCCGGTACAGATCACCAACGGCACCCCACGTTCGACGAACTCCCGGAGGAACAGAAGTGTCTCGCGGGGGATCTCGTTGTCCGTGTCGCCGGCCGACCGGAGCGTCTCGTCGACGTCGAGAACGAGCGCGTTCACCGCACGGCCGTACTTCGCCCGGAGGTCGAGAGCGGTGAACGCCGCCTCCCGGTCGGCGCGGGCCGCTACGTCCGCCAGTCGCCGTCCGTCCTCGACACTCGCCTCGATCTCCGCGCGGCGTTCCGCCAACGCCTCGTTGGCCTCGTCCCAGCGTTCGAGCGCGACGGGGCTCTCCAACGGCGGGAACAGATCCACGAACGTCCGGTACGCGCGGAGTCGCTCCGTGTCGAACCGGTCGTACAGTTCGTACAGTCGGTCGTAGTCGTCCACGGGGGAGTGTAGGCTCGGACGAGCGATAAGTCTGCGGCGGGAGACCGTCGTGGCGGGCGACCTTCGCTGCCCGGCCCGACGGCAGGTCGGGAAACTACTTCCGACTCGGACGACTGGTAGCAGCCAGATGGCCACGCCAGACGCAGCCGACCCACCGCCAGACGGTGACGACCACGCAGACGACGTGCTCGCAGACCAGTTCTCCACCGACGAGGTGTACCAACGGGTCGTCGCCGACGCCGACCACGAGGTGACCTCCGGCACCCGGGCGTTGTTCTTCAGTGCGCTAGCGGCCGGCTTCTCGATCGCGATCACGTTCCTGTTGTACGCCTCGCTGACGGCCACAACCGACAGCGCGATCGCGGGCGTGGTGTTGTACCCCCTGGGGTTCGTCTACATCATCATCGGTGGCTACCAGTTGTACACGGAGAACACCCTCCCCCCGGTCGCGCTCACGCTCGAACGGCTCGCGTCCGTGCCGACGTTACTCCGCCACTGGCTGATCGTCCTCGCGGGGAACTTTCTCGGCGGGGGGCTGGGCGCTGCCGCGCTCGCGTACGGCGGGGTCTTCGACGAGGGGGCGGCTACAGTCGCGCTCGGGTTCGCGCGGAAGGGGATCGCCACGCCGACCGGCGAACTGTTCGTGAAGGCGGCGTTCGCGGGGCTGATCGTCGCCGGCGTCGTCTGGAGCAACTTCGCCGCCAGAGACACCATCTCCCGGCTCGCGGTCGTCTACATGGCCTTCCTCGCGATCCCGCTCGGTGGGCTGTTCCACGTCGTCGTCTCCTTCACCGAGGTGGTGTACCTGGCGTTGGTCGGCACGGTCGACCTGTCGGCCGCACTCGGCGGGTTCGTCCTCCCGGTGTTGGTCGGCAACACGGTCGGCGGTGTGTTGCTCGTGACGGTCGTCAACTACTACCAGACCTCAGACGAACGGCTCCAGATCGACCGGTTCCAGAACGTACGGCGGCTGTCGGTTCGAGAGTGGCTGGCCGGCTCGTTGGCCGGCCGGTCGTACGTCCCGGTGATCGACACCGTCGAGGAGATCGTCAGCGACCCCGAGGAGTACCGCGTGTTGGTCCCGATCGCGAACCCGCGGACGGAGAGCGGCGTGGTGCGGATGGCCTGCCAGCTCGCGGCGAGTCACGAACGCGGGACGGTCCACGCCGTCCACGTCGTCCAGGTGCCCGGCGGGGAGCCGGTCAGCGAGGACGGCGTCAGACGGGAGTCCGAACAGTTGTTGGCCGAGGCCCGCGAGATCGGGGAGCGACACGACGTGACACTGGAGACGTCGACGATGGTCACCCCGCGATCGTTCGAAGAGGTGTTCGCGCTCGCTCGGCGGACCAACCCGGACCTGACGCTGATCGACTGGGAGAAACGGCGGCTGTGGAACTCTGCGCGGGCCGAGCGGCCGCTGGCCGAGCTGACCAACCAGCTCCCGTGTGACTTCCTCGTCGCGACCGACCGCGGACTCGACCCCTCGCGGATTCTGGTGCCGACCGCCGGTGGGCCGGACGCCGACCTGACCGCCGAAGTCGCACGCTCGCTCCAACGGGTCGCCAACGCCAACGTCGAACTACTCCACGTCGTCGAGGACGAGGCCGACAGGCGTGCCGGGGAGGCGTACCTCGAAGACTGGGCCGACTCCCACGGGCTCGAGGACGTGACTGTCACCGCCGAGGCGGGCGACATCGAGTCGGCCATCGCCGACGCCGCCACCGACAACACGATGCTGATGCTCGGCGCGACCGAGGAGGGGTTGCTCTCGCGAGTCGCGAGTGACTCACTCCACCTCGACGTGGTCGACGACGTCGACTGCTCGGTCGTGCTCGCCGAACGGCCCTCCGACCGGTCGTTTCGGGAACGGTTGTTCGGCACACCCGTCCGGGAACGCCGGCCGGCCCGTGCGTTCCGCGACCAGGTCGACGACTCCGACGGCAACGACCGGCAGCCGGCGACCGCCGGCGACGAGTGAGGCCGGCAGCGATCCGTATCACCCGACACGCCGC
>P_A23_Liq_3_FmtDRAFT_1000233_pt1 | contig 12218 bp, 13 predicted proteins | sample PonA233FremontCA_FD_10237 | JGI IMG/M metagenome (IMG submission 10237)
TCCACCTGCTGCTCTCGGACGCGTGGTACGACCGGGAGGGGAACCGGAACCTCTCCGAGTCGCTCAGGGACGAGCCGATCGCCGTCGACCTCGCCGAGCCGCGCGGCCGGTTCGAGAAGGTCCACGCGAAGGGGCTGGTCGTCGACGACACGGCGCTCGTCGGCAGCCTCAACTGGAATCCGAGCGCGGAGACGAACAACCGCGAGGTGGTGCTCGCGGTCGAGAACGAGTCGGTCGCCGACTTCTACGCTCGCGCGTACGCGGCCGACTGGCGGGGCGGCGGAATCCAGCTTCCGATCGCCTTCGTCGCCGGGTTCGGCGTCGCGCTCGCGGGAGCCGGCGCCGTCGCTCGACGGGAGCTCGCGTTCGGCTGAGAAACGAGGTCGGTGCGAACGGCCGCGGCGGTCGGCTCAGTCGTCGAGCGCGATCGTCGACGAGAGCGCCTCGTCGATCTCCGCCCCCGCCATCTTCTCGACCAGCGTCTCGATCACTTCGCTGCGGCGGCGCTTCACGAACTTGATCGAGCCGACGACGAGGTGGCCGCCCCCGGAGACGCCGGCCTCGGGGAGTTCCTCGTTCAGCTCGGTCACCATGTTCGGGATGTCGAGCCGGACGCCGTCGGACCGGAGGACGCAGAAGTCGGGGCCGTAGCCGATGGTGATGACGGGGTCGCCGGTCTCTTTCACTCTCGTGTCGTGGAGCTCGCCGGTCGTCTTGCCCGGCGCGGGGTAGGTGAATCGGTGCGCGTACTCGTCTAAGTCGATCCGGTAGAGGTGCGCGCCGGAGGCGAGCCGCTCGTGGTCGACGTGGTCCTCGACGGCGTCGAGCTGGCGCTCCACGTCGCGCTCGGCGCGCTCCGAGAGGAACTCGACGAGCTCCTCGTGGCGCGCCTCGTCGTCGCAACCGACGTTGAGCGCGTCGTTGACCAGGGTCTTCCCCTCGGAGTAGCGGAGCCAGTGGGCGGCGTAGTCGAGCGCCTCGCCGATGTCGAGGAGGTCGGACTCGTCGTACCCCGCGCCCTCGGCGAGCGCGACGTAGTCGTCCATCGCCTCCGCCTTCGAGCGGTCGGAGAGGCCGGCAACCGCCGGCACGTGTTCGAGCTCCTCGGTGAGCGACGGGTCGACGAGCCGGGCGAGCTCGACGCACATCATCCCGGTGGTGACCCGGTAGTCCTCGCCGTGGAGGTAGGGGTTCACGTGGGCGTCGAGCAGCGGCCCGACCGCCTCGGGGTCGGGGTGGTGGTGATCGACGGCCGCGATGGGGATGTCGTAGTGCGCGAGGTTCTCGTAGGCCGGCACGTCCTCCTCTGTCGACCCGTTGTCGAGCATGAGGAGGAAGGGGAGCTTCTGCCCGTGGCGCGCGCGGCCCTCCAAGGCGAAATTGAGGTCGCGGGTGACGTCCTCCATCTCGTAGTAGGGCGCCTTGCTCGGGAGCCGCTTGAACAGGTGTCGGGCGGCGTCGGGGTCGCCGTGGACCTCCTCGATGAGGTTCTCAACGGCGAGCTGTACCGGGATCGCGGCGCACATCCCGTCGCCGTCGGCGTGGTGTCGGACACGGATCGGGCGGCCGGCGAGGACCGTCCGGCGGAGCAACCGCGCGAGCTCGCGGAGGTCCTCGTGGATCGGCTCGAACGCCTCCCAGTCGACGAGCGGCTCGACGTCGGCCGGCTCGGCGCGCTCGTCGAGGGCCGCCTCGAAGCGATCGCGGGCTTCGGCGGCGCGCTCGTCGGGGAGCCGCGTCAGCGAGTCGACCTCCAACTGGAGCGCGTTCTCGCGGCTCTCGATCGCCCCCGAGACGTGGACCATGTCGCCGACCTCGACCTCGGGGTACGCCCGGACCCCGGCGGACTCGAAGGCGGCACAGGAGAGGACGCCGGAGGCGTCCGCGACGGCGAAGACGGTGGGACCCCCCGTCTGTTTCGCCTGAACGACCTCGCCCTCGACGGTCACCTCGTCGCCCGGCGTGAGGCCCCGGACCCGAGAGACCGTCGGCTCGTGGGCGACCGTCTCGGTGCGGTAGTCGTCGGGGTCGACGTCGTCGAACGCCACGTCGCCGTTCTCCTTGACCTCGGTGAGCCGGACGATCAGCCGGTCGCCGACCGCGTAGTCGCCGTCGAGGTTCGACTCGTGGACCAGCCCGCTCACGGCGTCGGAGAGGTCGACGAACACGCCGTAGTCGACGACGCCGTTGACTTCGGCGTGGTACAGCTCGTCGACTGCGGCGTCTTCGAGGGTACAGTCCGGCGCCAGATCGTAGACGGTCGGCCGGTCGTCGGCCGCCCCCTCCGCCGCGTCGGCGTCGGGTTCGGGGCTCGAATCGCCCCGCGTGCCGGAATCCCCGGCGAAGTTTTCGCTCATGGGCAGCCTTCGGGAACGGCCGGTGTTAAGCCTGTTCTCTCGGGGCTCGGGCCGGGAGTCCGCGTCGCGTTCCGCGGTCCGGAACCCCTATGAGGCGACGGCGACTTATCCCGCTTATGCGACTGTTCCGCTCGGACGAGCTCCTCGGCATCGCCCGAGAGACCCTGGATTTCGTCCTCGAGGCGAGCGAGGAGACGCACCCCAACGAGTACATGGGGTTCCTCCGCGCGGACGACGCCCGGAAGCTCGATCTCGACCGGGACGGACAGGTGATCACCGACGTGCTCGTCATCCCGGGCACGGAGTCGAGCCCGACGAGCGCCAGCGTCCGGACACACATGAAGCCGAACGACATGCGCGCGGTCGGGTCGGTCCACTCCCACCCCAACGGCGCGCTGCGGCCGAGCGACGCCGACCTCGCGACCTTCGGGCAGGGGAAAGTACACATCATCGTCGGCGCCCCCTACGGCTGGGGCGACTGGAAGGCGTTCGACAACGAGGGGCGACAGACCACCCTCGACGTCCTCGACGTGGAGGTGCCCGACGAGCACTTCTTCGATTTCACCCAGGAGGACATCGACCGGGAGCTCGACGAGCGCGACCGCGGCGGCTTCCTCTCGTGGTTCCGATGACGCGGGTCGTCGCGCAGGGGACGTTCGACCTGCTCCACCCCGGCCACGTCCACTACCTGGAGGACGCCGCGGCCCGCGGCGACGAGCTCCACGCCATCGTCGCCCGCCGGACCAACGTCACGCACAAGCCCGCACCGGTGCTGTGCGCCCGCCAACGGCGCGACATGGTCGCGGCGCTCGACGCGGTCGACGAGGCGCACCTCGGCGATCCGGGGGACGTGTTCGTCCCCATCGAGCGGCTCGACCCCGACGTGATCGTGTTGGGGTTCGACCAGCACCACGACGAGGCCGACATCGCCGACGCGCTCGCGGACCGGGGTATCGACTGCCGGGTCGAGCGCGCGTCCGGCCGCGAGCCGAAGTACGAGGACGAACTGCTCTCCAGCGGCGACATCGTCGACCGGATCCTCCGAGAGCGCGGCGGCGAGGCGGACGCGGACCGGGACTGAGCGCTGACGGACGCCGTCCGCTCGGGTCCGCGTTTTCGCCCGCCGCTCGCCGCCGTTTTGTCGAAGCGCGGAACATATATGGGTCCGATTCGTAATTCACGCCACGTGACGCTCCCAGACAGATTCCCCGCGGTGTTGGCCGCGGCCGCGATGGGCGTGTACCTGCTCGTCGTCGTCGGCGCCACCACCTCGCTCACCGAGGCGGCGACCGCCTGCGGCGCCTGGCCGGCCTGCGGGAACGGCGCCGCCCTCCCGACGGCGACCGAGGGGTGGATCGCCCTCGGCCACCGCGCCCTCGCCGCCGTCGTCGGTCTCCTCGTCGCGCTCTCCGCCGCGCTCGCGTGGCGGGACGGCGCCGACCGCCGGGTCAGGGTCGCGCTCGCCGTCGCGCTCGTCGTCTATCCCGCGCAGGCCGGCGTCGGCGCGCTCGTCGCGCTCGGCGACCTCCCGGCCGCGCTCGGCTCCGCGCACCTCCTGATCGGTATCGGAATCTTCGGGGCCGTCCTCGCCGCGCTCGCCTGGTGGCTGGAGGCCGAGACGGGCGACCCGGACGACGCGCCCGACGAGTTCGAACCCGGGACCGACGACCTGCCGCCGGTCGAGGAGGCCCCGGAACCGGACATCCCGTCGGCGGCGCTCCCGCGGCTGAAGGCGACCGCGACCGCGTACTTCCGGCTGATGAAGCCGCGGCTGATGTGGCTGCTCTGCCTCGTCGCCGCGGCCGCGATGGCGCTGGCGGGCGGCTCCGGTTTCACGCCGCCCGTCGTGGCGGCGACGCTCGCNGGCGGTGCGCTCTCGATCGGCGCCTCCGGGACGTTCAACCACGTCCTCGAACGCGACGTGGACAAGCGGATGCAACGCACCAGCGACCGCCCGCTCGCGACGGACCTCGTGCCCGTTCCGCACGCCCTCGCGTTCGGCGGTCTGCTGACGCTCGTCTCGCTCGGCCTGTTCTGGACGGTGAACTCCTTGACGGCCGCGCTCGGGCTCGTCGCGATACTGTTCTACAGCGTCGTCTACACGCTCGTCCTCAAACCGAACACGGTCCAAAACACCGTCATCGGCGGCGCGGCCGGCGCGCTGCCGGCGCTCATCGGGTGGGCCGCAGTCACGGGCGAGGTCGGCGGCGGCGGGGTGCTGCTCGCCGCGGTCATCTTCCTGTGGACGCCCGCACACTTCTACAACCTCGCGCTGGCGTACAAGGACGACTACGAGCGCGGCGGCTTCCCGATGATGCCCGTCGTCCGCGGGGAGACCGCGACGCGTCGGCACATCCTCTGGTACCTCGGCGCGACGCTGGTCGCCGCGGTCGCGCTCGCCGCGGCCGCCGACCCGCTCGGCGCGCTGTACGCGGTCGTCGGCGTCGGCGTCGGCGGGGTCTTCCTCTGGATGGTCGTCCGGCTCCACTACGAGCAGACCGAGGGGGCCGCCTTCCGCGCGTTCCACGCCTCGAACGCCTACCTCGGCCTGTTGCTGTTCGCCGTCGTCTTCGACGCGCTGGTGGTCTGACACGGCGATATCGTCGCGAGCGCGCCGCGACCGACCGGGACCTGTCCCTTTAATCCTGTTCGTGTCCTACGCTGTGCCATGACACGCGTTGAAGTCGAGTACTGCGTCCCCTGTGGCATGTTGAACCGCGCCCGAGACGTCTCCGAGGCGATCCTCAAGCAGTTCGGCGAGAGCGTCGACGAGGTCGCTCTGGTGACCGGCGACGACGGCGTGTTCGTCGTCCGCGCCGACGGCGAGGTCGTCTTCGACAAGACCGAAGACGAGTACGACGTCGACGCCATCGTCCGCGCGGTCAAGCCGCACGTCGGCGCGACGGCGTAGTCACTCGGCTGTTCTCAGACTGGAGACGCCCGAGGAGGACTCTTCGACGGGTTACATTGATCACTGTTCTCACGCCGCAAGCTAATTACGACTCGCCGACAAATCTCGGTGACGATGTCGGACTCATCGGAACGGACCCGGACCGAGGCGGTCGCCCCCGGCGATCCGGCGGTCGACGCCGCCGCCGAGAACCGGTCGCGGCTCGCGCGGACGTGGTACCGGTCGCGGTTCGGCGTCGGCGTCATCGCCGCCGACGTGCTCCTCACCGTCGGCCTCGCCGCCGGGGCGCTGCTGGTGACCGACGGCCCGTTCCCCGGGTTCGCCGGCCTCGGTTCCGGAGTCGTTCCGCCGTTCGTCCCCCTGTTCAGCCTGCTCGGCGCCCTGGGGTTCGTGTTCACCGCCCTCGTCGAGCGGTTCGACGCCTCCGTCGGCACGCTCGTCCGGTACAACCTCCGGCTGCCGGCCGCCCTGCCGCTCGGCGTCGGGGTGTACCTGCTCTCCGACATCCTTCTCGGCGGGACGACCGGCGACGCGCCCCTCGTCGCCGGCGTCGTCTTCCTCTCGGGACTGTACGTGAACCTCGCGTACAAGCGCCTGGGGGCGTTGGCGCGCCGCCTCCTCCCCGCGAGCGCCGATCGGAGCGCGGGCTCGGGAGACGGGGAGAGCTGACCCCGGCCACGCCGGACTCAGTCGGGGTCGAACACCGCACGCGCGGAGTTGGTCACGACGAGGATGCTGCTCGACGCCATCGCGAGCGCGGCCAGCAGCGGGTTGAGGACGCCGGATAACGCCAACGGGATCGCGACCGCGTTGTAGACGAACGCCCAGCCGAGGTTCTGTTTCAGCCGTCGGTTCGTCCCGCGCGTGACGGCGAACAGTTCGGGGACCGCCGAGAGCCGGTCCTCCAGGAGGACGGCGTCGGCCGCGTCCGCGGCGAGGTCGGTGCCGGAGGCGATCGAGACCCCGAGGTCGGCCGCGGCGAGCGCCGGCGCGTCGTTGCTCCCGTCGCCGACCATCGCGACCGAGCCGTCGGTGCCGAGCCGCCGGACCGTCTCGGCCTTCGCCTCCGGCGGCACCTCGGCGAACACCTCGTCGATCGCGGGGTGCTCCGCGAACCGCCTCGCGGCCGCGGGCGCGTCGCCGGTGAGCACCACCACCCGACGGCCGTCCGCGTCGAGGTCGGCGACCACCGACTCCCACCCGTCGCGCACCTCGTCGCCGACCGTCAGGACGCCGCGGCCGCGACCATCCCAGCCGACGTAGACGGGCACGTTCCCGCGGTCGCGGGCGGTCGCTCCCGCCTCGCGGAGCGTGTCCGGTATCGGCCAGCCGCGCTCGTCGAACAGGCCGGGGTGGCCGACGACGACCTCGTCGCCGTCGACGCGCCCCGCGACCCCGCGGTCGAAGACGTCCACGTCCGTCGCTGACGGGCCGCTCGGGGCGGGCGCGTCGTCGGTCTCGCCGACGCCGTCGGCGGTCGAGTCCGCCGCGGTCGCCGCGCCGCCGTCGGTCGCCGGCCGCTCAACAGTTCGCCCCTCCGAGTCCCCCAGCACTCCGGAGACGATCGCCTCGGCGACCGGGTGGACCGAGGCGCGCTCGACGGCGGCGGCGCGGTCTCGCACGCGGTCGACCGGCGTCCCCGCCGCGGCCGTCGCGTCGAGCAGCCGCATCTCGCCGTCGGTGAGCGTCCCGGTCTTGTCGAGGACGACGGTGTCGACGTCGCTCGCCGACTCGAAGACGGCGTCGGAGACGACGACGATGCCGCGGTTCGCGGCGTCGCGGATCCCGGCGGCGACCGCGAGCGGCGTCGCCAGGCCGAGCGCACACGGACACGAGACGATGAGCACCGTCAGCCCGACGAGCGCGGCCTCGATCGGCGCCGACCCGAGCGCCAGCGTCGCGGCGGCGCCGACGGTCGCGACCGCGACGACGAGGGGGACGAACACCGTCGCCAAGCGGTCGACGAGCCGCTGGACGCCGGACCGCGAGCTCTGGATCTCCCACAGCAGCCGCACGAGGGTGTCAAGGGTGTTCGCCGCGTCCTCGCCGACCTTGACGACGACCGGCGAGTCGGTGACGACGGTCCCGCCCCGGACCGCGTCGCCCTCGCGTTTCGTGGCGGGGAGGGACTCGCCGGTGACGAGCGCCTCGTCGACAGCGGCCGTTCCCTCGGCGACGGTCCCGTCGAAGGGCACGCGCTCGCCGGGGCGCACGAGCAGCCGGTCGCCGGGGTCGACCGCGTCGGCGGCGACGGTCTCGCCCGCCTCGGTCCGCACCGTCCGGTCCTCGGTCGTCGTCAGGTCGGCGAGCATGCCGGTCGCCCGCCGCTTGATGATCGACTCGTAGTGGTTGCCGGCGGTGACGACCAGGATGACGGCGATGGTCACGTCGAAGTAGAGGTCGGTCCGGCCGACGAACAGCGCGAGCGTGCTGTAGACGTACGAGCTCGCGGCCGCGAGCGACACCAACAGGTCCATGTTCGGCTGCCGGGCCCGGAGGCTCACGTACGCGCCCCGCAGGATCGGGTAGCCGGTGTAAAACAGGACGATGGAGGCGAACACCCAGATCTGCGCGAACAGGTACGTCCCGGAGACGCCGCCTAAGTCGAGTATCGGCTCGTACCCGAAGTAGGTCGGATACAGGAAGAGGACGTACCACAGCATCGCCATCATGCCGAAGAACCCGCCGCCGATCAGGAATCGCACGACCGCGTCGTCGTCCTCCGCGTCCGGGTCCGCGCGGTCGCTCGCCGAGTAGCCCGCGACCGAGAGCCGCCCGGGAAGCTCCTCGGCGCTCACGGCGTCGGGGTCGTAGTCGACCCGGATCGTGTCCGTGGCGTAGCTCGCCTCGGCGGCCGCGACCCCCTCCTGCTCGCCGGCCGTCATCTCGAGGAACGACTCGCAGGTGGCGCAGTGCATCCCGTCGACGTGGAGGAACGTCGTCTCGCCGTCGAACTCGTCGCCCGGCGTCGCGTCCGGCCGCTGCTCGTCGAGGTCGTCGAGGTCCTCGACGTCGTCCAGCGACCGCGCGACGGTCAGACAGCCCCGGCAGCAGAACTCGCCGTCGACGTCGGGCGCGGTGTGCGGGTCGTCCCCAGTCGGGAGGTCACAGAGCGTACAGCCTGTCATTGGTGGTCCGTTCGCGGTCGGTGGGGCGGTCCGCGGACCGGGGGCGGCGGGTCCCGCGGTTCGTGATCGATTACGCGTGCTCGGAGTCGGCCGAGTCGCCGGCGAACCCCGGGAGGGCCCCGCCGGTCGCGATCCGGAGGCTCCCCCAGATGAGCAGGACGTTCACCAGCGTCACCGCCACGACGAACTCCGCCCGATCGGCGATGAACACCATCGCGGGGACGAGTCCGCCGAGGACGAGGAGTACGGCCTGTTGGATCGAGAAGTCCATGCCGTAACCATGCGCTCGCCGGAAATATATAACACCCGTGTTTTCAGGGTGCGAGAACGGGTAGATCTTATATGGCTCTCTACTGTCAAAGTCGCCTATGGGCCAAAGTGAGGCAGCAAACGCTCCGACTGACGATGTCGGCGGCGAGGGAGAGGATTTCGACCCGATCGGCACGCTCACGCTCATCGGAATTTACTTCGCAATCTTGGTACTCGCGTGGGTGTACATCTACTTCGTAGAGTTCCTCGGCCGGGACCTCGTCGTGGTGGGGTGATCACACGTGCACATTCACGCCTACGAGAAGCTCTGGCTCGCGCTGTCGATCGTCCTGATTCTCGCGCTCATCGGCACCGTGACCTACGGGGCGGTCGGTCCCGGCGTGGCGATGGTCGCCGACTCGCAGTCGACGGTCGACGCCGCGGCGCTCGACGAGGACGAGCGGTTCTCCGAGCCCCGCGTCGAGCAGGTGGGCGAAAACGAGTACGAGGCGTACATCGTCGCCTACCAGTTCGGCTTCGAACCGTCTCCGATCGTCGTGCCGGCGAACAGCACCGTGACGTTACACGTCACCTCTCGCGACGTGATACACGGCTTCGAGGTCGTCGGCACGAGTGCGAACACGATGGCCGTCCCCGGCGAGGTCTCGGAGATCACGGTCGAGACCGAGGAGCCGACGGAGTACGGGCTCGTCTGTAACGAGTACTGCGGCGCCGGTCACCACGTCATGGAAGGAAAGATCAACGTCGTGAGCCAGTCGGAGTTCGAGAGCCGCGGAGGTGACTCAGAATGAGCACCGCCATCGAGTCCGAACAGACGTTCGTCGACAAGTTCCCGGACGAGGCGAGGGTCGTCCGCGCGGCCTTCCTGAGCTCCTTCTTCGCCCTGTTGCTCGGCGCGATCTTCGGGATCATCCAGACGCTCCACCGGACCGACGTCGCGCGGATCATCCCCTCGACCGACTACTACACCGTCCTCACCGCGCACGGCGTGTTCATGGTGATCAGCTTCACGATATTCTTCCTCGTCGGGCTGTTCACCTGGGCGCTGACGCGCAGTCTGGACCGGCCGCTCCTGAACATCAAGATCACGTGGACGTGGTACGGGCTGATGGCGACCGGCATGACGCTCACGGGGATCTCGATCCTCGCCGGGTTCGTCGATTCCATCGACATGAGCGCGGACGTGCTGTACACGTTCTACGCGCCGCTTCAGGCGCACCCGCTGTTCTACGCCGGGCTCACCGTGTTCATCGTCGGGACGTGGATCGCGGGCGCCGACTGGTTCCGGACGTTCCTCGCGTGGCGGCGCGAGCACCCCGACGAGCGGATCCCGCTCCAGACGTTCATGGTGCTGACGACGATGACGATGTGGTACATCGCCTCGTCCGCCGTCGCCGCCTCCGTCCTGCTGTTCCTGCTCCCGTGGTCGCTCGGCTTCATCGACCAGGTGAACCCGACGCTCACCCGGACGCTGTTCTGGTTCTTCGGCCACCCGGTCGTCTACTTCTGGCTCATGCCGGCGTACATGCTCTGGTACACCGTCCTGCCGAAGATCGCCGGCGGCCGCCTCTTCAGCGACCCGCTGGCCCGGGTCGTGTTCGTGCTGTTCGTTCTCCTCTCGACGCCGGTCGGGATCCACCACCAGTACCTCGACCCGGGGATCGCCGAGGGGTTCAAGTTCATCTCGATGACGAACACGATGTTCCTGCTGTTGCCCAGCCTGCTCACCGCGTTCACGGTCGTCGCGAGCGTCGAGTACGGCGCCCGTCAGCGCGGCGGCACCGGGCTGTTAGGCTGGCTCACGAACCTCCCGTGGCGCAAGCCGGAGTTCACCGGCATGATGCTTGCCGGCCTGATGTTCGCGGCCGGCGGCTTCTCGGGCATGGTCAACGCCGGGATGAACATCAACTATCTCATCCACAACACGCTGTGGGTGCCGGGTCACTTCCACCTCACCGTCGGGACCGCGGTCGCGCTGACGATGATGGCCGGGACCTACTGGATCTGGCCGCAGATCAGCAACAAGCCGATCTACAGCAGCCAGATCGGGCTGTTCCAGGTCGTCCTCTGGTTCATCGGCATGGCGCTGATGTCGAACGCGATGCACGCGCAGGGGCTCCTCGGCGTCCCGCGACGCACCGCCGAGCCGGAGTACTCCGGCTTCGACTACCCGACGATGTTCGGCGGCTTCGAGGAGCTCAACATCCAGATCGCGATCGGCGGGACCCTGCTCTTCGTCTCGACGATCCTCTTCCTCGGGAACCTCGTGTTGACGATGGGGAACCCGAAGGTGTCCGGGCTCGCGGAGCCGCTCCCCAGTCCGGTCTCCGGCGCGGAGGACGCGCCGCAGGTGCTCGATAACCTCCGCCTGTGGGTCGGCATCGCGCTCACGCTCGTCGTCCTCGCGTACGCGCTGCCGATCGCGGCGATCATCAACCGCGGCGGACTGCTCGGACCGGGCGTCGGCACCTATCCGGTGTGGCTCGCGCCGCTGTTCGACGCGCTGGCGGACGCGGCCGCCCCGCTGTTCGGCGCCGTCGCCGACCTCTCGGCCTCGCTCATTGAGGTGGTCCGATGAGCGTCGACATCTCTCGCGGCGGGCTGCTCGTGACGCTCGCGATCTTCGGCGTGATCGTCTACGAGCTCCGGACCGTGCTCGACTTCGTCGGTGTCGAGCTGCCGATCATCCCGTACATGGGGGCCGTCTTCGTCCTCGCCGGGGCCTCCGTCTGGTACGTCACGCTGAAGGGCGGGTGGCGGACCGAGCCCGAGCCCGACGAACCGGCGTAGCGACGCCGGTCATTCCCGCCGACGCGCCCTCGCGCTCTTCTCTCCGACGCCGACCGCGTCGACGGAAGCAGTTATCACCGTCGACGCCCAATAATGCGTATGGAATCCAATACTGCCTCGAACGCCTCCGAGGCGCCCTCCTCCGGATCGTCCGGCACCGACCGGCCCGTTTCGCTCGCGGACGAGGACGCTCTCGACGCCTTCGTCGCCGACGCGGACGCCGCGCTCGTGGAGTTTTACACCGACGGCTGCGGCATCTGTGCCAGCATGGAGCCGGTGATCGGGAACGTGGCCCGCGGCGCCGAGGCCGACTTGGCGGTCGGCCTGGTGAATCCCCGCGACGACCCGCCGCTGGTCGAGCGGTTCGACGTGCGGAGCGTCCCGCTGTTCGTCCTCTTCGTCGACGGCGAGCCGGTCGCGCGGCGCGCCGACGGGTTCATTTCGGGCGACGACCTGACGGCGTGGGTCGACGAGCACGCGGCCTGACCGAGGCTGATGTGTCGGTTCGGACTCGTTCCGGGGGTCGCCGACGGACACCACTGAAGCCCCAGTCGCGAGCCGGGCGCACGCTCGTTGCGTTCCTCGCTCAGTCGCTCCACTCTGTCGCTGTGGTACGTACACCGCCTTTGCCCGCCTCACGACTGCCCCTTCGAGTGCCACCCCGTACCGCTCGGCCCCGCACCTCACACCTCCCCAGCCTCGGCGGACGCACCGGCGCGGGCGCCGCCGCGCCGGCCCGCCGCCTCCCTCGCGCGTGCTGGC
>P_A23_Liq_3_FmtDRAFT_1000234_pt1 | contig 12180 bp, 13 predicted proteins | sample PonA233FremontCA_FD_10237 | JGI IMG/M metagenome (IMG submission 10237)
AGGAAGGCAACTAGATTTTTCTCGTTATCGGTCGAACTGTTTCATACGTATGTCCGTCGACGAAATCTGTGAGAGCCACACTTGGGCGTCTGTCGGCGTCGTGACCCGGGACGGTACTGTTAGTAGAATTTGGGAGTGCGAGAACTGTCCAGTCTGGACTGAGGAACAGTTCAACCCTGAGCATGAACGATCCTGGGACGACACCTGGTTGGCCGAGCGTTAGTATGCCGGTTTCGGGCGAATTCCTGACGCTAGTTTCTATCGGCGTAGTAGCACTTTACACGCTCGTGACTGCTGCGAGTCGCGCAATCGACCGGGTTGTGGCCCTTGCAGAGTACTACGATGTCTCCCAGGTACTCATTGGGATGACCATCCTCGCCGTGGGAACCAGCTTACCAGAGATCGGTTCGCACTTCATCGCATCACTGGGTATAGTTTCCGGTGTTCTGGACTATCAGGCCACCTCAGCTATCGTCATTGGTGGAAATACCGGCTCTTCGACCGTCCAGCAACTTCTCCTCGTCGGAATCCTCCTTATCGGATACGGCAACCTCAGCTTCACTGAAACGTTCGTCAGCGAGAGCTACTTGCCGATGCTAGCCGTGTTCGTCGTAACGATGGCGGTCGCCTGGGATGGAACGATCAGCCGGCTGGACGGGGTCGTTCTGTTAGCCCTTTACTTGTTGTATGTCGCGGTAAGCGTCACCCGCCGGGAGCGAACCCAAACGCTACGAGAGGCCCCCAGCGTGAATCCTCGCCGAGATGCCGCCATCGCGGTGGGGTTATTTGTTTTAGTGCTGCTCTCCGCCTCGCTTGTGCTTTCGGTGATCGAGGTGGTCGTCAACATACTGGATCTTGGTGGTTCTATGGTCGGTATTGTCACCATCGGCGTGGCTGCCGCACTCCCGGAGTTGACGACCGTCATGGACGCAATTCGCCGACGAGCACCAAACGTCGCTCTTGGTACTCTTATTGGGAGCAACATCGTCAATCCACTCGTCGGTATCGGGCTCGGTGGTGCCATCTCCACCTACTACATCCCGCCGGCTGTCGTTCTCTGGGATCTCCCGTTCAAACTTGTGACGGGTGCCGGGCTGCTGGTGTGGGCCTTATACGTGAAAGACGGAGAGCTCACGCGGAGGGACGGTGGCTACCTACTTGGATTGTATTTCGTGTTCGTGGTCGGTCGTCTCTTGTTGTTCTCAGGCCAGTAAGGCACACGAGTTCCAGTATCGAATTACCGTCATAGCTCTCCAAATCGAGACACCCGATTTTAGGGATCGATCGTACCCATTACTCGGAACACAGGGTGTTGGCTTCCTGAACCCACCGTAGGAATATTTCCCTCGCGAGGGTGTTTGTCCGGCTATGAACGCTCGAACCGTCGCTATCGCCCTCGGGAGTGCTGTCACAACTTTTCTCCTCGTTGGGGCCATGACGATCGAACTGCTGGGTGCTGGAGAGGCACCGGGAATTGGAATACTCGGTGTTTTCGCCGGGCTCGTCGCCGGATTGGTCACCGGGGGGCTCGTCGCTGTGACCGGCGACCGCATCGCGGGGCTCCTGGCCGCAGTTCTCGTCGGTTATGCGACCTTCGGTGTCACGTTCCTCGCCATCGCCGGGATGAGATACATCAACGTGCCAGGGGTCGACGACGTGTTCACGTTCCACGTACATCTCGGCGTAAGTGCCGTAGTGGCCGTTATCGCCGGCCTGGGGACCGTGTACCGCGGACAGATCGATAGCTGAGTCCGATTCCCGTTTCGACTGCCGTGATTCGCTTCTATGCTGGGATCACTGTGCTGTCCAACCTCCGTCGACCGGGATATTCGCACCGGTGATGTATGAAGCTTCGTCGGAGGCGAGAAACATTGCCAGCCCCGCTATCTCCTCCGGTTGGGCGATTCGTCCCATCGGCGTCTGTCCGTGGACGTACTCGTAGAACTCCTCCTCGCCCAACACGGGCTCAGTCATCGGCGTATCGACGAACCCCGGGCAGATGCTATTGGCCCGGACATTCTGCTTGGCGAAATCGACGGCGACCGACCGCGTTAAGTTGACAATCCCACCTTTGGCCGTTGAGTAGGCGGCCGCACTGGGCCCTGCGACCAGCCCAAAGATCGAGGCGATATTAACGATGCACCCACTGGACTCCTTTAGATGTGGCAAGGCGGCTCGCGTCCCGTGCATAACGCCATTGAGGTTGATCCGGATCACGTCGTGCCAGTCTTCGAGTGCCATGTCTTCAACCGTTCCGACGCACCCGATACCCGCATTATTCACCATCACATCCAACCGGCCGTACTCCTCAATGGTAGCCTCGATTAACGTTTCGACCTGTTCGTATTCGGCGACATCACACTGGATGAATTCACAACCGAGTTCTTCGGCCGTTTTCTGNCCCGCCTCGACCGATCGGTTTGCGATAACGACATCGGCCTCGTACTCAAGGTATTTCTCTGCAGTGGCTCGGCCGATACCTGTTGAACCGCCTGTGACGATCGCAATTTTGTCGTCCAACATAGAACAGTCTACACAGGGAAGCCGGTTAAGGATACGTCCACCAGAGAGCGAGACTGGTTGCCGATAACCCGCAAGACGTTATCACCTAATTGATAAAACCTACCCGCCCGTTTTATGACCGGTAACGTCCTCACGTTGCAGTTCATCTATGGTAAAATCGACAGTCACGCCTAACTACCAATAGGCGTGGGAACGAATATTAAATAGTGACTGACGATCCGCACAATCAATCGGTCGACTCGGTCTTGTCGGTCTACGACACTTCTGCTCAGGGACTGGCAGCCGATGAAGTACAGCGACGGCTCGCGGAGTACGGCGAGAACGAGGTGGCCCAAGCCAGGAACCGAACCCCGCTCGCGATCTTGATCGCTCAGTTCAACAGCGTCCTCATCTGGGTCCTTTTAGCAGCTGCCGTCCTCTCGGCAGCGTCTGGTCACGCCGTTGACGCCGTCCTCATCGCTATTATCGTGGTCGTGAACGGGATCTTCGGGTTCATTCAAGATTATCGCGCCGAGCGGAGCCTCGAAGCACTGCGCGAAATGACCTCGCCGGCAGCGACTGTCAGACGGGAGGGAACGACTATGGAGGTGGACGCAACCGAACTCGTTCCTGGGGACGTGATCGAATTAGAGAGTGGCGATGTGGTTCCTGCCGACGGACGGCTGATTGAGGCTGTCGATCTCGAAGTCGACGAGGCGGCGCTCACTGGCGAGAGTGCGCCGGTCTCGAAGTCACCGGAGCCAGTCGAGCCAGACATACCGCTCGCCGAACGCGGCTGCATGGTTTTCAGCAGCACAAACGCTACGCGCGGCAGGGGAGTGGCTGTGGTCACCGCAACCGGGATGGATACTGAGGTCGGATCGATCGCCCGTGAACTCGCGGCCACCGAGGAGACAGAAACGCCGCTTCAAGAGGAGCTCGACGAACTCGGCCGCCGACTCGGTCTTGGCGTGCTCGCGCTGACCGCGCTCGTGGTCCCGCTGTTGCTACTGCAGGAGACGCCCCTCGTCGAAGCGGGCCTTACTGCAGTGTCGCTGGCCGTCGCCGCAATCCCCGAGGGGCTGCCGGCCGTGGTGACGTTGACCCTCGCACTCGGCGTCCGGATGATGGCCGAGGAGAACGCCCTCGTTCGTCGCCTGCCGGCCGTCGAGGCACTGGGTTCGGTTGACGTCATCTGCACCGATAAGACCGGGACGCTCACCGAGGGTCGGATGACTGTCAGTAGACTCTGGGTGAACGACGGCGTCGTCGACCTTGACGAAATCAAAAGCGTAGCGCCATCCGACCGCGTCGACCTCCTGTTACGGGCCGGAGCGCTCTGCAACGACGCTACCGCCGAGGAGGGCGATCCGACCGAGCAGGCACTAGTAGCGGCGGCCGAAGACCACGGAATCGACATCGCAACGATCCGTGAGGAGCACCCGCGAACCGACGAGGTCTCGTTCTCATCCGAGCAGAAGTGGATGGGGACCGTCCACGGCGACGTGGGGTACGTCAAGGGTGCTCCGGAAGTGGTCCTCTCGAAGTCCTCACGGATTCTCACAGGCGATGATCCAGTCGACCTTACTTCCGAGGCCGCCGACCGCGTCCGCGACCAGGTCAAAGCATTTGCCGACGACGCCCTCCGCGTGCTAGCGGTCGCCTATACAGAATCTCCGGAATCTTTGGAAGACAACCTGGTGTTCGTCGGGATTGTCGGTATAATCGACCCGCCGCGAGAGGAAGTCGCCGACGCACTCGCGGCAACCGATCGGGCTGGCATTGATGTGAAGATGATCACCGGCGACAACGTCCGTACGGCCGCAGCGATTGCTGGGTCGCTCGGAATTGGTCAAGAGGTGATCGAGGGGCACGACCTCGATCAGCTGGATGAAGAGGGACTGGCAGCACGAGTTGAGGAAGTCGACGTGTTCGCCCGTACCTCTCCCGAACACAAAGTACGCATCTTACGAGCGCTCCAAAAAAACGGGCACATCGTCGCGATGACAGGTGACGGCGTCAACGACGCGCCAGCATTGAAGAATGCTGATGTTGGGGTCGCGATGGGCGTCCGCGGAACCGACGTGGCCAAACAGGCCAGCGATATGATCCTGCTGGACGATAACTACACGACCATCGAGCGAGCGGTCGAACGTGGGCGGGCAATCTTCGACAACGTTTGGAAGTTCGTCGCTTATCTGCTCAGTGCGAATATCGCTGAGGTCGCAATCGTGTTTCTCGCGTCACTATTCGGCTACCTCGTGTTACCAGCCGTCCAGCTGTTGTGGATTAATCTGCTCACCGACGGATTACCGGCGTTGGCACTTGGTGCAGATCCGCAGAGCGGCGATATCATGGAGCGACCGCCGCGTAATCAGGACCAGGGTATCGTCGATCGGCGAATGCTCGGGTTCGTCGGGGGGGCGGGGATAGTCTCGACGATGGTTATGCTCGGATTGATGTTCTATACCCTTGATGGAGCTACCGCCATCACACCATACGGGATGACAATGGTGTTCACAGGATTTGTCTTCCTCGAATTCGAGAAACTGTACGTCATTCGCTGGTTCCGAGAAACGCCGACGTTCTCGAATCCATGGCTCGCACTCGCTGTCAGTGTTTCGTTGCTGCTTCAGCTGGCTATTCTGTATACCCCGCTCAACCAGTACTTTGGAACGGTTCCGCTGGGGCTCGCGGACTGGATACTTATTGGTACTGTACTTGCCGTCGCACTCCCCGGATACTTCGTCGTCGTCACTGCAATTAGACAGTATCTCCCTCTTGACTCAACGAGCAGTGAGTTACCCCATTAGGATATCTTCGAACTCAAGAGTCCAACCAAGGAGGTCATCAAAATAGGTAGCTCAACACCGATTACTAGAAATCCTCCTACGATATCGAAACATAGATCAATGACGGTGTCGCGCCAACCGTGTTCAATCAGTTCCCAGAAGACTCCAATGCGAAAGCGAAAACGACAGTCACCGTCATAATGCCAGCATACAACTGCCGTTAGCGAACCTCCCGAAACATGGTTCGTCATTCGACGGGGAGATGTCGACACCGGTTTTTTACGGCGAACTACCCACATATAGAGACATGGCTGCAGTCCGCCGCCTCGTCATCGATGTATTGAAACCACATGACCCGCCTCTACTGGAATTCACCGATCAGGTCGCGGAAACAGAAAGTGTCGATGGAGTAACATCGTCTCTCATTGAACTGGACCAGGAGGTCCAGAATATCAAGCTCACATTCGAAGGGGAAGACGTTGATTTTGCGGCGATTGAAGGAACGATCGAAAATCTCGGTGGGTCAGTCCACTCCGTGGATCAAGTTGCCTGTGGTGACCATGTCGTTAAGGATCGACGCACGTTACAGGATGGCTGACAACCAGTGATATCAATTCGACAGCTCCTGAGACGCCTACTCGGGAAAGAGGATGTTCTGGCGATCTCACGACGTTACTTCATTTCAAACGGGTTCGACGGCACGCTCACGAGTATCGGGATCATCGTCGGTGCTGTCCTTTCGGGCGTACCGGACGGACTCACTGTTATCAAGATCGGTTTGGGTGCGGCGGTCGGCCTCGGGACATCTGCAGTCTGGAGCGTTTGGGAGATCGAGCGTGCCGAAACCCGAGCTGAGATCAGGCGTATCGAACGAGCGATGCTTACAGACCTCGACGATACTCGTATTCAACGGGACCAAAGTGGTGCCCGACTGATGCACGCAATACTGAGCGGGCTCGGTCCACTTATGGGGATTCTCATCCCGTTAAGCCCGTTCGTTGTTGAGGGAGCCGTTTTAACGATGCAAGAGGCTGCGCTCGTCGCGGTCGGCCTGGGAATTGGTGTGTTAGGAGTGTTTGGCGCGTATATGGGCTCGATTTCGGGACAGCGCTGGTACGTTGCTGCCGCTCGGATGGGACTCGCGGGACTGGTCGTTGCAATCATCAATTTCTTTCTCCCGGGGTGAGAAGTTTCAGTTTGCCTGTTTTACCTAATCTTCCCTTCCAACCGAGCACCTGCTGTGGCATTGTGTTGCTTTCTTACTCTATTCGAGGGAGTCCACCAATACGGACAGCGACAAAGGATTAGATTAGCTATCGTTCAAGATATTGTCACAGCCCATGGCTGGGATATAACCGTGACAGAAAGCGAGGACGGTGATGCCCAATTTAAGATCGGTAGAGCTGAATTCACTACTAAATAGATTCTCTGCATCTCGCACGGTGTTCGTATCAAAAGATCGGACGGATGAGGAGCCTTCGTATTATTCGCCAGGACGAGTTCCAGTTGCCAGAGTAGCAATTCTGCTAGCTGAGAACCTCAAACGCTTATAGATGGGCGGTAGAATTATATGATGGAATGACTGACCTCATTGTCAAATCAGGCGTGAAGGAAGCACTGGAAGATAACCCGGTTTCAGCCGATTTCTACGAAGCTGTCAACGACAAAGTCGCTAAACTACTCAACGAGGCCGCCGAGCGAGCCGAAGCAAACGACCGGAAGACAGTCGAACCCCGAGATCTGTAGGTCAGCAACGAATATCGGGATTCAGTTCTCAAAACGATAGCACCGGATTGGTAGCCCACTTTTTGTTAGTATTTTCTACTAACTATGAGCCGATTGAATCGACATACTCCAGCATCAATTCGTAATCAAAAGTGGGGGAAAGATCCCCCGAGTGAAGTCACGTCGGGTAGGACGGACAAGACGGATCGTGGTCGACGGTCAGACGATAGAGTTTCTGGTCGCCTGAAACAGCGACCACCTACAACTGGTGGCTGTGGATTTCTATATCTATTGGTGCCACCAGTGGGTGAGGCACGAATAGCTGAAACGGTGGTGTGTTCTCGTAATCGAGTTATTAGATAACTCGACTACTGAACCCGCGCAACCGTTCTATATAAGGGGTAATTTCGAGGACGCTCTTGTGGCGTAGATTGTTGGTGAGTTAGAGCACGGTTTCAAGAACGCTCTTGCGAAGCAGATTGTTGGTCGCAGTAACGAGAGTCGCCCCGAGGCGGTAGAATCCCTCGTTCAGCCGGTGAAAGTCGCAATTTGATCCGGCCACGTCTGTCCGTCAGTATCCAGAAAACCGCAAAAAGGCTCTCCACCAACAACGTACTTCACAAGAGCGATATACATATAGAGGAACAATGTAACGAGATGCGAAAAGTTGTAATTGAACTTGTCTATCAGCCTGATATTGATCCTATAATGGATATGTTCATCGAACATAGACGTTTAGTATCAAAGACTGTTAATTTCTCAGTAACAGATCAGAGTCTCTGGAGGATTGACCGCATTACTGGCTCAGCAGATGCTCTTAATAAGCTTGAGAGTGTACTCACTGATCCATCTGACTGCAGTGAATGTCTCACTGATGAGACTTGTTCCACTGAGTGGAAATTTGAAATTCTCAGTTCAACCCCAACCAGCAGAAGTATATACACTCATGGTACGGACATTAGTCACTGCCATTCAGTCCCTCACCTTGCGATCAAAAATTTCGGAACGGGGCTACTGTTTGAAGCCAAACGGCAAGATAATCGATATATTTGGAGTATCCTCTCGCCAACTGAGATTGAGGCTGGATCGTTCTACGAGTCACTCAGCGCAGATCTAAAGGATGGAATCAACCTCAAGTTGTCACAATTGTCTGAACTCACAGAGTGGGAGGACAACATACTCTCATTTGTGGATCTTCCGCATGAGCAGCGGGATGCTCTCGAAACTGCTGTTGAACTGGGGTACTATGAAACTCCACGGGAGATTGAAACTACAGAACTTGCGAGCCACCTTGGAGTTCCACGGTCAACCCTTCAATACCGGCTCCAGCGCGCAGAAGCCTGGTTAGCAAAAATTTTTGCTAATAGACGTTAGCCTTCTTAGTCTACGTTGAGGACTGTTTTACCTCGTCCGTGGCCCTTCTGAACGAGGCGGTGAGATTCGACAGCTTCTTTAAGAGAAAACGTGCTTCGGATATGTGGGTCTACACCATTTTCATCTATCAGATCACGGATTTGATTAAGATACCCGGAATTCGGCTCAACGAAAACGAGTTCTCCATCAACATTGTATTGATCAGCTTTATCTTGATTCGGCTCACGGAGCAGCGACACCAATACACCGTCATTATTGAGAATATTGAACGATTTGTTAAGCGTCTCTCCTCCAACTGGATCAATCACGACATCAACAGCATCTACTGTCTTCTCAAAGCCTTCTTTACGGTAATTCACAAATTCATCAACACCGAGATTTAAAAGGAATTCTTCATTGCTTCCGGACGCAGTTCCGATGACATGTGCATCGTGTTCTTTCGCAAGCTGTACCGCCATATGCCCGACACCACCAGCGGCTGCATGTATTAGAACACGGTCATCACTGGATATGTCTGCTGCGTCAAACAACGCTTGCCAAGCCGTTAGTGTTACCATCGGAACCGCAGCCGCTTCAGAATGCGAAAGTGACGACGGCTTTTGAGCAACGTCATCAGCGGGCGCAGCTACGTACTCAGCGTATGTGCCGGCTAGTGTCGGGAAGCGAAGCATCCCGTAGACTTCCTGTCCCATCTTCCAACTGCTCACATCCTCACCAAGTCCTTCTACAACCCCAGAGACATCCCAACCAGGTGTAATCGGAAAAGACGCATCATCATTGGCGTCACGGACATTCTGCCCGAGACCAGTATTCGCTGAGTCTCGAACCTTACAGTCAATAGGATTTACCCCCGCGGCCTTGACACGGATCAAAACCTCATCGGCATTGGGTTCAGGTACTTGAGTTGTTTCATTTTTTAGTACTTCTTCACTACCAAGTTCGTGATAACGGACAGCATGCATTGAGTCTGGCATTATTCTCATATCTATATTATAGAAAGTAGAGTATAACTATTGCTTTGGCTCTTAGCAGTTTCTATATTGCCTATAGGCAAATATTTTATTTCGGTTTTTATACTCATGTGTTTATATTCTATCATTATGTTCTGCTAAACACGAGACTTATGAATGTTAGAAATTTGCACTAATATTGTGAATTAACAGGATTCGCTCTTGTGGCGGCATACGTTCTAGTTTAGTGAGCCGATCTACCGCTGTCTGTTGATCACATCGTTGCCGCTAACCGTTCGAGAAGACCGGTGAGAAGTGTGACATATAAACCACCGGATTCTGTAGTCATTGATCGGATTCAAAGAGCGTTTCCATCAGATGAGTTGCGCGAGCGCGCTCGCGCAACGGATCTTGTCGAACGAGAGCGGAAATTCGACTTCGTCGCCCTGCTCTATACACTCTCGTTTGGCTTTGCTGCCGGCTCAGACCGTACAATTCAAGTATTTCTTGAGCGATTTGTTGAAAACGCTGATTGTGATGAACTGGCGTATTTCTTTTTCACTAACTGGTTCTCACCGACACTTGTTTCAACGCTTCGAGCGATTCTCGATGATGCCATCGAGAATCTCGATCTAGGAAGAAATGAACTGCGAGGCCGTCTGAATCGCTTTCGAGACGTTCTCGCAGCTGATGCAACGTTCATTTCGTTGTATCAAGACGCAAAGGATATCTACACAGCTACCGGCGATGACCAAGCCGGGCTGGGGGTTCACCTCACCGAATCGCTCAAATCAGGCCTTCCAACGCGATACTAGACCACGCAAGGAACAACACAAGGACGGAGCCAGCTACCCACCGGCGAGTGGGTAGCTGACGCACTCCTCCTCTTCGATCGTGCATTCTATGATTTCTGGTTGTTCGACCGCATTGACGCCAATGACGACTGGTTCGTCTCTCGTGTAAAATCAGATACTAGTCCAGAAATCGTCGAAGAGCTTCGGTCGTGGCCAAGTAACAGCATCACGTTTGAAGGGAAGTCGCTGCGGGTCGTCCTTAGTACTCCAGAGAAGCTATTGAGGAACTCTATCTATACCAGACCTATTACCGCCGTTGTCTTGCGAATTATCGCCATCAGCCACTGAGTTTTTCAGAATCTTTCCCGGGGCACTATTGACGACCTGCAGCGACAGGAGATCGATGTCCTCGTTGAATTAGAGTTCGACCGTAAGCGTGGCTCGTCGCGGAGGGTAACGAAGGGGTTCAGATCCGTCGGACTACTTGATCAAGGTGGTGACGAGTATCACTTGTATTTCACAAATCTGCCGCGTGATGAGTACACAGCGCCCGATATCGCGCAGCCCTATCGGGCGCGATAGGAAGTAGAACTCTTGTCTAAGGAACTCAAATCGCGGTTTCGGCTGGATGAGATCAACACAACCGATCCATACATCATTGAACCACTGGTGATCATGGCCGCAATCTCACTGATGATGAGCCGAGTTGTCGTAGACGAGCTTGATAAAATAGAGGCAGAACGGCGTGATACGGCCGCTGACGCCGACTCGCCGGCGTCATGGCTGTCCCGTCGGAGATGTTCAGTGGCGATTAACCGACACGCCCATCTGATTCAATTGTACCTCATGGTGAAGTTAGGCTACGGCCTTCGGGATTTGGACGAGTTACTGTTGTGGGCGTCACAAGATCCAAATCCACATCGACAGAGGCTGCTCGCGGAGGTGGAGTTAGGCGAGACCTGAAGGTCTCTCCCGATGGTTTTCGCACTACCTTCTATACCAGCAGCTGTGTACAACCGCGGCGCACTCAGGCCGTGAGTGCGCCGCTTTGTTCTCCCAAGTATCAATTTTCCCTCTTCACACCGCTCGATTCCCCAACCGCAGTTCATGTTGATCTCGCTGGCTGCAGTTGACCCGGTTCTCCTGCTTTATTTCGGAACTACAAGGCTGCAAAGCTAGAACGAATGCTGGCGTGCCAGTAAAACCGAAGTGGTACGCATTCGGGAGCGCAGCATCGAGTTTGTTGCCGAGATCCTTTTCGATGAACCGGTGGGCCTCATCAGACATGACGACGGTTGGCTGCTCTCTCTGGAGGTTAGACTCAACATCCTCGAATTTCTGAATGGTCGTGACGATGAGCTCGCTTTGTTCAGTCTGAAGTCGCCGCTCAAGATGGGCTATACCTTAGCCCGAGTGAACTGCTCGAAGTTTCCGAGGTTGTTGAGCGTCTGTGCCATTTGATCTTCGAGGTCTTTTGTGTCGACCACGAGGACGACTTTTTCATGATCGAGAATCCCGCGCTCTAATAGCATCCGGGCGGCGTACAGCAGAGTGAATGATTTTCCGCTACCCTGCATGTGCCAGATCAGTCCCTGACGCATGGCCTCGTCACTGCGGCCCTCACGAACACGATCCACAGTCCGATTGGCTGCGTAGTACTGCATGTGCCGTGGTATGATTTTCGTTGTCCCACCAGTGCGATCCTCGTAGAACACGAAGTTGCAGAGGACATCCAGCAACGTCTCATGGTTGCACATCGCCAGCACCGACTTCTTGAGCGGATTGGCCTCCTCACCAACGTGGCATTGCGACGGTGTCTCATCCTCGTCAGCCCTCCATGGCATGTAGAAGGATGAGGATGCTCCGACAGCACCGTAGCGGTACGCCATTGAGTCGGCGGCAACATTCCAAAGATTCGGGACAAATAGCCGGGAGACATCCTCCTCGTAGTCTTGGAGGTCGCTGATGGCGTCGTAGTAGTCGTTCTCTTGCGCGAGCGATTTCAGTTCCATCGTCACAAGCGGGATGCCGTTGACAAACAGG